>PVMK01139763.1_pt1 | contig 20290 bp, 20 predicted proteins | sample 1853481 | NCBI WGS metagenome assembly PVMK01 (sample SAMN08533507, study PRJNA380276) | Marine sediment metagenome, whole genome shotgun sequencing project. | reverse complement strand
ATGGGAGATGACCGGCGTAGGCGTGTAGCCGGAATCCTTATCGATCATCACCTCAACGCCGTTCGCTGCGAAAACTTCCACCGCGCTGATCAGCGCAGGCTCGGAAAGCGCGTGAGTATCCATTCCAAGATAAAGCGGGCCTGAAATGCCCTGGGCGGAACGATACTCACAAACAGCCTGGCTGATTGCCAGGATGTGGGCTTCGTTAAAGGCGCAGTTATTGGAACTGCCCCGGTGTCCGGACGTACCAAACGCAACCCGGTTGCCAGGTTCCGCAACATCCGGCGCCAGGCTGTAATAATTACTGATCAGCCGGGGAATGTTCTCCAAAATCGACTCGGGAGCAGGTTTCCCCGCCAAAGGATGCAAAGCCATAGTAATACCTTTACGTAGGAGCGGATTCATCCGCGATTTAAGTCTTTAATCATCCCCCGCCCAGCCACCAGCTACAAGTAGTCAGCAGCCAATTCTTCCGAAACGGCCCAAAGGTGTGCAGCCAGTTCCGGATTCTGTGCATGAGCGCTCATTCTGGCCGGGTTACAATCGGCGAAATAGTGGCCGCTAACGCCTTCCAGGGCGGGTGAAGCCGCCACGTAACATTGCGTAGCCGCACCTTGTTCCACGCTACGGCTGATGGGCCAACTGAGAATGCCGGTCAGAGTGGCCCGTAGATCCCCGATATTGCGCATAAGGGGCGTCATTATGATACCGGGATGGATTGCGTTCGAAGTAGCCCTGCTGCCTTCCAGCCTCCTGGCCATTTCATTGGACATCAGCAAATTGGCCAGCTTTGACTGACCGTAGAATGTGAAGGGTACGTAACGCTTCTCACCCGATAGATTGTCAAAATTGATACCGCCTGCAACCGAGGTGTAGTGCCCCAGGCTGGAGACCATCACTACTCGCCCCGCCTTTGCTTCTTTTACCCGTTCAAGCAATCGGTTGACCAGGACGAAGTGGCCCAGGTGATTGGTCAAGAACTGCATTTCCAGCCCGTATTTCTGTTGCAGGCTCGGCAGCGCCATGATCCCGGCGTTGCAAATCAACACATCGATCGACCGGCCCATCGCGTTTATTTCATCAGCACATGCAACGACAGAGTCCATGTCACTCAGTTCGCACGCCACTGGTGTAACCTCGCCGTCAATTTTCCTCGAGGCCTGGATCGCTTTTTTCCTGGTGCGCGCAGCACCGATGATTTGGGCTCCACGGCTGGCCAGTACGCGCATGGTTTCAAACCCGAGTCCGGAATTACAACCAGTGATCAGGGCGGTCTTTCCGGTCAGGTCGATATCAGCAGTGACTTCTTCCGCCGTTGATCTCCGTGAGTAAGAGGAGTGGGGAATTTTGGGAAATGAACTCATTTTGAATATCTGGGGGCGAATTCGGGTATTGAAACGGCTTAACGTTTTGACGCGGAACCGGGAAGGCGGTAACGTCCGCAATCATGGAGACCATCCGAACTGACTGTCTCGTGATTGGCGCTGGCCTGGCTGGTGCGGCATATGCACTGCATGCAGCACGGGCCGGCCTTGATGTACAACTACTTTCCCTGGGTGGTTCGAATGACGCCAACAGCGATTTGGCGCAGGGTGGCATTATTTACGATACTGACTCCAGCTCAGGCCTGCTGGCGGATGACATTATGGAGGCCAGTGATGACACCGCCAACCCGGCAGCGGTTGCTCAATTGGTTGCTGAAGGCCCCGAAGCGGTTCGTGAACTCCTGATTGATGAGCTACAGGTGGCGTTTGACCACCACGAGGACGGTGGCCTGGAGTTCACGCGCGAGGGCGGGCATAGCGCACGCCGGATTATCCACGCGAAAGATATGACCGGTCACGCCATACTGTCAGCGGTGGCGAAGTGCGTGGCGGCAACGCCGCGCATAACTAAGCAGGAGGGCGCAGTTGCCATCGACTTGCTCACCCTGTCCCACAATATTGATAGCGCGGCGGATCGGTACGCACCACTGACCTGTTTTGGCGCCTTCGTGCTGCCAGCTGGCTCCAGCGAACCCGTAGCGATTGTGGCACGCAAGACGGTACTGGCATCCGGCGGTATCGGGCATATCTTTCAGCACAGCACCAATTTCCCGGGCATCGTGGGGCATGGTGTGGCGATGGCCTACCGGGTTGGCGCCCGCCTGATTGACCTGGAGTACGTCCAGTTCCACCCCACTGTGTTCTACGGCAAGAATGCGCCCCGGTTTCTGATAACAGAAGCAATCAGGGGTGAGGGTGCAGTGCTGGTGAACGTGCACGGTGAGCTGTTCATGGACAAGATTCACCGGCGCGCGTCACTGGCGCCACGCGACATCGTGTCGCGCGCCATCCACCAGGAGATGGCCAACAGCGGTGAACCCTGTGTTTACCTGGACCTGAGTGCGCTGGACAAGGGCTACATGAAGGAGCGTTTCCCTTCAATTTACCAAAGATGCCTGGAGCACGGTGTGGACATCACACGTGATCCGATACCGGTGGTTCCTGCTGCCCATTATTCTTGCGGAGGCGTGCACGCTGACCTGCAAGGCCGCACCAATATTCTTCACCTCAATGCCATCGGCGAGACCGCGTGTACGGGTCTTCACGGAGCCAACCGCTTGGCCAGTACCTCGCTGCTGGAATGCCTGACCAGTGCGAAATTCACCGCCCGGGCAGATGCCGGGGACATTGCTTCGATGGACTTCAAGCTTCCGGACCCGAGACCATGGGAAAGCCCGCGCGAAGAAGCCGATCCGACGCTGGTCGCCCAGGATCTCAACCAGGTGCAGCAGACAATGTGGAACTATGCCGGGATTGTTCGCTCTCCCCGGCGCCTTACCCGCGCCCGCCGCATCCTATTGGAAGCACGGGAGGAAATTCAGTCGTTCTACCGGGACTGCCGGGTGACCGGCGAGTTGGTGGAATTGCGTAATGCGGTGCAGACGGCTTTGCTGGTGGTTCATGCGGCTTCGCTGAACCCGCGGAGTAAGGGCGCTCACTATGTTGTTGGGGAGTAGGGGGGCGTGGATATCGCGGCTGAAGCCGCTCCTACAGATCTGGGTCTTGCTTGCTGGGAAGGGTATCGTGAGTTGATCGCGGGCCTGCCCTGGGAGTCATTTCCGGGCTCGGGTGTTCTTGGCCGTTTGTTGCCCCCGGACGCCATCAGTGGGAACGGCTTGCCTATCCGATTCGTTCCAGCAAGCCATTTACCCGGCGTGCAATATGAAAAGCACATTTATGAAACCGGCGAGGTGAGTACCCGCGAAAACAGTTGGCATGACCTGTTTAATGCGCTGGTATGGTGCCGCTTGCCAAGGCTGAAGGCGGCGATGAATGCGCTGCATTATGCGAACCTGGATGGTGAAAAGGGCGGCAACCGGGGCAAGTTACGTGATGCACTGACTTTGCTGGACGAAAGTGGCGTGATCGTGGCCGGGTCGAACCCCGATGTCCTGCAAGCACTGGTCAGTCGGGACTGGCATACCGCATTTGTGACCCACCGGGCCGCATGGCATTCAGAGTTGCAGGTTCTTGTTTGCGGACATGGATTACTGGAGAAATTTCTCAACCCGTACAAATCAATGACCGCACACGCCCTGATTCTCCACACCACCCACCTGGTGCCCTGGGAGCAACTCGATGAGCGACTGGGAGCTTCGCTTGGTGATCGCCAACTGTTCGATTCTCCAGCTGGCCTGTCGCCCCTGCCGCTGATGGGTATTCCAGGCTGGTGGCCGGATGGCGAGCAGAAAGATGATTTTTACGACGACACTGGTGTTTTTCGACCTGCGCCCGCATCCATGACACCCGCACCAATTTTCCACCTGGGAGACATGTAGCACCTGGCTGATCCAGCGCATTTTAAAATCCTGGCACGGGGCCCAGAATAGAGGTGTATCTTCTTGCAAGGGAGGGTTTGTCATGTTCTTCGAAAACAGATTAAAGGTCGCCCTGTTCATCGCACTTTCTGTGATCGTTTTGGGTGCCTTGTCAGCCTGCAGCGATGAGGGAAAGCCCGTGAAGGGTTTCGTTCTGCCTGCAGGAGACGTTCCACAGGGCGAACAGGTGTTTGTTGATTTCAATTGCCACGGATGCCACACCATTCCGGACGTGGAATTTCCAGAGGTGGATTTCATACCGCCGTTTATCATGGAGATCGGCGGGGAAGTGTACCGGGTCAAAAACTACGGGGAATTATTAACGGCCGTAGTGAATCCGGATCACATCATTTCACCGAAATATGTCGTCATGCTGGAAAGGAGCAGGCCGCGAGGCCATAATTTCTCCCATGCCGTACTACGGTGAGGAAATGACGGTCGCTGAACTACTCGACCTGGTGGCATTTTTGCACGCCCAGTACACCAGGCTGCAGCCCCGGTACTACCGCGGTTATTACCTGACCAAGTAGGCAGAGGCGGCGCTATTCCCTGGCGGTGAGCAGTTCTTCCTTGAGGGTTTTGCCTGCAACGCGAACGATCAGCAACACCAGACCAACTACCACCAGCAGCGCGGTCAGTCCCACCAGCATTTCGTTGCCTTCAAGGCGGACGTCTCCGTTGATGATCGCAGCGATGTCGCTGACGGTTGTGCCCAGGTAAACGAACAGGAAAAATGGCGGAATACTGCCAATGTTGGTAGCCAGCAGGTAATCCTTCGGGCTGACGCTGGTCAGTCCGAGTGAGTAATTGAGCGCGGGATACGGCAGTACCATGACCAGCCGCGTCAGCAAAACCACCAGGAATCCCTTGCGTTCAATTGCCCGGTCGATGGCAATGAAGGTGGTCTTGCGGTGAATTTTGCGTTCAATCCAGGGTCTTGCGAACGAGCGGCCAATCCAGAACGCAGCTGTGGATGCGACCAGGCTGGCAACCCATACCACGACAAAACCCTGCGCCAGGCCAAACAGAAAGCCGGCCAACATGGTCATCAGGGATACCGGTAACAGCAACAGTATCCCAAGTATGATACTGGCCGTGACGATAAAAATGGCAGACGACTGATGGGTTTCCGCCCAGCTTTGAACCCCGGTCATGATCTGTTCCAGCGGAAGAAAAATGGCGGACAGAACCACGGCCAGGAGCAGGATGGGAGGCAACAGGACACGGGTGGACTTCACAACGGGATGCATAATTACACGTTTAAATACAGAATCAAAGCCACCGGAAATCCAATTTTAGTGGAGTTGTATTGGACGGGGCACTAAAATCGCCGTTTCAACATGCTGGTTTTCATTCATTTGAGGATATTTTGTGATCGATTTCGGAAAGAATAAGAACGGCCTTTGGCCATATGTGACTCTGTTAGCCGGGCTGTGCTGTTTCAGCAACAGTTTTGCCAACAACGGAATGACCCCGCATGGCTATGGCACCAAGAACAAGGCAATGGGCGGTGCGGGAATCGCATTGCCGGGAGAGGCGGCTGCGGTGATCAACAACCCGGCTGTAGCGGTTGTGGTAGCCGGCCAGATGCAGGCCGGATTTTCCATCTACCATCCGCGCGCGAATTACTACACAACCGAGAGCAGCAACAACGGTGAGAATGGCGCCTTCACGATTGGACCAAATGAAATTGATGCTGAGGACAGGTACCGTTTTCAGGGGTATTTCGCTGAGAGTCTCCAGTTGCAGGAAAATTCAGCCGTTGCCGTTGCGATATATTCCCGCTCAGGGATGAACATCAACTACAAGGGTGGTACGGCGACATTTGACCCGGATGGGGATGGCCCGGAGCCTGTGCAGACTTTTCCCGGAACACTGGGAGATGGCGACACCAACTGGAGTACTACCGAGGTCCTGCTGGATATGACCTATGCCCGGGCGTTGAGCGAAAAACTATCCCTTGGGGTAACCGCTGTGCTGGCGACCCGGTCGTTCAAAGCAAATGGCCTGGGCTCGCTGGCGCCGTTGACGCAAACCTATGCATCCAGCGGTGGCTCCGTAATGCCTGAGGACCTGTCAGGTAACCGGAATGACTGGGCGTATGGTGCGGGCATCAAGGTGGGCCTGCATTCGCAATTAAGTCGCAGCTTCAGTATCGGGCTGATGTATCAGTCGAAGATATTCATGGGTGAACACAGGAAATACTCGGATTTGCTGCCGGATAATGGCAAGTTCGATATGCCCGCGATCCTCAAGATTGGAGTTACCTGGAAAGCGCTCGATAACCTGGCTTTCAGCATCGACGCCGAACGCATTTTTCACAGTGGAGTGGGCGCGCTCAGCAACACGCTGGAAGATTTGTTCCAATGTCCGACCGCCAACCGCGGCGGGACCGATCTCACTTCCTGCCTGGGTGGCAAGAATGGTGGTGGCCTGGGTTGGACGAATATGAATATTTACAAGATTGGCGGCAGTTGGGGCCTCAACGATAAATGGACTATATACGCAGGTTTCAGCGTGACCAGCCAGCCGATCCCTTCAAGTCAAACGACCAATAACCTCCTCACTCCTTACCTGGCCGAAGCCCATTATACTTTCGGGTTCGCCAGGACTGTTGGCGAGCGCGCCGAAGTGATCTTCTCGGCAGCCTATTCCGAAGAGGAATCCCAGTTATCTCCTAACCGTTTTGATCCCAGCCAGGATCTGAAAATCGAGTCTGACCAGTTTGACTTTGAGTTAAGTTACAACTTCAGGTTTTAAGCGCCGGATAATCATGAATCAACAGAGTCGCCCACTGGACGGAATCCGTGTGCTGGAAGTTGGCCAACTGCTGGCCGGACCCTTCGCCGGCAGTATCCTCGGCTACTATGGCGCTGAAGTAATCAAGGTAGAAGCCCCCGGTGAAGGTGATCCGCTGCGTAAATGGCGGGTGCTGGACGAGGATGGAACATCCTTCTGGTGGCGCAGCATAGGCCGCAACAAGAAATGCATCACTGCCGACCTGCGTAGCGAGGAGGGCCGTAGCCTGGTGCGCCGGCTCAGCTTGAAATGCGATGTACTGATCGAAAATTTCCGCCCGGGCGTGATGGAAAAATGGGGTCTTGGCCCCGCCGATTTGCAGGCTGACAACCCCGGATTGATCTATGCCCGAATTTCCGGATACGGGCAAGATGGCCCTTACGCTGCAAAACGCGGCTTTGCATCGGTCTGCGAAGGTGTCGGTGGTTTGCGTTACGTTAATGGAAAGCCAGGCGAGGCGCCGATGCGGCCCAACCTGAGTCTCGGCGATTCACTGGCCGGTATCCACACTGCCCTGGGCATTGTTATGGCCTGCCTGCACCGGGGCAATGATCCCGAAAGCCGCGGCCAGGTGATCGACACGGCGCTTTATGAAGCCACCTTCAACATGCTGGAAGGCGTTATCCCGGAATACGATGGCGCGGGTGTTATCCGCGAGCCCTCAGGTTCCACCATCACCGGAATCGCGCCCACCAATACCTACCGTTGCGCAGACGGCAAGTTCATCATCATCGGCGCCAACGGCGATTCAATTTTCAAACGTTTGTGTGAAAAAATGGACCGGCCCGACATGGCGCAAGATGCCCGCTTCGCCAGCAATGCGGGCCGCGTGGAGAACGAAGAAGAAATCGATGCGGTCATCACGCAGTGGACGGGTTCCATCGACTCATCGACCGCACTGTCGCTGCTCGACGAGGCACGCGTACCAAGCGGCCCGATTTACAGCGTGGCCGAGATGATGGTCAACGAGCACTTCATCGCGCGCGGCTTGTTTGAAGAAGTCGAGGTGAATGGCAAGAAACTGAAAATTCCAGCCATGGTACCCAAACTCAGTGATACTCCGGGTCGAACCGAATGGGCCGGTCCGGAAGTCGGCGCATTCAACGAGGAGATCTACGGCGATTTGCTGGGGCTTTCTGCTGAGGAAATTGCAGAACTAAAGGCGCAAGGCATCGTGTAGGAGTGGATTCATCCGCGATTGATGCGCTCAGGTTTTCTACCAGATGATATCGAGGGGATACTCGGAAAACTGACTGTCTATACTAACGATACTCATTGACTCACTAATGGCTTGTGAAATGAGTAAGCGATCAAAAGGGTCGCGGTGATGAAAGGGTAAGTCGGCAAGGATTTTTAAGTGGTCAATCTCAATCTCCAGCCATTGAATACCATTTGAGGCCATTTCTTTTTCAATTAGTGTCAGCCAACGTTCGGCCAGCACCAGTTTCCCAAGACTTATCTTTATGGTTATTTCCCACAAGCTCACCTTGCTAAAAAATAACATATTGTTTTGATTCAAAAAGGCTTCTTTGGCTTGTTTCCCCAGCCTCTTGTCACCGCTAATAAACCAAATGAGCGCATGAGTATCCAGTAAAAGTTTCATTGCATATATTCTAAAAAGTCTTTTATGGGCGCATTAAAATCTTCGTCCATGGTGATAAGCAGGTCTGGTTGACCACCGATATGACGTTCGAGCCTTGCTTCCGGCAAGACATCAAGACGGACAACCGGCTTGTTCCCCTTGGCAATAATGATTTCTTCTCCCTTGAGTGCTGCCTGAATAAGGCGTGACAAGTGGGTTTTAGCCTCATGGATGGTTACTTGTTTCATAATAGGCAACTTATTAAATTATATATGACTAAGTTACATGACTAAGTCATATTTTTCAAACAATTGGGGTCAGAGCCCTTTTAAAACGTATAAAGGGCTCTGACCCCATTTATAATGAGCCAGTGACAGACTTCAGAACCGACAAGTCAGATATACAGGCTGGCAGCCAGGTAGTACTGGTTGGCGCCGGGATCAACCTGTTCCTGTCCCTGGTTAAGGGGTTTGTCGGTTTTATGACCGGGTCTGTAGCGCTGATCTCCGATGCCGGCCACAGCCTGGGGGACCTCATCACAGATGTCATTACCTGGTTCAGCCTCCGTCTCAGCCGCCAGCCCCGCGATGCAAACCACCCTTACGGTCATGGCAAGTTTGAAACCATGGGCACGCTATCGGTTGCCTTTTTCCTGGTGGTGACCGGGGGGTTCTTACTCAGCGAATCCATCGATGCGATTCTGCATCCGACCGACACTGGCGCCTGGGCCCTGGCCGCGGCCGTGGTTTCAGTAGCCCTCAATGAATGGCTGTATCGCTATTCAATGCGGGTTGCGCGAAAGATCCGCTCACGGGTTCTGGAGGCCAACGCCTGGCACCATCGCACCGATTCACTGACCTCCGTGGTGGCTTTTATTGGCATCGGGCTGAACCTGGCGGGGCTACCGGCCTGGGAGGGCTGGATGGCCGCCCTGATTTCCTGCTTTGTCGGCTGGATTGGTGTGCGCCTGGGGTACGATGCGGTACAGGAGTTGCTGGATCACAGCGTGGAACCGGATCTGATCGGGAAGCTCGAACGGGCGCTGGAGCCGATTGATGGTGTTATAGACAGCCACGAGATGCGGGCCCGGCGGATGGGCGGCGATGTGCTGGTCGATTTGCACGTGCAGGTCCCCCCCGATATCACCGTCTCACATGGTCACCAGATTGCCGAACAGGTGCGCAAACAACTGCTGGGCGCAGATCCCTCTGTGACTGAAGTGCTGGTACATATCGATCCCGAAGCTGACGATAATTACGATGTTCCGCAGGTTCAGGATGTGGATGATCCGGAGAACCTGGTGCGGACTGTGGCGGGCGCTGTAGAGGGGGTGAAGTCGGTCTCCCATGTGCTCTGTCATTTTATCTACGGCAAGCTGGAGATTCAATTAAACATCGAGGTTGAACCCACACTGCAGGTGCTGGAGGCTTCCGCGATTGCCAGCCAGGTGCGCAGGGCACTGGAGGCGCAGGCGGTTATCGATAAAGTCGATGTCAATCTGGAATTGGATGATACTTAAATGAAAATTTCATTGGAACAAATCGATCTCAACTGCTCTGAATCTGATGTTTACAATCGCCTGTTGTCACTGGATAACAAGCATATTCTGGAGTTGGGCTGCGGCAGCGCTGAGATCACCCGCAACATCGCGACTTGCGGGGCTGGCCGCAAAATTACCGCGCTGGAAGTTGACGAAATTGCCCATCAGAAGAACCTGCAGATAGCCGACCTGCCCAATGTGACGTTTGGGCTCTCCGGGGCGCAGCAAATCCCGTTGGAAGATGAATCGGTCGATGTGGCGTTCATGTTCAAGTCGCTACACCATGTACCAATGGACCTGATGGAGGCTTCGCTTCACGAAATCAGGCGTGTGTTGAAACCCGGTGGTCTTGCATATATTTCAGAGCCGGTTTTTGCCGGTGCTTTTAATGAAGTTCTGCGTTTGTTCCATGATGAGGAAATCGTTCGGGAAGCTGCTTTCAAGGTGCTTCAAAAAGCGGTGAATGATGGTTTGTTTGAACTGGTTGAAGAAACGTTTTTTAGTTCACCCAGGAAATATGAAAGTTTTTCCGAATTTGAAAATGACACGATAAATGCCACGCATTCCAGCCACCGGCTTGATGACGAGCTATACGCGCTGGTCAAACAACGTTTTGAGCAACACATTGGTGACGATGGCGCCCATTTTTTAAACCCGATGCGCGTGGATTTGTTGCGGCGCCCGCTTTGATGATGGATTTGTGTAGGAGCGGCTTTAGCCGCGAAGATTTGAAGATTCATCCGCAATTTTTAATTCTTCGCGAATAAATTCGCTCCTACATTATGTTTTTTTCACGTATTTCTGCTTGTGGGGGATTACGCCGCGTACTCCGCCCTTGGGGTTTTCGACATCGCCCCAGTACCTTGGAATCATGTGGATGTGGATGTGCGGCACAGACTGGCCCGCTGCCTTGCCGATGTTGACACCGATGTTGTAGCCATCCGGGTTGTAGTCCCGGTCGATGATGATTTTCATTTCATCGACCAGCGACAAGATGGCCGCTTTTTCCTCAGCAGTCGCCTGAAAGTACTCAGCAACATGCCGGCGCGGGGTAATCAGGCAGTGGCCGGCGCTAACCGGATAACTGTCGTAGCTGGCGAAAGCCAACTCATTTTCGATGATAAATTCAGGTTCGCCGCAAAAGGGGCAGTCTTGGTGTTGTGCCATGGCTTGTTTTTTCAATTAAACAGGGGGATACTTCTACATTAGAAAATTATAATGTTAGACAGTTTGCGCAGCGTATAATAATGATTCAAGATCGTTATTTCAATGAATAACTCCTGAGGAGATCAGACTCCATGTTCACCATCAACCCCTTCTCCGAGCTTACGGGTTTAGTTTCTCCCTTTGCCATGCAGGTGTACGTCATCGCAATGGTTATCCTGGTCGTTGGCGGTACGCTGCTGGACACCATTCACAAGAAGAGCGCCAAGTACTTCTTTGAGAATGCGGAAAAGGCCAGGGCGTTGGCGACCAAGTCGCTTTCCGGTGGTGAAAAAGTCTCGATCGCAATCAAAACCGTGGCGGAGGATGTTCTCACTTCCGGTGAATTCTGCAATCCGCGCCGCCGGGTCGCCCATCTTCTCACCATGTATGGTTTTATCCTGTTTGCCGCCACCACGGCCATCATGATATTTGGCTACGCAAGCTCCGCCACCCCCGCTATCCTACCGCTGTTGTGGCATCTGGGCGCACTGATGCTCTGCGTTGGCGGCTACTGGTTCTGGTTTGTCATTCGGGTCGACGTTTCAGCCGAAGGCCACCCCTGGTACCGGGTTATCCGCGCTGATCTGTTCATCCTTTCATTGCTTGCGACGGCGACCTTTGCGCTGATCTGGTCCGCACTGCAGGCAGCAGGCGCTGCAGGGTGGTCATTCTTTTTCTTCTGTTTGTTCATCTTCGCCAGCACGGTGCTGTTCGGGGGTGTGCTGTGGTCCAAGTTCGCTCATATGTTCTTTAAACCTGCGGCGGCTTACCAGAAACGGACGGCCCAGGCCGATGGTTCCAGGGATGGCTTGCCGGCGCCTGCGGACAAGCCCGAGCAGTTTGGCCTTGGTATCAAGCGCCTGCTGCCAAAAAACTACTAATCACATAACTCCCGGAGACGAAATAACATGCCAACATTTGTCTATATGACCCGCTGCGATGGCTGTGGACATTGCGTTGATATCTGTCCATCCGACATCATGCACATCGACAAGACACTTCGACGCGCCACCAACATCGAACCCAATATGTGCTGGGAGTGTTACTCCTGCGTGAAGGCTTGTCCGATGAATGCAATTGATGTGCGTGGCTATGCTGATTTCGCCCCACTCGGCCATAGCGTCCGGGTGCTCCGTGAAGAAGAAAAAGGCACGATTTCCTGGAAGATCAAATTCCGTGATGGCCGTGTGAAAAATTTCCAGTCGCCCATTTGTACCAATAAGTGGGGAGAGGGAATTGAAGACGTTGCCAAGCTGCCGGTTCCCGATGAAGAAGCATTGAACTCCCAGTTGCTTTGCTACGAACCGGATGTGCTTGGCTACGAAGGCGGGCTGCGGGACTTGCCGGGTGAACTCAGGCAGGGAGTATATTACTGATGGGTATTAAGACCGTTTATGAAGATTGCGATATCCTCGTCGTTGGTGGAGGCATGGGCGGCACGGGCGCTGCCTACGAAGCCAGGTACTGGGGTCGTGACCTGAAGATTGTTATTGCTGAAAAAGCCAATATTGACCGCTCCGGCGCGGTTGCCCAGGGCCTGTACGCAATCAACTGCTACATGGGAACCCAATGGGGTGAGAACAACCCGGAAGATCATGTGCGCTATGCCCGTAACGACTTGATGGGACTGGTGCGCGAAGATCTTGCTTTTGATATGGCCCGCCATGTCGATTCAGCCGCACACAAGTTTGAAGAATGGGGCCTGCCCTTCATGAAAAGCGCCGAAACCGGCCAGTACCTGCGTGAAGGCAAGTGGCAGATCATGATCCATGGTGAAAGCTACAAACCCATTGTCGCCAATGCTGCACGTAACTCGGCGGATAAAATCTATAACCGGATCATGGTGACGCACCTGCTGATGGACGAAAGCAAGGGCAACCGGGTGGGTGGCGCCGTGGGCTTTAACGTGCGCACTGGTGATTTCCATGTTTTCCGGGCCAAGGCGGTTATTATCGGCGCCGGTGGCGCCTCGCATATCTTCAAACCCCGCTCGGTGGGTGAAGGCATGGGTCGTACCTGGTATGCCCCCTGGAGCAGTGGTTCAGCTTATGCCTTGTCGCTGCAGGTCGGCGCCAAGATGACGCAGATGGAAAATCGTATCGTTCTGGCGCGATTCAAAGACGGCTATGGACCGGTCGGCGCTTACTTCCTGCATCTTAAGACCTATACCCAGAATGCCTATGGCAACGAATACGAAACCACCTGGTATGATGATACCAAGGCCATGGTTGGTGAATATATCGATCATCAACCGACGCCCACCTGTTTGCGCAACCATGCCTTCGTCAAAGAAGTCGCAGCGGGCCGTGGACCGATCCACATGGTCACCAAGGAAGCCTTCCAGGATCCCCATCTGGAAGAAGTGGGCTGGGAAAACTTCCTCGGCATGACCGTCAGTCAGGCGGTTGTCTGGGCCTCCCAGGACATCGATCCAAAGTACATCAACCCTGAGCTGACCACCTCTGAGCCTTATGTAATGGGTTCCCACGCAACCTGCTCAGGTGCATGGTGCAGCGGACCGGAAGACATTTCCCCCGACGAATATCAGTGGGGATATAACCGGATGATGACGGTCGATGGACTGTTTGGCGCCGGCGATGCCATTGGCGGCACCGCGCACGCGTTCTCTTCGGGTTCCTTCACCGAAGGCCGTCTCGCGGCGAAGGCTGCGGTCAAATACATTCGCGACCTGCGCAATGAAGCCATGAAAGTCTCTGACAAACAGATCAACGATTTCAAAGAGACTGTCTTTCAGCCGATGGAAAATTACCAGGTGGGCCGTAACGAGATTGTCAGTGGAACGGTTTCACCCAGTTACCTTCTGCCCATCCAGGGCCTGCAGCGCCTGGAGAAGGTTATGGATGAGTACGTGGGCGGTATCAGCGTAAATTACATGACCAACGACAAACTGCTCGAACGCGGTATCGAATTGCTGGATACCATGGAGGAAGATTTTGAGCACATTGGCGCTGAAGATCTCCACCAGCTCCAGCGCGCATGGGAACTGAAGCACCGCCTGCTTACATCGCAGTCAGTGGCGCAGCACACACTGTTCCGTGAGGAAACCAGGTGGCCGGGCTACTACTATCGCGGTGACCACATGAAGCTCGATGATGAGAACTGGCATTGCCTGACCTTGTCCCGTCGCGACCCGGAATCGGGCGAATGGGCGATGGAAAAAGCGCCTGTTTATCACATCGTCGACTGAATGAAGGCCGAACAAGCCGAAACCGCAGCCAGCCAACAGGAATACAAGCTTGCCGCCGAACTATATGCGGAGGCGGCGACAGCCGAGGGGCTGGAAGTACCGCTGCAATGGAAATACCGCAACCAGCAGGCCTTGATGCTGGCCGAACATGGTCGCGAGTTCATGGACATTGCGGCGCTTGAACAGGCCATCGAGCTTTATGAAAATACGGTGCTTGGCCTTGCTCCGAAAAAAGACAGGCCTGAAGACTGGGCCACAACACAACATAATTTTGGCAACGCACTTGGGCTTCTCGGGCAGCGCCACCGCGCCACACGGTTGCTGGAAAGATCCATCCTGGTATTTGAAAATGCGCTTTCAGTCAGGAGTCGGGAACAGACGCCACTGGAGTGGGCCACAACCCAGGATAACTATGGCAATGTGCTGGGTATCCTGGGACAGCGCCAGGGCGATACCGAGATGTTGCACAACGCAGTGGAGGCATTTGAAAACGCACTCAAGGAACGTACCCGGGAGCAGGCGCCAATGGACTGGGCTGCAACGCAAAATAATCTTGGCACCGCACTTCAGGTCCTTGGTCAGCGCGAGAAAGACGCCCGTTTGCTGAAGAAGTCGGTTGAGGCCTATAAAAACGTATTGCAGGAATGGACCCGCAAGCGGGTGCCGATGAGTTGGGCTACCACCTTTAACAACATGGGCTCGGCACTTCGACAACTCGGTGAATACCGCAAAGGCCCGCGTACCCTGGAGCAATCAGTCGCTGCCTTTCACAACGCACTGGCCGAGCGAACCCGTGAACGGGGGCCGCAGGACTGGGCGATGACCCAGAACAACCTCGGCGCTGCGCTACAAACCCTGGGCTTGCGCCAGGAAGATCCAGCTTTACTGGAACAAGCGGTTACAGCTTATGAAAACGCGCTGCTGGAAATTACCCGGGAGCGGACCGCGATGGGCTGGGCCATGACGCTGGGTAATCTGGGTGCGGTGCGCATGCTGCTGGCGGAAATGACAGAGAATGCTGATATTGCCCTGATGGCGCTGAATGATTTTGACGAAATTGTGAATTATTTCCAGCAAGCCAGCCACGCGCAATACATGGAGCTTGCCGAAGAACAGCGGAAGAACGCGCAGGCGCTGGTAGAGGCGCTTAACCAGCAGTAATGCTTATTGTGGCTGTCGCCGACATTATGGTGGCGTAATAATGGCCTGAAAGCGCACCAGTTCTGAAAGCTGTTTCAAGTCTGGGTCGGTTTCAATCAGGAACCGGTAATAATCATCTTTGGCTACCGCCTCTTCCAGAAGCGTTAGACAGGCATCGGTTTGGCCTTCTGAAAGACGGACGAGAGCCGTGTAGAACAAGGTTTCCGGATTGCGTTGCGACAATTGCATTGCCCGGCGGGCGACCGTCATGGCTTCTTCACCTTCATTTAAGCGCGCCAGGTAAATTGACAACATACCCAGAGTACGCCAGTCCTGATTATTGATTTCCAGAAGATCCCGTGCGAGGTCTGCGGCACGGGCGTAGTTTGTTGCTGCTTGTTCGCTTTCTCCTTCCACGAAACGCTGTGCATCCGCCAGGCGGCCCCAGACACGATGGTCATTGGGTGCAATTTGGGCCGCCTTCAACTGCATGTCAGTTGCCGCTTTGAAGCTTCCGGCGTTGTACAGCGCCAGACCAGTATTGGTATAGGCTGTGCGGGTGGGCTCGATAGAAAGCGACTGCTGCCAGGCATCGGCTGCCTGGCCGTAGTTGGCAAGCATGAAATTTGCGGTGCCCAGGTTATTCCATGAAGCTGCCATGTCAGGGCGAAGGGCTGCCGCCCGTTCCGCATGGCGAGCCGCGAGTTCGAAGTGATCGGGCCTGTCGCTGAATTTATAGTAGAAGGAAAATAGTGCGGTTTCGCCAGTCCAGTAATCTGGTTCCAGTTCTGCAGCACGCAATAATTCAGTTTCAGCTTCTGCCAGCCGGTTTTGGTAGGCAAGCAGTGTGCCAAGTTCAATCAGGGCGTCCACCGTCGGACCGCCAATGCTGAGCGCATTTTCCAGGGCCTGCTCAGCCTTGGCGTAATTGGCGCTCTGCAATGACACCTGTGCACGCGAGTACCGGCCCAAAGTTCGGTACAGCGTGCCTAGCGCAATATGTACCTCGACGCGTGAATCATCAAGTGTCAATGCCTGGTTACAGGCCGCTTCAGCGGCCTCGAAATATTGCCTGTCGCTGCTTTGACTGTACAGCCCCAGATGTGCCTGGCAAAGACCGGCCCAGGCCGACGCAAAATCCGGGTCCAGTTGCGTGGCCAGGGTGAATTGCGCAACCGCCAGGCTCAAATCCTCTTTGGCCAGGCTGTCCAACTTCACGCGTGCTAAAACATAAGCATCGTAGGCCGCCAGGTTCTCGGTGGGCACCTCTTCCAGCATGTGTTCTTCGTCCGAAGTCAGCGTCGTTCGCAAGGCCTGAGCGATTGCTTTTGAGATGTCACTCTGGATGGCGAACAGGTTCCTGGCTGTCAACTCGCGGTCGTAGATCTCCGCCCACAGGTGTTCATCGCTGTGCGCGTTGATCAACTGCACATTGATGCGCACCTGGTTGCCCACTCGCTGTATGCCACCTTCCAGGATGGTGGCAACTGACAATTCTTTGGCAATTTCGGGGATCGACTTGTCGGTATCCCGGTAACGCATGACCGAGGTTCTCGAAGTCACCTTCAGCGTTGCGATCTTGGCCAGCCGGGTCAGCACTTCATCGTGCATGCCATCGGTGAAGTATTCATCTTCCTGTTGCTGGCTGCGGTTAATGAATGGCAGGACCGCGATTGACTTTTCGTTTCGCATGCCAAGCCTGGCCTCTTCTTGGGCTTGCTCGGCGCCTGCCTGGGCGGCAATTTCTGCGATTTTTTCATCGCGCGCCGGATCAAGCACAAACTTGTCAAAAGAAAAATACCCCAGCGCCAGTACCAGGATAACTGTAATCATGCGGTCCAGTTTTTTGCCGGTCACAGGGGTAACCGACTGTGACCGGACTATGTCATCTTCTTTTTTCAAACCATCGGGGGTGAGTTCGAAAACCCAGGAGAAAATCAGTGCTGGAATGAAGCCAATAGCCAACACAACAACCAGCAGGCGAGCGGGTGCATCACCAAAACCAAACAGCGGGAAGATGGTTTCTGCAACCTGGATCAACAGCCATGAACTAACTACGTATGCGGCACCTACGCGAAGGACGTTGCGACGCTTGAGTTCGTTGAATAAGGACAAAGGCTGGCTTCTTCCTGACCACTATTGGCTTAAAGGGTAGCTGCTTGTCCGGTGAATGCCAACATCCGGCACTCACCATGGTAGTTCGTAGCCTTCCTGATGCCAAAAACTTCCAGTTTGGCTGATGTCCAGAGTATCCATGCGCTCAATCAGGCCTTTAGCCGATTCTTCAACCGGGATACCGGTGCCACCTGTCATATCGGTGGATACCCATCCCGGGTGGAGTAGAAAAACCGCAATCCCCGCATCCTTCAGGTCCACGCTGAGGCTTTTCCCCGCCATATTGACTGCAGCCTTGGACATCCGATACCCGTAGGATCCGCCCGAGTCGTTGTCGTTTGGAATCTGTTGAAACAGACCCTCAGGCAATGAAAGGCTCTATCCGGACATTTGGCAACGGGGGGCTATTTTGTTTTTCCGGCAGGTTCCGTAACCGAAAACTCGGTTCCTATCGGGCATTTGCGACCGATCCAAAACTGGCGGTAGTCTTAAGATTCCCGGATAAAATCGTGGTGGTGACACCCTAAAGCCCAGTAAGTTTCAGCAGGATATTGAATCCTGCCAGGCAGCAAGCCAAGGCTAACAGCAAGGGGAATTACTGGCATGTTACCTCAACGTTTAGTTCTTCGAATCGTTCCATTTTTGGTTCGTATTAGAAGTCGAATGAGGTGCCACGAGTTTCCCCAGACGCACTGGTCTTCCAATGGACACCCGGTGAGGTTTCGAAGGGTTAAGGCACCAACCAGAAATGATCTCACAAAACTAACGCACTCCATAGGTTCCCAAAAGGTTTCATTGCCCACTTACGGGAGCAATTTTCTCATTCATCATGCTTTGAACGGTCGGCTGCCTCAGCCCCATGTTTGTTCATGCTGCCCGAAGGGTGTCCAGCCACAGACGCCGGATTCAGAATCTTGCGATAGGCGTAGCCAAGAGCAGTAGACCAAAGCGATTGACAGGCTGGGAAAACTCTGACATGACTGAGTGCTATGAAATCACTGCAGCCCTTGCACTTCTCTCAAATCCTGGATTCCCTGATCACAAAACTCTCATCGCTCGCGCTCGCCCTTGCCATCCTCGGCATGGTTCTGCCGGCATATGGGCAAAACACCTCAATAAATCTGGCGCTTTCTCCAGTACCCCATCCGGGCAAGGAGAAGCAGCACGAAAGCTTCAATGAAATTTCGAAACAGGGAGAGGCTCCCTTGGTTTTTCTCGGCGATTCGATTACGGCGGGTTGGAGTGGCAGCGGCAAGGAAGTCTGGAACAAACATTGGGCTCCCATGAAAGCCGTGAATTTTGGTATTGTGGGAGACCGCACCGAGCATATACTCTGGCGCCTGCAGCATGGCAATTACGACGGCCTCAAACCGAAACTCACGGTACTCATGATTGGTACAAACAATACCGGGCACCAGGGGAGGGCGATGGAGGAGCACCAGGACTCTGTTTATACTAGTAGTGCTGAGCAAACCGCACAAGGCGTCGAGGCGATCGTGAAATTGCTCAAGGAAAAGCAACCTGGGATGAAAATCCTGGTGCTGGCCATCTTCCCTCGAGGGAGCGATAACAAGAATAAAATGCGTTTGCAGAATGAAACATCCAGTAAGTTGATCGCCAAACTGGCTGATGATAAAACCGTTTACTTTCTGGATATCAATCAGGAATTTCTTGAGCCGGATGGAACTCTCTCCAAGGAAATTATGCCCGATTTGTTGCATCTCAATGCTGTCGGTTATGAGATCTGGACTAAAGCCATCATGGACAAGGTCAAAGAGTTGATGGCGGATTGAAAAGCGGTTATTTCTTGAGATTCTTTTATGAGATCTGCCAGCTCATTGCTTGGCAGGAAGAAAATTTAGAGTAATTCACAGCTTTGCGAACGACCAGTAGTGTGAATTCTGCGCACAAATTTCAAACCGAGATAGGGTATTTCATCTTTTCACCGCAAGCAATCGGCCACGAACTGTTCGCCGTCAACGAGACGCTCACTGAAGCAGCGAGGGTACGTCACCGGCTACGCCTGTTATCGGATAATGGTCCTGTATGTATCCGTAGAACTCAAGCACTGGCTTGATGCGTGTGGCATGGGTCACACCCGCGGTCGTCCTTATCATCCCATGGCGCAGGGTAAGATCGAGCGCTGGCATCGCCCGATGAAAAACCAAGTGCTGCTGGAAAACTAATATCTGCCGGGAGATCTGAAAACGCGAATCAGCGAGTTCGTCGATTACTACAACACCGAACGTTATTACGAGAGCCTGAATAACCTGACCCCCGAGGACGTTTACACTGGTCGTGTACAGACGGTGTTAATCGCCGACGACGTATCAAGCTGAAAACGTTGGCCGAACGACGTCGGCTATACTACCGACGAAAGGCCGCTTAACCATGAACCTGATGAGCGGAAGGTATTTAGAGAGATAATTATTTTGGTGCACATTGACTGTGCGGCAACGTATCTGATTCTCAGCTCGCTAGGGTTACCTTTTACAATGAGGACAGCCCCGCCAGCAGCAGAACGAACAGAGGCTGCGAAACGTGCTTCAATTTTTCAAATGGGATTGTTGATTCTTGGTGACTTTTTGAAAAATTGAATTCAACAACATAATTTTGCTAGCAAACGCATTGTTTTAGTGGTATTGGCCACTTGCCATCAATGAAGCTTCCCTGATTGTTGACCTGTATCAATGTCCGCCACCACCAGGTAGGATAAAAAATAGAGTGATAAACACTCTGTCCTGGCTGACATGAACCATCGGATTGCCCATTTAAAAATTCTCGTAGCAAGCCTGCTGCTGACAACCTCCGTTCACGCGGCAGACACCGTGCCCACCG
>PVMK01124316.1_pt1 | contig 20292 bp, 15 predicted proteins | sample 1853481 | NCBI WGS metagenome assembly PVMK01 (sample SAMN08533507, study PRJNA380276) | Marine sediment metagenome, whole genome shotgun sequencing project. | reverse complement strand
TGTAAAGAAGGTAACCGGTAGGGATATGGAAATCTGGCCGGGAGAATGCCATGTGCACGCGGGTATAAAAGTTAAGGACATAAGAGCTATGAAGGAAAAACACCCGAAGGCTGATATTATTGTACATCCTGAATGCGGCTGTACTACCGCATACCTTTACCAAAGCGTGGAAAATGGAAAATTACCGGAAGACATTAAATTTCTTTCTACGGGTGGAATGATCAAACATGCCATTGAATCAGAAGCGGATGAGTTTATAGTTGCTACAGAGACAGGGATTCTTCACAGGATGAAAAAGGACAACCCGGACAAGACCTTTATTCCGGCAAATGAAAACGCAATCTGTGAATATATGAAGATGATAACAATAGAAAAGGTGCTAAAGTCACTACAGGAAGAGGTGTTTGAAGTAAATGTTCCTGGCGAAATTGCGGTAAAAGCGAAAAAATCCATCGAAAGAATGCTCGAGATTTCACCAATTTAAAAACCGGCCGCGAGGCTCCCGGCTCTTCTCGGGTCAGAAAATCCATAAAAATAGTTACCTATCTTAGTAACACTGTGGGCACTACCAAGACTTTTAGTCTCTTCAATATTGTGGCCCATTTTATTTAGTTTTTCTCTTTTGCCGGGTGTTATACCGCTTTCCACATAAAGCTTGTCGGGAAGCCACTGGTTATGAATCCTTGGGCTCACAGTAGCGCCTGCAATATCCATTTGGTAATCAATTGTGTTGGTAAGTATTTGAAGAACCGTGGTAATAATCCTGCTCCCACCCGGGCTTCCTGTGATTAAGAAAGGTTTTCCATCTTTTAACACTATAGTTGGTGTCATAGAGCTCAGCATTCTTTTTGCAGGCTCAATAGAGTTGGATTCATTTCCGATTAGTCCATATGCATTTGGAGAGCCGGGTTTGGCCGAAAAATCGTCCATTTCGTTATTCAGCAGTATCCCGGTGCCAGGTATAGAGATGCCGGTTCCGTAAGGGAAGTTAAGTGTATAAGTGTTTGAAACTACATTGCCGTATTTATCCATAACGGAGTAATGAGTGGTATCGTGGCTTTCGTACGGGTTGCCCGGTTTTACCTTACTGCTTACCAATGCCTTGTTTTTACTGATTTTCTTTCCCAGTTTTTTTGCATAACTTTTTGATGTCAGTTCTTCTACCGGGATATCTGCAAAATCAGGGTCGCCAAGGTATTTTGACCTGTCTGCATAAGCAAGCTTCATGGCCTCTGCCATTATGTGAATAGATTCGGGAGAGTTTTGTTTATATGAAGGCATGTCAAAGTTTTCAAGAATATTTAATATCTGGACCAGGTGTACTCCGCCTGAACTTGGAGGAGGCATTGAAAAAATTTCATAACCCCTGTAAGTTCCTGCCACGGGTTTTCTTATAACTGCTTCGTAGGTTGCAAGATCTTCTTTTGAAATTAATCCTCCGTCCTTTTTCATATAATTTGCTATTTTCTTAGCAACTTTGCCTTTATAAAAAGCCTCTTTTCCTTTTTCTGAAATTTGTTTTAAAGCCCAGGCAAGGTCCTTTTGTATAAGTTTTTCACCAACTGCTGCTGGCTGGCCCTTATTACTGAAAAATATTTTTTTACTTTCTTTTGATTTTAAAAGCCTGTTTTCAAACTGAAGGAGTGAACCTCTTAACTCTTCTGATACCGGGAAGCCATGCCGGGCTAGTTCAATGGCTGGTTCAAGTGCCCTTTTAAGAGATATAGTCCCGTAGTTTTCAAGGGCAAGAATAAGTCCCGCCACTGTTCCAGGAACACCTACGGAGAGAATACTGTTTCTGGATTTTTCATTGTCTACATTACCGTCTTTATCAAGGAACATATCCTTTGTTGCGGCTTTTGGGGCCTTTTCCCTGTAATCAATTGCAATGGTTTGGCTGTCCTCATTCAGGTGAACCAGCATAAAACCACCGCCCCCAATGTTTCCGGCCCTTGGGAAAGTAACTGCCAGTGTAAAACCAACTGTAACAGCAGCATCCACCGCATTTCCGCCTTCTTTAAGCACCTCAAGGCCTGCAAGTGTTGCAAATTTCTCGGCAGAAACTACCATTCCATTTTGGGATTTTACAGGTTGAGGGGATTCTTCTGCCTTTAGGGGGTTTAGAAAAAAGAAAAAGGATAATATGAGAATAAGAAAATGTTTCATAGATTTTTATTTTACCATCCTGCTACATCTGCGAGAGCAAGAACTCTATGTGGTTTAATTGTTACTACTACTTCATCAGGGCCGGAGTTTCTTTTGCCGTAGGCATCCGCATTTTTTTTGCCCATATAACGAGCACCGATTTTGGTAGCCCAGCTCAACCTGTCATTTTCATCGGTTGAAAATGAAACGGTACCGTCAATTTTGACAAAAGAATAAAGGCCTATTTCTTCATCCACCGATAAACAAACCCGTGGGTCCCTTTCCATGTTTTTATATTTAACCGAGCCCAGGCCGGTGCTGAATACAACGTTCTCTCTGTCAACAAGAAACCATACGGGTACGACATGAGGGCTTCCGTCTTTATTTACAGTTGCAAGCTTGCCGGTTCTTGTACCTTCGCTTATAAAATTCAAATATTCTTCTTTTGTCATTTTTTTCATGATAATTTCCTAAATGTTATAGATGTTAGAATATTATTTTAGATACAAATAGTATAAAAGGAAGGTTTAGGGCTATCTAATAACGAACTTAACCCCCCACCTTAAATACAAGGTAGCTTAGGTTGGTCATGATTATCAATAACCCAAAAACGTTATATTGGTATCTATTTTTAATTAGTTTGGGTGAAATGATTGAATATGATTAAAACGAGAGGCCGTGTTTGTAGCGTTTGGACATTCTTACGCGCTGCTGGCAAATATGAATTTTGCTGTTTATATAGGTCTTTTCAGAGCTCCTATCAGCTGATTTTAAGCCTTTTTTAAAGTGTGAGAGTGCAGTTTCATATTTGTGAATCTGAAGATAAAGATTCCCAAGAGTGACCCTATATAGTGTACTGTTTTCAATTGATTCTTTATTCCTGATTCTTTTTATAGCATCAATACCTGCTTTTGGGCCTTCAGTTTTTGAAAGTGCAAAAGTCATTTCAAGTTCAGTCTGTGGACAATCGTGAACCTGCAGGTAGTTCTGGTAAAGTGATACAATCTGGTCCCAATTTGTGGAGCCATATTCATGAGAAGTAGAATGAATAGCTTCCACTCCTGCCATTAAGTGAATTTTGTCCACGTTTTTACCGGATGCGGACAGGTAAAGAAAATCTATCCCCTTTTTAATCATCTCTTTGTCCCATAGTTCCCTTTCCTGCTCCTGGAGTTTGAGCACATTGCCATTTTTATCCAGTATTGATTTTAACCTTGACCCGCAAAGAAGCATGTATGCTATATGGGCCCTTGTTTCAGGGATATTGGTCATCGGGTGTTTTGCTAGTACTTTACAAAGATTAATTGCAGTATTACAAACGTCAGGGGAAACCCTGATCCTGTCGTCAGGATGGCTATAACCAAGTTCAAAAATATAGGTAAGTAATTTAAGCAAATTAACCGTGCGTTCCCTGAGTACATATTTACCGGGGATAGAAAAAGGTATTTTTTTCTCTATTATCTGCTCTTTTGCATTTTCAAGAGAGTTTAATATCACGGTTTCATTTCTGGAAAGCATCCTTGCAATGTATGAAGATGTATAACCTCCCAAAATCTTTAACAATAATGCTGCATTTACGAACTGTTCATTAGATGGATGACTACATGCAAAAAGCATAATTATTTTATTTAATACAACTTCGTCTTTATTAGGGTATTCAAGATTTACAATATTTTCCGTATCAGGGGTCTTAGAAGGATATTGATGATTATATATTTTGTGACAGAATAGCTCGCTGGTGTTGTCGGTCACAAACTGCCAGATAAAATCTTTTGGGTCCACGGGTAATAACCCGGCTGACCATTTTGTCCTTGCCTCGTTATAACTGTTGGTAACAATTGATTCGACTGTAGTTATAGATTCGGGGCCGAGGCGGTTCGTAATCGTTGAGGTAATCATTCCAAAATCATTCTGGATAAGGTCCTCTATTTTTTTATTAACTGCTGGAATATTTTTATGTAATGTCATGGTTTGAACCGGGAACTATATCACAATAATCACAATTTGAAACAAGGAAAGGGTTTTTTTTTCAGGATTTGTTATTTAGCTTCAAAATAACATACTGCGAATTTATTGCCGGTATCTGACCATACATTCTTAAGACTGTAAAAAGCATCAATCATTTCTTCAAATTCTTCTATACTGTATTTATAAGAATTTTCTGTATGTATTGTTTCGTCTTTTTTAAATAAGATTGAAGTACCGTTAACACGTACAGACTGTTCCTCGAGGCTTTGCAGATGCATTTCTACCCTACCATGTTCTTCATTGTAAAAGGCTATATGCTTCCATTTGTTAATTTCAAAGTTTGTGCCGAAGGAACTGTTCATATTTTTTAAAATATTCAGATTAAATTGAGCGGTTATTCCTTTTCCGTCGTTATATGCTTTTTCGAGTATTTTGGACTCTTTTTTAAGGTCGATCCCGATCAGCAGCCCGCTTTTTATCCCGCAAAGTTCGGCAATATTTTTAAGGAAATATTGGGCCTGCTCCCTGGTAAAATTTCCAATGGTTGAACCCGGGTAATAGGCGACTATTTTTGAATATGGCATTTCAAATTCAGGGATAGTAAATGGCCTGGTATAATCGGCAATAATAGGAATAATTTTTAAATCTCTATATTCTTTAGAAAGTTTTCCAGCAGATTGTAAGAGGAATTTCCTTGAGATATCTACGGGAATATATGCCGCAACACTTTTAAAGTTATCAAGGAGTATCCTGATTTTCCTGCTGCTTCCACTACCGAGTTCCAGTATTAAAGCCTCTTTACCGACTGCATCAGATATATGCCTTATATTGTTATTAAGTATGGAAATTTCAGTCCTTGTTAAATAGTATTCTTCCAGCTCCGAAATCTGTTCGAATAACATTGAGCCACGTTCATCATAGAAGAACTTGCATGATAGTTCTTTCTGAGATTTGCTCAGTGACTGTATAATTTCATTTAACATCCCTTCTGAACAGTCTGGTATTGTTATATTTTTGATATTATTTTGCATCTTTGGCTAATCTTAGTCCCATGAACTGCCAGCGTGAGCCCGGCGGGAAAAAGTTTCTGTAACTGTTCCTGATATGTGATTTTGATGTTGCACATGATCCTCCCTTGAGTACCATCTGGTTGCACATAAACTTACCATTATATTCGCCAAGTGCACCGGGAGGTGGTTTGTATCCGGGATAGGGAGTATAAGGGCTCCTAGTCCATTCCCATACATCACCGTACATCTGAGATAGTTCACCATTACCGTTTTTTATTGCGGCAGGGTGAAAATTACCGTTGTCGGCAAAGTTGCCTTCGATTTTCTGTTCTTGCGAGGCTATCTCCCATTCAAATTCACTTGGCAGCCTGCTTCCTGCCCACCTGGAAAAGGCTTCAGCTTCGTAAAAACTCAGATGGCATACCGGCTGATTCATTTCAATTTTTTTAAGTCCACCCAAAGTGAACTGGTCCCAGTTGCTACCGTTTTTTATCCAGTAAAGTGGTGCATCCCAGCTATTGGAAGAAACTGTGTTCCAGCCGTCTGAAAGCCAAAGCTCGGGTTTTGAATATCCACCGTTATTGATAAATTCCATGTATTCCCCGTTTGTAACCAGCCTTGAAGCAAGTGAAAATGGTTCTATATACGTTTTATGAACGGGAAACTCGTTGTCATAACCAAACTTATCCCCTTCATTCCCTATAGTATGGATACCACCTTCAAAATCAATCCAGTTGAGGCGGGCACTGTTTTTAGCATTTTTACTTTCTATTGATTTTTTATATGTGGGGAAAAGTGGGTTCTCTGAAAGAACATGCTTAATATCTGTAACAATAAGTTCCTGGTGCTGCTGTTCATGGTGGATACCTATTTCGATTACTTCAGCGATCTTTTTAAATTTTTTATCATCAATGTTTTTGAAAAGCCTTAGCATATTTTTATCTACATATTCCCTGTATTCGAATACTTCATCCACGGTAGGGCGGGAGATAAGTCCCCTTTTAGGACGGCTGTGCCTGTCACCTACCTGAACGTAGTAGGAGTTGAAGAGAAAATTGTACTGAGGGTGAAGCGATCTGTATTTATTTATAGTTTTAGACAGAACAAAAGCTTCAAAAAACCAGCTGGTATGGGCAAGATGCCATTTAGTAGGGCTGACATCAGGCATGGATTGAACTACGTAATCTTCCTTTGAAAGTGGTTTTGCCAGTTTATGAGAAAATGACCTTACTTTCTTATATGATTTTAAAAGATTTTCTCTGCACAGTTGATTGGTTCTTTGTGTTTCAGCATCTTTCATGAAAGAATTCCCCTAACATAGAAATATTTATACATACAAAAACAGTATTTTAGATCTGATAAATATTAATAAGTTTCTATAAATTAAGTATAAGGTTAAAAAATTGGGAGTTAAAAATCAATAAGTAATTGAATAGTTAGTGAGAAAATAAAGAAAAGGATATTAAAAGGCCCCCCGGATGAAGGGCCTGAATATTTTATTCACCTGGTGCGTTTGTGCTCTCTCCGGCTAATTGCCTGTCGAGCATGAGCAAGGCAGCACTGTTGTCGCCTGCAAGCTTTATATTTTCTACCATATCACTGGCGTTTTTTTCTTCTTCGACCTGTTCCTGTATAAACCACTGAAGCTCTACAGAAGTTGCATGATCGTTTTCGGAAAGGGCAAGTTCGTAAAGTCTGTTTATCATACCACTTACTTCTTTTTCGTGTTCAAGCACCTGAGTGAACATTTCAACCAAAGAACCGAATTCCGAAGGGGGCTGTCCAATTGTGTCCAGCACAATCCTGCCTTCACGGTCAAGCATGTAGTCAAATAATCTCATTGCGTGAGTAAGTTCTTCTTCACTTTGTTTTCTTAGCCATCCGCCAAATCCGGAAAAATTGATAGATTCGCAATAAGCAGCCATAGATAGATACAGATATGAAGAGTAATATTCGTTTTTAATTTGTGCATTGATCGCTGTTTGTATATCCTGGGATAACATTTTTTCTCCTTAATATTATTTGTTAGGCAGGAGCATATGCTCCTTATTTATACAATACAAAATTAGCAGAAATGATTACCAAATGCAAATAATTACCATTTAAACTGAAATTTTTTCAATATATTTATTGTTATTGCTTTGAATCCAATTTAATGAAAAATAAACAAAAAATATATATAGAATAAAAATTTATTTAAATCAAAGGGTTAAGGGAATAATTCTTAATATAAAATCATCTATTGAAATTGTTTGGGTACGCATTATATAAAGATAATGTATAATTATGTTACATTTTCATTTGAACACAGTTAATTGAACCAGGACTAAAAAATCTATCCACATACCAGGAGAGACTAAATATGAGCGATATTAATCCAGAAGAAAAGAAAATAAAACAATTACCACTTTTACCTTTAAGAGATGTTGTAATGTTTCCCTATATGGTTGCGCCTCTTTTTGTAGGTAGGGAAAGATCGATTAAGGCACTTGAAGAGGCAATGAAAGGTAGCAAGGAAATATTCCTTTCCGCGCAGATGGAAGCAAAGGTCAATGACCCCAAGGAAGGAGATATTTTTAAAATTGGTACAGTTGGCACAATTGTCCAGATGCTCAGGTTGCCCGATGGAACAGTAAAAGTTTTGGTTGAAGGTAAGGGAAGAGCAAAGATATTAGATTTTGTTCCCGACAACCGTTTTTTTGTTGTAAAGGTGGAAGACCTTGACGATGATGCTGTGAGCGGTGTTGAAACCGATGCATTAATGAGATCGGTTGTGAAAGCTTTTGAAGGTTATATGAAGTTAAATAAAAAGATACCTACAGAGGTACTTGCCACCGTTACATCGATTGAAGAAGCGGGAAGATTGTCTGATACAATTGTTTCACACCTTAATTTAAAACTCCAGGACAAACAAACAATCCTCGAAATCCTTGATCCGTTAAAGAGGCTGGAAAAGTTATATGAAAAAATGCAGGAAGAGGTAGAAATACTTCAGATAGAAAAAAGAATTGGCAAAAGAGTTAAAAAACAGATGGAAAAGGCCCAGAGGGAATACTATCTCACTGAGCAGATGAAAGCCATTCAGAAAGAGCTTGGTGAAAAAGATGACCTTAAAACAGAAATACAGGAATTTGAAGAAAAATTAAAAACTAAAGGCCTGCCCGAAGATGTTGAAAAGAGAGTTGACAGAGAACTGAAGAAACTCAAAATGATGTCTTCAATGTCTGCCGAGGCCACCGTTGTCAGAAATTATATAGACTGGCTTATGGAACTTCCATGGACTAAAGAGTTCACAGATGACCGCCTGGACATACAGGAAGCTGAAAAAATTCTTGACGAAGACCATTATGGCCTTGAAAAACCAAAAGAGAGAATTCTCGAATATCTGGCTGTAAGGGTGCTTACCGAAAAGTTAAAAGGACCTATACTTTGCTTTGTAGGGCCTCCGGGAGTTGGTAAAACATCACTTGCAAAGTCCATAGCAAGGGCAATGGGCAGAAAATTTGTAAGGGTTTCACTGGGTGGTGTAAGAGATGAAGCTGAGATTAGGGGACATAGAAGAACCTATATAGGTGCGCTTCCTGGAAAAATTATCCAGGGCATGAGAAAAGCAGGTACAAACAATCCGGTATTTTTACTTGATGAAATAGACAAGCTCGGTATGGATTTCAGGGGTGACCCGGCTTCCGCTCTTCTTGAGGGGCTTGATCCTGAACAGAATAGCCACTTTAACGACCATTATATTGAAGCTGATTACGACCTCTCAAACGTTATGTTTATTACAACTGCAAATGTACTGCACACAATACCATGGGCACTTCAGGACAGGATGGAAATTATCAGGATCCCTGGTTATACGGAAGATGAAAAACTACAGATTTCCAAAAACTTCCTTATAGACAGACAACTTGAAGCACACGGGCTAACAGATGCAAATATTGTAATAAACGATGCCGGACTTATGGAATTAATCAGGAAATACACCAAAGAATCCGGTGTAAGAACAATGGAACGTGAGATTGCTTCTCTATGCAGAAAGGTAGCTAGAGAAATTGTAGAAAAAGGAAAAGAACATAAAGTAAAAATTACAGGTAAAAACGTTCAGAAATATCTCGGAATCCCTAAATTTAATTTCGGAGAAATTGATGAGACTGATTCAATCGGGGCAGCGACAGGGCTTGCATGGACCGAAGTTGGTGGTGAACTGCTGACAATTGAAGTATCAATTGTGCCAGGTAAAGGAAATTTTACAGTTACCGGCAAACTCGGTGAAGTAATGCAGGAATCAGCCCAGGCGGCAATGAGTTATGTAAGAAGCCGAGCAGAGCAGCTTGGCCTTGAAAGGTTTTTTTACCAGAAGGTTGACACACATATCCACGTTCCTGAAGGTGCAACACCCAAAGACGGGCCATCAGCGGGAATTGCTATAGCTACTGCAATTGTCAGTGCGTTCCTTAAGAAACCAATAAGAAAGGATCTTGCAATGACGGGAGAAATTACCCTTAGGGGCATGATACTTCCAATCGGCGGATTAAAGGAAAAGACACTTGCCGCGCATAGAGGCAGAGTAAAACACATACTGATTCCAAAAGGAAACGAGAAAGATTTAAAAGAAATTCCTGATAAGATTAAAAAAGATGTAGATATTAAACTTGTCAATCATATGGATGAGGTACTGGAAGCGGCGATTATATCAGACGAACCGATTCTCAAGAATTTCGTGGTTCCTCCGACTTTAATTGGCTCGGAAGCAGAGGCAGAGATTAATCCAACTGAAAAACATTAAGATAAAAAAAATGGGTGAGTTCTAAAAAGCTCACCTTTTTTATAAAAAAAATATGTTTAAGGGGGTGTGCAATGCCACCAAAAAAAAGTACACAAGGAAAAACTTCGGGGAGTGAGCTACAGAAACATCTGGACAATGTTAAACGAGACCTGAAGGAACTTACAACCAAGATCGGCAAGGCCAACAGGGCAGAGCTTTCGAAGCTTTCATATGAAGCCTCAAAAACTGTTGGGGATACAGCATCAGATATTATAAAAAGTTCTTCAGTGCTGCTTGATAAAGCATTTAAAGTCCTAAACGGTGCATTAGAAGGCGGAAAGAAAGCAATCGAAAAGGAAAATAAGATTGCTGCCAAAAAGTCAGCTCCAAAAAAACCTGCTGCTGCAAAACGAAAATCCACTACCACAAAGAAGACTGCTTCTCCGTCTGCAGCTAAAAAGAAAACAGCGGCGCCTAAAAAATCTTCTGCTCGTACTACTGCCAGGAAAAAATCAACAACAAGAAAAACAACTACAAAAAAATAGATTTTTCAAGGAGATTTTATAATGAGAGCAGCACTCACATATGGCCCGAATGATGTAAGAATAGAAAAAATAGATGACCCAAAGATTACATCACCAAACGATGTAATAGTAAAAGTGACAGCGGGTGGTATCTGTGGTTCAGACTTGCATATATACAGAGGACATTTTCCACTTCCGGAAGGATCGGGTGTAGGCCATGAATTTGTAGGGAGAGTGGAAGAAATAGGTTCTGATGTTAAAAACTTTAAAAAAGGTGACAAGGTAATAGGGCCATTCTGGGTCAGCTGCGGAAGTTGTCATTACTGCGATGAAGGCTTAACAACGTCATGCCTAAACGGTGGGTGTTTTGGTTTTGGCGGTCTTCTTGGTGACCAGCCCGGATGCCAGGCTGAGTATGTAAAAGTAAATTACGGAGAAGGTACACTGGTAAAAGTACCGGAAAGCCTTGCAGAAGATAAGAACGATGAAAAGACCTTGTTTCTCGGAGACAATATATCAACCGGTTATCATGGGGCACTATGCGCCGGAATAAATCCGGGAGATACTGTTGTTGTCCTTGGAGACGGAGCAGTTGGTCTTTTTGCAACTTTTGCTGCCACGCTGTTTAACCCTGAAAAAGTAATTACTATAGGCCACCATGACTACAGGCTGGAGATTGCCAAGCAGTACGGAGCTTCGTTAACAATAAACTCCAACAATGTTGACCCGGTAAATTTAATAAAAGATATGACAAACGGCCTGGGTGCTCATAAGACTATAGAGTGCGTTGGTACATCTGAATGCCTACAGCAGTGTTATGACATGATAAGACCGGGTGGTACTGTTTCAATAATAGGACTGTTTTGGGAAACTTTCCCGTTAAATATTACTGATTTCTTTTTAAGGAATTTAAAGCTTACAGGTGGAGTAGCCCCTGCATTTTCATATATACCAACAATGTTACCCCATATTGAATCCGGAAAACTTGACCCCACAAAGGTTATTAGCCACAGGGTCTCACTTGATGATGTACCCAAAGGTTATCAGATGATGGACAGCAGATCCGATAATGCTATAAAAGTAATTTTTAATCCATAATCTCAGCAACTTATACCAGATGCACCATCTTTATCAGGGTTTTTCAATTCGGCAGAAGCATTGTTCCAGAAAAAGTAGTGAATAATGGTAACAGATATTAAAATAGCAGGGACTAAAAATAAAAGGAACGATTTTGTAAGAAATCTTTTTGTTTCAAGCTGAAAAAAGCCTAAAAAAGAGATTATGAATATAACAAGAAGCATCAAAAAGTATGATTTAACTGAAGACCTGCTTAAAGTTATGTAATTACTGCATATTTTACACTTGAAATTAAGTGGGTTTACTATTGTAAGGCTTTCTAGGAAGCCTATTTTCTTTTTACATCCCGGGACAAATCATAATTAATTTTACTTTAAAAAACTAAAAGTATTTATAGAAAGTTTTTAGTTGTATATAATAAAACTTCTATATGAGTGAGAACTTCGTACACCTCCATTTGCACTCTCAGTATTCTCTCCTTGACGGGGCGATAAAATTTGAAGAGTTGGTAGAACGCGCAAAAGAGTTTGGCATGGAGGCTGTTGCCCTTACAGATCACGGAAACCTTTACGGGGCATACGATTTTTTTGATAAGGCCAAAAAAGCAGGTGTTAAACCAATTATTGGCTGCGAACTGTATGTTACTCCTACATTAAAGCTTGAAAAACCTTCCGACGGTAAAAACTTTCATTTAACAGTGCTCTGTATGAATGAGAAAGGTTACAGTAACCTTTCGAACCTTGTATCAAAGGGTTACCTTGAAGGGTTTTACAGAAGGCCGCGCGTAGACCATGAACTGCTTCAAAAACATAACGAGGGGTTAATAGTACTCAGCGGATGTATGAGCAGTGAACTCTCAAGGGAGCTGTTTAGCAAGGACCGTAAAAAGGCAATAAGTGTGGCTTCTTTGTACAGGGAAATATTCGGAGACCGGTATTACCTAGAGGTCCAGGCTACCGGCCTTCCCGAGCAGAATTTTGTAAATAAAGAAGTAAAGAAAATAAGCAAAGAGCTCGGTATACCCTTAATTGCTACAAACGACTGCCATTTTCTAAAACAGGAAGACGCCAGGCCTCATGATGCACTTTTATGTGTACAGACCGGTTCTAATTTAAATGATGAAAAGAGGATGAGGTTTGCCGGGGACCAGTTCTTTCTTAAAAGTAAGGAACAGATGGAAGCTACGATGTCAGGCTTCCAGGACGCAATTGACGAAACTGTGAAATTGTCCAGGAGATGCAATTTTGAATTCAAAGAAGAAAAAGAGTACAAGTTTCCTGAATTTGAAATACCTGACGGGACAACCCTTGAAGAATATATAAAGAAAATGTCTAGGGAAAAACTGGACGGAATATTTGCAGAGAGCAGTTTCTCTGAAGAACAAACAAAGCTTTACAAGGACCGTCTTGAATATGAACTTGCAATTATCTGCCAGATGGGATTTCCCGCATATTTCCTTGTGGTGGCAGATTTTATAAATTACGCGAAAACAAACGGTATCCCGGTAGGCCCTGGCCGTGGAAGTGCTGCGGGAAGCCTTGTTGCTTTTGCACTAGGTATAACCGATGTTGACCCCATTCCTTATAACCTTATTTTTGAAAGATTTTTAAATCCAGGAAGAGTGAGCATGCCCGATATTGATGTTGATTTCTGCACAGAGGGAAGGGACAAGGTAATTGAGTATGTTATCGAGAGGTACGGGAAGGACAAGGTAGCCCAGATAGGTACATTCGGAACAATGTCCTCAAAGGCTGTTATTAAAGATGTTGGCAGGGTACTCGGCATACCTTATGGAGAAGTGGACAAACTTTCAAAAATGATACCGTCTTTCAGGGGCAAAGTTTTCAGTATTCAGGAAGCCCTTGATAAAGTGCCCCAGATATCAGAGATGGTAGAAGAGTCTGAGCAGCTCCAGGAGTTGATAGAACTTGCAAAACCGCTTGAAAACATGGTGCGCCATGCTTCAACACATGCCGCCGGGGTTGTAATATCAAACGAACCAATTTCTGATTACATCCCGTTATACAAGGGGAGCAGAGATGAGACTGTAACACAGTTTGATATGCACTGTATAGAGAAACTGGGGTATGTGAAATTTGATTTTCTCGGGCTTAAAACACTCACCGTAATAAATAAGGCCGTAGCTTATTTAAAGGCCAATAACATTTCAGATAAAGAATTTAATATAAAAAAGATCCCGCTTGATGACCCAGAAGTATACAAATTACTTGGAAGTTCAAACACCAGGGGAGTGTTCCAAATTGAATCAACGGGGATGAAACAACTTCTATCAAGACTTCATGCAACAACATTTGATGACATTATTGCCGTACTTGCCCTTTACCGTCCCGGCCCATTGGACAGCGGCATGGTAGATGAATTTGTAAAGTGTAAAACCGGTAAAAAGAAAGTTCATTTTCCTCATCCGTCATTAAAAGAAATATTAAAAGATACATACGGGCTGTTTGTCTACCAGGAACAGATCATGCAGACAGCAAGTGAGATAGCAAACTACACTCTCGGGGAGGCTGATCTTCTGAGGAGAGCAATGGGTAAGAAAAAACCCGCCGAAATGAAAGCACAGAGGGAAAGGTTTTTAACAGGTGCTAATGATAATGGTATACCAAAGAAAAAGGCCACCGAACTTTTTGATACAATGGAGAAATTTGCCGAATATTCATTTAACAAAAGCCACAGTACCGCTTACGCACTAATTACTTACCAGACAGCATATCTGAAGGCACATTATCCCGCAGAATTTATGTCTGCACTTATGACGATTGAATCGCACAATACAGACAAGATTATTTCCAGTATTACCGAGTGTAATAAAATGAATATCGAGGTGCTGGCCCCAGACGTAAATGAAAGTATCTCGGGTTTTACACCGGTTCACGGGAAAATAAGATTTGGCCTTTCGGCAATAAAAAACGTGGGAGACAGCACTGTTAAAGCAATAATAGAGACAAGGAATGAAGAAGGGCCTTTTGAATCTATATTTGATTTTTGTACAAGGGTCGACAGCTCAAAGCTAAACCGGAGGGCATTTGAAAGCCTGGTCAAAAGTGGTGCTTTTACTTCACTCGAACCAAGCAGGGCCAAACTGATGAAATCACTTGAAAATCTTATCAGCTATACAGCACTTAAACAAAAAAGCAGCCCGGATGGACAGCACTCCCTGTTTGATATTGATGCAACTATCCCTCCTCCAAAACTTGAAGCTACCGAAGAATGGGATGAAAAAGTATTGCTTCAAAACGAGATGGATGTGCTCGGTTTTTATGTCACGAGCCACCCGATGCTCAAGTATTCGTCTGAGCTTGAAATGTATAGCTCAAACTGTGATTCGGAAAAAATACTGGAAATTAAAAACAAGAAAAAAATTAAGATGGCAGGAGTCGTAAGGTCACTTGAAATTAAGCACACCAAAAACGGAAAAAACATATATGGCAATATGGTCCTTGAAGACCTTAAGGGATCGGTTGATGTAATAATTTTCAATGATACTCTCAGAAAATCCATGGACATATTGGAAGACAAGGTTGAACCCATAATTGTAGAAGGTTTTATTGATCCCACTGAAGAAAGGGCCAAGATACGTGCACATGAAATTTATTCCCTCGGCCAGCTAAGGATTAATTCTTCCGTCCATATTAGTATCGATGAGGTTAATTCGACACCAGATAATATGAACAAACTAAAAGAGATATTTAACGAGTACCCTGGGCCTTCCAAAATTATTCTTCATATAAGAAGTAATGGCGAAATAGCTGATGTCGAAGTGGGAAACTGTACTGTTGATCTTGGAGATAAGTTTATTAAGAGTGTTGAGAACTTGCTTGGTGAAAACGTGGTAAATCTTACCTAGATATTCAGGCGAACTTGTCTATAAGCTTTTTTAACTTTTCCGGCTCACCCGTTATTACAAAAATTTCCTGTACTGATGAGCCGCTTACAGCAATAAGCTTTGCACCGCTTTTAGTGCTGTACTGATAACGTATTTTCAGTTTCTCACCAGTTGCATTACCAACGGCTATTCGTCCGGGAATTACGCCCGTAACGAAATCCTTACTGGCAACTTCTTTCTCAAGGAATTTTTTAAGATCCTTTATAATTCCGTGCTGACGTTTAATCTTATTTTTTCTATGTTTCATGATGCTGTACATTAATATTTCAAATGAAAAAGATAACCGAACTCACTTTTAACAATACTTACAGGCAGCTTCCAGATGAATTCTATCATATTGTTAACCCCAAACCGTTTGAAAATCCATTTTTAATTTGTATTAACCCTGAAATGGTAGCAGAGATTGAACTTGAAATATTAGGCTTTAATGAAATAGAATTGGCACAATACCTATCTGGCAAAAAACTTATACCCGGTTGTGATCCGATAGCACTTTATTATACGGGCCACCAGTTTGGTGTTTATAACCCGCATATTGGCGACGGTAGGGCAATACTGCTTGGGGAAGTTGTTAATTCAGGGGGCGATAAATGGGACCTTCACCTAAAAGGTGCAGGTACAACAAATTATTCAAGAGGTTTTGACGGGAGGGCAGTACTAAGGTCAACGATAAGGGAGTATCTATGTAGTGAAGCGATGCATCACCTGGGGATACCTACCACGAGAGCACTCAGTATTGTTGGGAGCGATGAGAAAGTGGAAAGGGAAACAACTGAAACAGGTGCAATGCTTATCAGGATGGCTAAGTCCCATGTCCGGTTCGGATCTTTCGAGGGGTTTTATTTCAGGGGATTGGAGGAAAATATAAAAATCCTTACCGACTATGTAATTGAAAACAATTATCCTGATTTTATTAATAAGGACGGTAAGTATAAGCTTTTGGCAAATGAAACAGCCAAAAGAACCGGGACGCTGATTGCCAAATGGCAGGCATTCGGTTTTACACACGGCGTTATGAATACGGACAATATGTCTATTATTGGTGACACAATAGATTACGGGCCTTATGGCTTTATGGAGACTTTTAAAAATGACTATGCACCTAACCATTCAGACCACTTTGGAAGATACTCTTACAAAAACCAGCCTTCAATTGCCTTCTGGAACCTCAACAAACATTTCCAGGCACTTAGCTGTTTGCTAACAAATGAAGATATACAGGAAGCACTTGGTGTATTCAGGGAAGCTTATTCTGAGAATTATCTGAGTTTAATGACTGGAAAGTTTGGCTTTAAGAGTTTTGCAGACGGAGATAAAAAATTTATTGACGATACGCTTGAGCTTCTTGAAGAGAATGAAATTGATTTCCCAATTTTCTTCAGAGAACTATCAAATGTAACCTTAGATGCAGATGTTAATACATCACTTGTAAATAAGACAGGAACCGATTGGTTAGATAGATATAAAGCCAGGCTTAGATCTGAAAACAGTGATGACCTGAAACGAAAAGAGTCTATGAACCTCGTAAATCCCAAATATATTCTCCGGACTTATATCTCCGAGCAGGCAATACATGAGGCAGTTGAGAATGGTAATTATTCAGAGATTGAGAATGTGAGGAAACTTCTAATGAGGCCATTTGATGAACAGCCTGAAAATGAAAAGTATGCCAATGAACCTCCGAAGTGGGCAAAAGGAATTGCGCTTAGTTGTTCTTCTTAAATTTTTTTTAGTAATGTATATTTATTTCTACTCTAAATGCCAACCACTGATTATAAAAAATTAATAAAAGAAGTAAGGGGCTGTTCTATTTGTATGCCGCATTTACCAATGGGCCCCAACCCTGTATTTCGGTTACACCCAAAAGCAAGGATACTTGTAGCAGGACAGGCACCGGGGAGGAAAGTACATGAAAGTGGAATTCCATTCGATGATGCCAGTGGTGTCAGGTTAAGAGAATGGATGGGGATAGATGAAGATACATTTTATGACCCGAAGAAAGTCGCTATTATCCCGATGGCATTTTGTTTTCCCGGTACTGGCAAGACAGGTGATCTGCCCCCGAGGAAAGAATGCGCCGAAACATGGAGGACGGAGCTCATTTCTGTTTTTCCCGAAATTAAGCTTACACTTGCAATTGGAATTTATGCTATCAACTGGCACCTGAAAGATTCTAAAAAGAAAAATCTTACCGAAACGGTAAAGTCCTGGGAGGAATACCTGCCAAGAGGGATTTTACCATTGCCACATCCAAGCCCGCGGAATAATATCTGGCTAAAAAGAAATCAATGGTTTGAAGAAGAAGTTATTAATGAATTAAGATTGAAAATAAGGCAGATTTTGAACTAGAAAAATTTTGTAGCGATATATAAAATTTTGAATCTATTTGTAAATTAGAGCTATATCATTTTTTTATTTTCTTTGTCTTGATACAAAGAAACAAAAATCAAGGCTGGGTAATGAATTTAACTAAAAATTCAATTTAAAATCTAAAACATATAATCCAGCCACAACCCCTATATGTTTCTATACGATTTTAATTTGATTTTTCTTAACGTTATTCATTACAGGCCATCTGTTAATCAAGGAAACTGGCAAGGACTGTCTTTCTGCCAGGGCCCTTAAAAAGTACAGTGATCTTGGCCTTTTCTCCTGACCCTTCAACTTTTAGTACAACTCCTTTTCCAAAAGTTTTGTGAGAGACCCCCTGGCCTTTTTTAATGCCATCTGATGAGTCCCCCGGGTCATCATCAATTATATTCAGGTCTACGTCATAATAGTTGGTTGAATATTTTACTTCTTCCCTATTGTACCTTCTTCCGTATGTCTCCTCGTAACTTGCTTTGTTCAGCAGGTCTTCGGGGAGTTCACTTAAAAACCTTGATGGAATGGACCCCTGGGTTTTTCCGAAGTATCTTCTCTGCGATGCACTTGAGAGGTAAAGCCTCTGCATTGCCCTTGTGATCCCGACATATAAAAGCCTTCTTTCCTCTTCAAGCTGTTTAAACTCTCCAATAGACCTGAAATGGGGCAGGAGTCCCTCTTCGAGTCCTGTGATAAACACATAGGGAAACTCAAGGCCCTTAGCTGTGTGAAGTGTCATGAGTGTCAGCTTATCACTGTTTTCATCATACTTATCCATATCGCTTGCAAGTGCAATCCAGTCGAGAAAATTCTCAAGTGTTTTTTCCTCATCTTCCAGGTCGAATTCACCTGCAAGGTTTACAAGGTCGCTTACATTGTTGACCCTCTCTTCTTCGTTCTCAATAAAATCAAGGTAGGAGGTATCTTCAAGTACCTGCTCGATAAGTTCCCCGGCGCTTAATTCCCCTGACAGATTTATAAGGTTAGTAATAAGTTCATGAAAACTTTTCAGTTTTTGTGTTGTACCGGGTGAAAAAGTTTTGTTTTTAACGGCAATTTCAATTGCATTAAGTATTGATACTTTGTACTCCCTTGCGACAAGCTCCAGGTTGTTAACCGTTACCTTACCGATACCTTTCATCGGGACATTAATAATTCTCTTGAGGCTGAGGTCGTCATCGGGGTTTTGTATCAGCCTCAGGTATGCAATAACGTCTTTTACTTCCATACGCTGGTAAAAGCCCACACCGCCGATAATGGTATAAGGTGTTCCGCGAAGAATTAGCTCGTCTTCAAGAGCCTTGGACTGGTTATTGGTTCTGTAGAATATCGCTATGTCATTGTATTTTATGTTTTTCTCAATTTTTTGTGACTCTATTTCCCGGATCAGGTATTTAGCTTCGTCCTGTTCATCTGCCGCTTCATAATAATTAATAAGTTCCCCGTTTTCATTGTCCGTATAGAGGGTCTTTTCTTTTCGTTCCAGGTTGTTCTTAATAAGTTCATTTGAGATGTTAAGAATGTTTTTCGTTGACCGATAGTTTTTTTCGAGCTTGATAACTTTTGTACTTGAAAAGTCACTTTCAAAATTAAGGATGTTTTGAATATCGGCGCCCCGCCAGCTGTAAATTGACTGGTTGTCGTCACCCACAACAAAGATATTCTTATTCTTTTCAGCCAGGGATTTAACAATCTGGTACTGGAGATTGTTTGTGTCCTGGTACTCATCTACAAGGATGTGTTTGAACCTGTCCTGGTAAAATCCTAGTACCTTCGGATGTTCTTTGAACAGCTTTACGGTGAGGCTGAGCAGGTCACTGAAGTCGAGGCCGTTATGCCTCCTGAGCTCTTCTTCATATAGCTCGTAAATGTCTCTAATCTTTTCATCATGGGTTTCAATATTAATATCCTTAAGCTGTGAACCCCGGTTTTTAAAGCCGTCAATTTTTGCTCTCATAGCGCGCGGCTCATAAACTCTTTCATTTAAATCAAGCAGCTTCAGGCAGTCCTTGATAAGCCTTACCTGGTCTTGGTCATCAAATATGGTAAAGTTGGACTTAAACCCTTCGAGGTGTTCAATGTCCCGTTTTAGAATCCTGAGGCACACAGAGTGAAAAGTGCCCATCCAAAGGCCCTTAAATCCGGATTTAACCAGTTTATTGATCCTGACCTTCATCTCGTTTGCGGCTTTATTCGTGAAGGTTACGGCAAGAATACTGTAAGGAGATTCTTTTTTTTATCAAGCAGGTAGGCAATACGGTGAGTTATAGTCCTGGTTTTTCCGGAACCTGCACCGGCAAGTATTAACAGTGGGCCATCAGGATGAGTGACCGCCTCATTCTGTTCTTTGTTTAATTTCCCGGATATAGGCATGGGATTATTTTAGCCAAGTTGGTTTTAATTTCATTACTAAATAACAGTAATTTATACTTTTCCAATATTTTCCTTACTAAACCACGGGTAAATAGCCGGTAAAACAAGCAGTGTAAGCAGTGTTGAGGTAATTAAGCCTCCAATCACCACGGTGGCAAG
>PVMK01146707.1_pt1 | contig 20296 bp, 18 predicted proteins | sample 1853481 | NCBI WGS metagenome assembly PVMK01 (sample SAMN08533507, study PRJNA380276) | Marine sediment metagenome, whole genome shotgun sequencing project. | reverse complement strand
AACCGTTTACACCCTACGAACTGCGTTCCGTTGTCCATCAGTCTCTTGTGGAAAGAGAAATATTGCTTCAAAACCAGCGGCTTATGCAGAAAAAAGTTCGGTTGAAATCATTTTCTCATCAGCTCATTGGAGACAGTCCTAAAATAAAAAAGGTTGTTTCCATGGTACAAAAAGTTGCCCCCACCGATTCGACGGTTCTTGTTTACGGCGAAAGTGGAACCGGAAAAGAATTGATTTCAAGGGCGGTCCATGCCAACAGTTCCAGAAAAGATAAGGTGTTTTTTGCGGTAGATTGTGGAACGTTATCGGACAACCTTCTGGAAAGCGAGTTGTTTGGTCATGCCAAAGGCGCTTTTACAGGCGCGCATAAGCATAAGGAGGGAATATTCAAGCTGGCGGATGGCGGGACCGTATTTCTGGATGAGATCAGCAACATCAGTCTAAACGTTCAAAGCAAACTGCTTCGGTTTTTAGAAAACCGCGAATTTTTATCGCTGGGGAACACGGTTAATCAAAAAGTGGATGTTCGTTTGATTTTTGCCACCAATAAAGACCTCAAAGAAATGATGGCCGAAGGTTCCTTCAGAGAAGACTTTTATTATCGAATTTTTGTATATCCGATTATGATACCTCCGCTCAGGGAGAGGAAAACAGATATTTTGCCCATATCCTACCATTTTTTAAAACAGTTCAACCAAAGCTTTGGCAAAAAAATATCTGGATTCGAGGATAAGGCTGTCACTCGATTAACGGGATATGATTGGCCGGGGAACGTCAGGCAATTGAGAAATATCATCGAAAGGGCCGTCATACTGTGCGAGAGGGATAAAATTACGCTCAAAGAACTTCCTCTGTTGGGGGACCTCGCTGATATCGAACAACTAATCGACTATATTCCTTCAACCAACGATGAACTTAAAAGAATCAAAAAAGAGATCCGGCAGAAAGCGGTTACGAAAGTTGAAAAGAATTTTGTAATGAATGCGCTTATTAAAAACGATTGGAACGTCACCCGTGCAGCAGAGAAAGTAGGACTGCAAAGAACCAACTTTCAATCGTTAATCAAAAAACACAATATAAAGATCCCCCGACACACCCGGCCGGATTTGTGAACCATGGAATATTTATACGGTGTATATTTTTTTTATACAATCCGTAGATTTTTCACGGCAGTGCCCTCAAAAGGTCTCCTGACACCTATCAATTTTTTAGAAAAAATGAATTATAGCAATATTATCATTTGGTTGTTCGTTTAATCTATTGATGTTCAACATAAACCCAAATTCCCCTCCCTCGTCAACCTGTTTTCATATCCAGGAAAAATGTGTATATTTTTTTTATACACATCCTCTTTGCCCTGAGCCCCTCTTCTGACTTATATTGTATAATATCAATATGTTGACATGTAACATCTTTTTTGGCACGCTAAATGCATTAGCGCCTGATAAGATTAATTTTATAATGAACATGAATTTACATAAAAAATAACAGATACAGTTCATTTAAGGAGGAAAAAATGGGAACCGCAGCAAAAATCATGGTGGTCGATGATGAAAAGCAAATCTGTCAAAATGTGGAAAAAATCCTTTCCAAAAACAATTACGAGGTCATTCACGCAACCAGTGGCAAGGAGGCCCTGGAAAAAATGGCCAAGGATTCGTTTTCGCTTCTTATTTCCGATATCGTTATGCCCGGGATGAATGGCCTTGAGTTTCTCAAACTGGTTAAAAAGGAATGGCCCCTTACCAAAGCTGTTATGATGACAGGCTATCCATCTACAGATACGGCGGTTAAAGCCATACGGCTTGGGGCTCTGGACTATTTTTCCAAACCGTTCACTCCTGATGAGTTGAGATCTACGGTTGAACTGGCCCTGTCCGGAGATTTAGCCGAGGCGGTGACAACGGAGAAGGAAAAAGAGATCATTGATGTGGATATTCCCTTTGACAGAGATGATGTCGCAAAATATACCGGTGAGGACTTTGTAGACAGGCTGGGTCCTTCGGATATGCCGGTGGTTGAAGCAGCACCGGAAACCCTAAAAAATTACTGTGCGTTAGGGGATATGGTTTGTGACATTTTCAAAAAGCTCGAGGGGACTTGTAAGGGAGGGAACAAGACCGGGGAATGTCCCCAGTTAAAGGCTAAAAAGAAAAAGGCCGCCAAAGCGAAAAGGTTTGACGCTGAGAAACTGATCGGCATCGATTCTCCGTTTAACTACGAAGAAGTAGTTTCAATAACCGGTCCTGAATATGTTTTGAACATACAGCACGAAGGGGTTGCTTTTATGCCCTATGAAGAACTCAAGCAGAGCGTTGCACAGATGATGACAAAAGCGCCCGAACGTCCGGCAAACGTCATAGAGATTCACAAAGCAACCGCACCGGCGGGAATTCTGGTGATTGATGACGAAGTCGCTGTCAATAATAATATCCGGAAAATACTCTCCAAAAAAGGTTTCAGTGTGGATCAGGCTGTCACCAAAACCGAGGCACTTGAGAAAATAGAAGAAAGCGCTTACACTCTTGTTCTGTTGGACCTTAAAATTCCCGAAGTAAAAGATCTGGAGCTTCTAAAAGCGATTCGTGACCGGAGACCGGACACCATGGTCATTATCATTACCGGTTATGCCAGTATTGAGACGGCAGTGGAAACCTCAAGGCTGGGAGCTATCGATTACCTTGCCAAACCGTTTACACCCGACGAAATTCGTAACGCAACTGAAAAAGCCTTCCGTCTTGCCGCTTAAGACAAAAGAATCTCCCAACCCAAAGGGTGGTTGGGAGATTCTCTAAAACTCAAACTTGACGGCGTCGTAAAAAAATCAATCTGCCGGGGTGAAATATTTTTTCAAACATTCGGTATCCTGCATGTATAACATTATTATTTCAATGAGTTAGCAGCTGGGGAGCACGCCTCGTGAACACGTGCGACGCTTCTATTCAAAAAAGCATATCTTTTTAAAAATTCTCCATTATCACCCTCCAACAAACCTTAGAATTTTATTGACAAACCTTATCATACTTTATAGTTAGACTTTTGGCTCAATCTAACATGACGGTATCGTTATTTTTCAACATATCGCCCTAAGAATACTCTTTTTTCAAGGAGGATAGAACGATGTCCAAACATGTAATCGGATCGGTTCTGGTTTTAGGTGGAGGGATTGCCGGAATGCAATCCGCTCTGGATCTTGCCAACTCGGGATACTATGTCTATCTCGTCGAAAAATCCCCCTCTATTGGCGGAGTAATGGCCCAACTGGACAAAACTTTCCCCACCAATGATTGTTCCATGTGAATTATCTCACCCAAACTGGTCGAGGTCGGCCGGCACCTGAATATTGAAATCATCACATACGCGGATCTGGAATCTGTGGAGGGATCCGCCGGAAACTTTAAAGTAAAAGTTAAAAAACGGGCGCGCAGTATCGATATGGATCTCTGTACGGGCTGTGGGAACTGCGTTGAGAGCTGTCCTGTTTTAAACATTCCAATGTCCGATAGCCAGGAAAAAGTATAGTATATAGTATAATTCATGCCAATTCATCTTGTTTTATTAGGAGGGTGTGCATATGAGCCAGGCAGCTCAGATTGAAAATGTTCGGTCGGATAGTGTTGGATCCGTTGAGATCGACTATATGGCGCTTGACGATATCATCGAAAAAGAATTTAACAACGATAAAGAAAACCTGATAATGATTCTTCAGGCGATTCAACGACAGTATAACTTTTTGCCCCGACCGACCCTTGCCTATCTTTCAACCAAGCTCGATGTGCCGTACAGCCAGATTTATGGTGTGACGACATTCTACAGCACATTCAGTCTTGAACCCAGAGGCAGAAACATTATATCGATCTGTCTTGGTACAGCCTGCCATGTCAGGGGTGGCGAAAAAGTTCGAAATCGAATTGAGGACTCCCTGAGCCTCAGTGACGGTGAAACGACCGAGGACCAGCGTTTTACTCTCGAAACGGTGCGTTGTATCGGTTGTTGCAGCCTTGGACCGGTGGTAAAGATCAATGAAGACGTGCATGGTCATATTTCTTCCGATCAAGTGGAAAAAATTTTAGATCCGTATGAATAAATTTTAAGAGGCAAGCACCATGAAAATCCAGTCAGTAAAAGATCTAGAACAAATCCGCCAGGATTACAGCCAGAGACTGTACCACCCGGAAGACGTCAAGGTAAACATCGGAATGGCTTCCTGCGGTATCGCAGCAGGCGCCAAGGCATCATTTGATCGAGCGATTCAAGATATTCCAGGGGGAAACGGTGTCAGTATCAGCCAAACCGGCTGTATCGGTTTTTGTGAGGTAGAACCCCTGGTTGAAATCCTCGGTTCCGGTAAACCCCGGGTCATTTATAAAAATATTACCGAGGATAAGATTCTGGAGGCAATTCAGGGTTATACCGAAGGCAATTTTAACAAAAAATGGATTCTGGGCCAGATGCGCGATCCGCGTTCAATTATAGAAGATGATATCGAAAATCCCCTGGCAAACGTAACGCCTATTGAAGGGATCCCTTTTTTGGAAGAAATCCCCTTTTATAAAAAGCAGGTTAAAATTGCCCTGCGTAATTGCGGATATATCGATCCGGACAGCATTGAAGAATACATTGCCAAAAATGGTTATTTTGGCTTTCTCCGGGTACTCAATGAAATGACGCCCAAAGAAATTATTCAGCAGATTAAGGCGTCGGGACTCAGAGGCCGCGGTGGCGGCGGATTCCCCGCCGGCATCAAATGGGAAACCTGCGCCAGACACGACGGTGAAAGATATATCATCTGTAATGCCGATGAAGGCGATCCCGGCGCCTACATGGATCGCAGTATACTGGAAGGGGACCCTCACAGCGTTTTAGAGGGGATGTTGATTGCAGCACTGGCCATTGGATCCAGTCAGGGCTTTATCTATGTCCGCAACGAATATCCCCTGGCTGTCAAACGTCTGGTATCGGCCATCAAAGGGGCTGGGAAATACGGGTTGATAGGGGATAACATCGCCGGATCTGATTTTAATTTTAACATTAAAATCTCAACTGGAGCCGGTGCTTTTGTTTGCGGCGAATCGACTGCATTGATGGCGTCTCTGGAAGGTCAGGTGGGCAGGCCCAGGGCTAAGTATGTCCATACCGTGGAAAAAGGTTTCAGGGAAAAGCCTTCAAATTTAAACAATGTGGAAACCTATGCAAATGTTCCTGCAATTCTTTTAAAAGGTGCCGACAATTTCGCCAAGATGGGAACAGCTCAAAGCAAGGGCACGAAAGTTTTCAGTCTTGTGGGGAAAATTAAGAACACCGGCCTGGTGGAAGTGCCCATGGGGATTTCCCTGAAAGAAATTGTTTTTGACATCGGCGGGGGTGTTCCAAAAAAGAAACAATTTAAAGCGGTTCAGACCGGCGGTCCCTCGGGAGGATGTATTCCGGAACAGTTTTTAAATTTGGGTGTCGATTTTGATGAGTTGGCAAAGGTCGGCTCCATGATGGGTTCCGGCGGCATGATTGTCCTGGACCAGGACACCTGCATGGTGGATGTGGCCCGGTACTTTCTGGATTTCCTTAAGGAAGAATCCTGCGGTCAGTGTAATCCCTGCCGGGAAGGGATATTGGCGATGTTCGATATTTTGACCGATATCTGCAAAGGAAACGGTAAAGAAGGTGATATCGAGCTTTTGGAAGAACTGGGAATGATGATCCAGAAATTTTCCCTTTGCGGGCTTGGGACATCGGCGCCAAATCCGGTTCTGACCACGATTCTTTATTTCCGGGAGGAGTACGAGGCTCATATTAGGTACAAAAAATGTCCGGCAGGTGTTTGCAAGCCGCTGTTTTATTATGAAATTGATGAAGAGGCATGCAACGGATGTACGCTTTGCGCGGAACGATGTCCGGAGAAAGCCATCACCGGTGAAAAGAAAAAGCCTCACCAATTGGACCGGGAGAGATGTACAAAGTGCGGCATTTGCTATGATGGCTGTAAGTTCAATGCCATCATCGTTAAATAATCTGAGGATACTAGGTTAAAATCCATGATTACTTTTAAGCTTAATGGGAAAAAAGTCCAGGGAGAAGAAGGAGAATATATTCTTCAAGTTGCTGAAAAATACGGGGTTGAAATTCCGACCCTATGCCATCACAAGGCTCTTGAACCCGCCGGAATGTGCCGGCTATGCACGGTAGAGCTTTTTGACGGCCGTCGCACCCGGTTTGTGACCGCCTGCAACTATCCCGTCTGGGAAGGAATGGAAATCAAAACCGACACCGATTCAGTTCACGCAGGTCGAAAACTGATCGTGGAGCTATTGCTTGCCCGCTGTCCGGATGTACCCACCATTAAGGAACTTGCAGCGCAATACGACTTAGAAGAACCGCGTTTTAAGATTAGAGATGACACCTGCATTCTTTGCGGTCTCTGTACCCGTATCTGTGATAAAATGGGCAACAGCGCCATCAGTCTGACCGGCAGGGGTGTGGAAATGAAAGTTGATACTCCCTTTCACATACAAACAGAGGTATGCATGGCCTGTGGTGCGTGTGCTTTTGTGTGTCCCACCGGACATATCAATCCGGATAAAATCAAACAAAATATAACAAAACATACCGTTGAGCTAATTCCATCAGAATATGATGCAGGGTTGGCGCCCCGAAGGCCGATCTATGTGCCGTATGCCCAGGCGGTTCCCAATACGCCGGCCATTGACCGATCCGTTTGTGTACATTTTAAAACCGGCGGATGTAAAATATGTGCTGAGTTTTGTCCCGGTTGAAGCCATCGATCACTGCTCAGCAAGATGAAATTGTTGAGTTTGATGTGGGATCCATCATCCTTGCACCAGGATTTGAAGCCTTTGATCCAAGCCGATTTGATAGCTATGGCTATGCCCAGCTCCCCAATGTAGTGACCTCTCTGGAATTTGAGAGAATTCTGTCTGCCACCGGCCCGTTTATGGGACATCTGGTGAGGCCTTCGGATCAGAAGGCGCCCGAAAAGATAGGCTGGCTGCAGTGTGTCGGTTCCAGAGATCTCAACCGGTGTGATAACGCGTATTGTTCTTCCGTATGCTGTATGTACGCAATTAAGCAAACCGTTATTGCCAAAGAGCACAGCCATACCCCCCTCGACTGTGCGGTGTTTTATATGGATATGCGCACCCACGGCAAAGATTTCGACCGCTACTACGAAAACGCCAAAAAAGAAGGCATCAGATTCGTCCGATCCCGGATTCACTCCATAGATCCGGTGCCCGGAACCGATGATATATCGGTTCGCTACATCCAGGAAGACGGCACAATCACAGAAGAAAATTTTGATATGTTTGTGCTGTCCGTGGGGCTTGAAATCAATCAGGATGTCGTCGATCTTTCCAGGCGTATCGGTATCGAACTTGATGACTACCGCTTTACCCAGACCGACAGTTTTCATCCTGTGGACACTTCCGTGCCGGGGATCTATGCCTGTGGCGCATTTACCGGCCCCAAGGATATCCCCCAGTCGGTTATGGAAGCCAGCGCTTCGGCCTGTGCAGCAACAGAGCATCTGGCTTCGGCACGCAACACCCAGACAAAGATACTCGAGCTGCCTCCGGAGAGAGATGTTTCTGAGGAAACCCCCAAGATCGGGGTTTTTGTATGCAACTGTGGTATCAACATCGGTGGCGTGGTGAGGGTCCCAGAGGTGGCAGAATACGCCAAAACCCTACCGAATGTCGTTTATGTCGAAGAAAATTTGTTTTCCTGCAGCCAGGATACCCAGGAAAAAATGACGGACATCATCAAACAACAGGGCCTCAACCGTGTGGTGGTGGCGGCATGTACGCCCAAGACCCATGAACCGCTGTTCCAGGAAACACTCATCAATGCCTCTTTGAACAAATATCTCTTTGAGATGGCCAACATCAGAAATCATGATTCCTGGGTTCATTCGAACGATCCGGATGCAGCTACTGAAAAGGCCAAAGATCTTGTACGCATGGCCGTGGCAAAAACCAATCTTCTAATGCCGTTGAAGCAAACCGATCTTGCCATAACCCATTCGGCGCTGGTGATTGGGGGAGGGATTGCCGGAATGACGGCCGCTGTTTCCCTGGCACATCAGGGATATCCGGTGGATCTCGTTGAAAGGTCCGACAAGTTAGGCGGCAATGCGTTATTGTTGGGTAAAACATATAAAAACGAAGATATTGGATCTTTTGTGACAGAACTAGTAAAGGCGGTGGAATCCCAAGACCTAATCTCCGCACATACCCGAACGAGCATATCCAATGTTGAGGGTTTTGTGGGAAATTTCAAGACCGAATTGCGCAATGGAGAATCCGCAAAAACCGTCGAGCATGGTGTGGCCATAATTGCCACCGGCGCCAAAGAATATAAACCCGATGAATATCTTTACGGAAAACACCCAGCCGTGCTGACCCATCTGGAACTCGATGGTCTTTTTCAGAATAACGATCCCAGAATCGAGCAAGCTAAAAATATTGTCTTCATTCAGTGTGTCGGATCCAGAGATGAACAACGTCCCTATTGTTCGAAGGTATGTTGTACCCATTCCGTTAAAAGCGCCCTCGACTTTAAGCAGAAAAATCCGGATGTAAATGTGTCGATTCTTTTCAGGGATATGCGAACCTATGGAAAAAGAGAAGATCTGTATAAAGAGGCAAGGGCTGCCGGGGTGCTCTTTTTTACGTATTCGTTGGATCAAAAACCTGAGGTCAGGTCTGACGGAGACCGAGTCATCATAGAATTTACAGACCGAATCTTGAACCATAAATTGGCTGTAAGGGCCGATATCCTCTGCCTTGCATCGTCCATTGTCTCTCACTGGGACCATCAATTGGCCCAGCTTTTCAAGGTTCCTTTAGACTCCAACGGATGGCTTTTGGAAGCCCATCAGAAATTAAGGCCTGTCGATTTTGCCAATGACGGCATTTTTCTGTGCGGCATGGCACACTACCCGAAACCCATCGAGGAGAGTATTGCCCAGGCCCAGGCTGCAGCTGCAAGAGCTTTAACAGTACTGGCCTTGGAGAATATCAAAGTGGGCGGTATCGTCTCGGATATTCGTGCCGAACTCTGCTCGGGCTGCCTGGGATGTATAAATGTCTGTCCGTATGGCGCCATTACCTTTGACGATCAAAAATTTGTGGCCCAAGTGAATGCGGCCCTGTGTAAAGGGTGTGGGGCTTGTGCTGCAGTATGCCCCTCTGAAGCACCGGATCTGATGGGGTTTAACAACGAACAACTTTACGCCCAGATCAAGAGCGCATTAAGCATATAATCCATTGGAAAGGAGAAAAATGTGAAAGAAGATAGATTTGAGCCCAAGATAATCGCAATTATGTGCAACTGGTGTGCATATGGGGCAGCCGATCTGGCAGGTGTGAGTCGACTCACATACCCGCCCAATATTCGGCCCATCCGTGTCATGTGTTCGGCCACCGTATCACCGCACCACATTTTGAGGGCTTTCCAAAGCGGAGCCGACGGTGTTCTGGTGGGTGGGTGACATGTCGGCGACTGCCATTACCTGTATGGTAATTACATGACAATCAAGCGGATTACCTTTCTCCAAGAACTTTTGAGCTTTATGGGGATTGGACGGCCGTTTACACCTGGACTGGATATCCTCGGCAGAGGCCCAGAAGTTCGTTCAGGTGGTTACCGATTTTACGGAAAAGATTAAATCATTGGGGCCCAGCCCTTTATCCGGCGATTTTGACCTGTCTGCCATCGCGCGTTCGTGCGAAGCCGCACAAGATGCCGTGAGCGTAGAGGGAGGACGATATGCAAGAACAAGTTAGAGAGTGGCTTGAACAGGATAGAGTAGACATATTCTTAGGATATAAAATGGTACAGGGGCATCCATTGCCCCATTGCTTTACCAAAGAAAATATGGATGAAATCGACGAATTGATAGTCGGTAAAGCCCGGTATTCCCTTGAAAAGATGGCTACAAAGATCGCAGCTAAGCATCCGGATCTGAAAATAGGGCTTTTGACTCGTGACTGCAATCAGCGTGCCTTGAATGTTCTTTATGTTTGGAATCAGTTGAAACCGGACAATATAGAGACAATCAGCGTTAATTGCTGTCCCTCCAAACTCAAGGAGCATGGGGATTGCTCCTACCTCGAGCCTGAACAGGCAGGATTTTTGAAAAAGTTGGTCGGCATGGATAATAACATGGAAGTTGAAGCCGCTGAAGCATTCAGTCAGGAAGATCGTTTTAATCGGTGGATGTATGAATTCCAGAAATGTATAAAATGTTATGGATGCCGTGATATCTGCCCCTGTCTGTTTTTGCAAGGAATGCAGCCTTGAGCATTCAGACCTGATCGCCACCGGGACCATTCCCCCCGAAATCCCGATTTTTCATCTTGTCCGGGCGGTTCATATGGGCCGGCCGTTGTATCGACTGCGGACTGTGCGAGGATGCCTGCCCGGCATATATTTCTTTGCGCCTTCTTTACCGCAAGGTCAACGAAACGGTGTTGGATATATTTGATTATAAAACCGGAACCAGTGCGGATCAATCGCCCTTCAACATGCTGGGCGACGAGGTAACACTGGAACCCAAAGCCCATTTGATGCTTATGGCCCTATACGGGTGACGGCATCGGCGATACGTTTTGTTTTAATCTAAATTTTATAATATCAAGGAGCGATTCGTATGGATTACAAGATAATTCCCTCAGTATGTTCATATTGTGGAACAGGTTGTGGTGTTCTTTTCCAGGTGATGGATGGCCAGCTCATCGATACCCTGCCGATGAAGACCCATCCTGTAAATGAAGGGAAGCTATGCATAAAGGGCTGGAACCTCCATGAGCATGTGATCAGCGATAAGCGTCTTAAATCTCCGCTGGTAAAGAAGGAGGGTGAATTGCAGGAAGCCACATGGGATGAGGCGATCCAAACCTCGGCGGACAAGCTCAAGGCCATCGTAAAAGACCATGGCCCGGACAGTGTCGGTGTGCTGGTTTCCGCAAAAATTACCAATGAAGAAAATTATCTGGCTCAGAAGTTTGCCAGGGCGGTCATTGGAACCAACAATGTCGATCACTGTGCCCGTCTCTGACATTCCTCCACAGTGGTAGGTCTTGCCGCTGCGTTCGGAAGTGGAGCCATGACCAATTCTATTGCGGAAATCGAGGATGCCGCCTGTATTTTTATCATCGGTTCCAATACTTCGGCATGCCATCCGCTGATTGCAAGACGCGTTTTCAGAGCCAAGGAAAAAGGTGCTAAGCTTATTGTGGCGGATCCCCGCAACATTCAGCTGTCCCGATTTGCAGATGTTGCCGTAACCCAGCGCCTTGGCAGTGACGTGGCCCTGCTAAACGGCATGATGCATATCATTTTGAAAAATGACTGGCACGACAAACAATATGTCGAAGAAAGAACAGAGAGTTTTGATGAGTTCAAAGCGGTGGTTGAAGCCTTTACGCCGGACAAGGTCGAAGCCATCACAGGTATTGCACGGAGCGATCTTGAAAAAATGGCTGAACTCTATGCCACAAATTCTCCGGCGACATTGCTTTATGCCATGGGAATCACCCAGCATACCACCGGTGTGGATAATGTAAAATCCTGCTGTAATCTTGCCATGCTTTGTGGCAATGTCGGAGTGAAGAGCGGCGGCGTCAACCCTCTGAGGGGTCAGAACAATGTTCAGGGTGCCTGTGACATGGGCGGTTTGCCGAATGTTTTCCCGGCCTATCAGCCGGTGAATGTTCCCGCCAACAATGAGAAATTTTCTTCAGCCTGGGGCAAAACGCTTTCAGACAAGGTGGGCTATACTATCACGGACATGATTCAGGCCATGCTGGATGGCAAATTAAAAGCCCTTTATGTCATCGGAGAAAATCCGAGACTGAGTGATCCCGATCAGAATCATATCGATAAAGCATTTGGGAATCTCGATCTTCTTATCTGCCAGGACATTTTTCTGTCTGAAACCGCACAAAAGGCGGATGTGGTCTTTGCCGGAGTGTCGGTTGCTGAAAAGGATGGAACCTATACCAATACCGAACGTCGCTGTATGAAAGTCAACAAGGCCATTGATCCTTTAGAAAATACGCTGGACGACTGGGAAATCGTATCCAGACTCTCCACAGCCATGGGCTATGAAATGAGCTATAAGAGCCCTGAAGAAATTTTCAATGAAATGACCACCGTGACACCGAGCTACGGCGGCATGACCTATGAAAGACTGGGACTGGACGGTCTGCAGTGGCCCTGCCCGAATGCCGAACATCCGGGAACCCAGTTTTTGCATAAAGACCAATTCACCCGGGGCAAAGGTTTGTTCCATGCTGTCAAGTATCTTGATCCTGCCGAAATGCCGGATGACGAATACCCCTATTTCCTAACCACCGGTCGGATGTTTGCCCATTACCATACCGGCACCATGACCCGGGCTTCCCGGCATCTGGATACCGAACAAAAGACCGGATATGTGGAGATTCATCCTGAAGACGCAAAGACGCTGGCTGTAAAAGATGGAGATACGGTGAAGCTTTCCACCCGAAGAGGGGAAATAAAAGCACCTGCCCGGGTCAGCAAAAAAGTAAAACCCGGCCTGCTTTTTGTGCCGTTCCATTTTGCAGAGAGCCCGGCCAATATTCTTACCAATTCGGCCTTTGATCCGATTGCCAAAATTCCGGAGTATAAGGTCTGTGCGGCAAAAATCGAAAAAGCGGCATAATTTCTACGGGGATACTTTTATTCAATAACAAAGGCCTTTGGAAAATCGATGATTTTTCAAAGGCCTTTTTTTGAATGGTGCGGTGAAATCGGTCTGTGAATGTTACCGGTGGAACATGTCTCCGGCTTTTATCCCCTGTTTCGCAGCAAAGTCAGATGCAGCTACTTTTCCACCTTTAGCCGGCCTGACTTTGCCCACCACAAGTCTTCCCCCTGAAACCGCCACATGAATTCCTTGAGCGTCAATGTCAAGGATGGTTCCCGGTGTCTTATCCACAGCCTCCTCCATGAGCTTTGCTCCGTAAAATCGAGTTTTTTCTCCTTTAAATAAAGCAAATGCGCCGGGTTGGGGGTCACAACCCCGTACCAGATTGTAAAGCACTCCGGCAGGCTTGTCCCAGTCGATACCCGCCACCCGGTCATCGCAGGGCGGTTCATAGGTGGCGCCGGCTTCATCTTGTGGAATTTTGGGCGCATTACCTGCTTTGATCAGGTCGATGGACTCTAAAATGGCATCAACGCCTGCGGGGAAAAGGTGATTAAAATAAAGAGAACCGGTGGTGTCATCCGGGCGGATTTCGATTTCTTTCTGAAGAAGAATCAATCCGGTGTCGATTCCGTCGTCCGGCCAGAAAATGCTCAGGCCGGTTTTGGCGTCTCCCATGATTACGGCCCAGTTTATGGCACTGGCACCGCGATGGCGGGGTAACAGTGACGGATGATAATTGATGGTGCCTTGGGTGGGAACTTCAAAAAAACGCGCTGGGATAATATCCGTGACAAACGCCATTACGGTAAGGTCCGGTTTGAGCGCATCGTATTCGGAAAAAACCTGATCATCTTTGTACGTTGTCGGCTGGAAGACGTCGATGCCTCCGGATACAGCCGCGCCTTTGAGTGGATCCGTCCGCCCCCCCGGTCTGTCCGGCGGCGCATAAACCGCCACAACGTTTTCGTTCCGTTCCATCAACTTTTCCAGTACGTTTGCTCCAAACGCCGCCTGTCCTATCAGTAGGATACGCATATTTACCTCCTGAGGTTAATGGGTTCGACAACTTTTCCGATTCTAAAAAATGGTACGTGTTCAGGGGGTGCGCTCCCCCGCTTCACTCCGGTGTCTACGTGTCTGGTCATTTCAATGACTTAGCAGCGGGGGCATTCCTGCCCCCTCCGCGTTCTCCCGTGAAAAACATGCGGGAGCCGCGGTCTCCCCCACCGCTAAGCCATTGAAATAACGAAGCCACTCCGCCAATATCGTTACACGGGAGAAGCGCACCCCCTGAACACGTACAAAAAATGAGTTTTGTCAGTAAAACCTTTTGGTGTTGCTGAAATTGTTTATTTAAGAGCGGCGATAATGGCCCTCATAAAATCCGGAAGGTCATCCGGCGTCCGGCTGGTGATGAGGTTGCCATCCACCACCACCGACTCGTCTATCCACAGGGCTCCGGCATGAACCATATCGTCCTTTATGGCGAAAAAAGAAGTTGCTTTGCGGCCATTGAGTATATTGGCCGAAGACAGCATCCAACCGGCATGGCAGATGGCGGCAACGACCTTGCCGGCATCGAACAGTTCCTTTACGATTCGGACCATAGCCGGAAATCGGCGCATCATGTCCGGTGCGTAACCGCCGGGAATAATGACCCCGTCATAGTCTCCGGAAGACACTGCATCCGCGTTGATGTCCGGCCGGATCTGTGTGCCGGGTTTGCCGGTAAATTCGTCGGTTCTGCCGGAACCCACCACCGTCACCTGGGCCCCCGCCTCTTTCAGGCGGTAGTAAGGATACCAGAATTCAAAAACATTAAACATATCTTCCACCAAGATAATGACTTTTTTCCCTTCGAGTTCCATGATTTCCCCCTTATATTTACGGAATTTTTTCGACTTTAAGGGTGTTGGTGCGACCGCTTTGGCCATGGGGCGGTGTACCGGCAATAATTACGATGGTGTCTCCGCTGGCTGCAAGGCCGCACCTTTGTACCTCCCTGACGGCAATTTCAACCATGGCGTCTGTTTTTTTTATGGTTTCGACTAGGACGCTTTCTACACCCCAGCTTAGGGATAGCTGTCGTTGAACCCGGGGCGATGCAGATAAGGATAGCACGGGCCGGTGAGGACGATGGCAGACCACCCGGCAGGCGGTTATCCCGGAGGCGGTGTAGGCCACAATTGCTTTGGCACATAAAGTTTCGGCCACTATATTGCCGGCATATGCAACCGTCGGCTCAATTTCCCGGGGCGGGATGAACGGCATGGCACCGGACAACCTGCCCTGGAACCATGCCTTTTCGGTGGAAACGGTAATTGCCGACATGATCGCCACGGTTTCAACCGGATACCGACCGATTGCAGTCTCAGCGGACAGCATCAGCGCGTCCGTGCCGTCTAAAATAGCGTTGGCAACATCTGTAGCCTCAGCGCGGGTCGGTTTGCGCTTGTCGATCATCGACTCCAGCATTTGAGTGGCCGTGATAACCGGAATGGCTGCTTGGCGGCAAACGCCGATGATCTGTTTTTGGGCAATGGGCAATTCTTGTAAACTCATTTCCAGAGCCAGGTCCCCCCGGGCCACCATCACGCCATAGGCTTCCCGGGCAATTGTTTCAATATCATCTAATGCATTCTGCCGCTCAATCTTAGCGATGACCCGAATATCTGATCCTTTTTGGGTCAAATAATTTTTTAACTGACGGACATCATCGGCATGCTGAACAAAAGACAGCGCCAGAAAATCGAGATCTTGCGCAACGGCAAAATCGATATCCATGAAGTCCTTTTTAGTGATGGAGGGCAGGCTGATCCGCAGCCCCGGAAGATTTATGCCCTGGTGGCTGGATAGGGTGTCACCCTGGCGTACGCGGCACCAAACATCGCCATTGATTTCGATTTTTTCCACTTCAAACTCGATATTTCCGTCATCAAGGAGAATCAGGCTGCCGATCTGCACATCCTTGGCCATATCAGGGTAACTCACAGAAACAAACTTATGGTTTCCTTCTGATTTTTGCGGCGTTAAACAAATTTTCCGGCCTGCTATTAGGTCGACTGTACCCCCTTTAATTTCTCCGACCCGAACTCGAGGGCCGCGCAAATCGCCGATAATGGGAATCGGGATGCCCATTTCCTCGCTCAATTTTCGAATCCGTTTAATGAGAGGCGTAAGATGATCATGGGTGCTATGGGAAAAATTCACACGGATCACATCCAAACCGGCCAAAATCATCCGGCGAAGGGTATCTTCATTGTCGCTGGCCGGACCGATAGTGGCCACAATTTTGGTTTTTTTTGACGGGCGTTCCGTATGGATTTGGGTTGGCATATCCCCACTATAACATCGGATGATTATTCCTGCAATGAAAGAAAAGAGACCGTGGATGGACAAAACTAAGGAAAAGGATAGATTTGGATGGTGGCGGACCAACAGGTAAGGAGTGTTTTTAATTGATGCAGACAAAAAACGGGATTTTAGGGGGAGCGCTCTCTCCCACTGCTAAATTGTTGAAATGAGAAAGCCACTCCGCCAATATCGTTACACCAAAAAGTGAACCCCCTGAATACGTACGGATTCTATATGGCAAGACATAAATAGTGTTTGAACGATAATTCTTAAGACATTAATATTGATGAATTCGTAAAAAGTCTTAAACAATTAACCATTTGAAATAATTCTAATTACCAACATTTTTCGCTTGCCTTTTGTTTACCATTTTGATATGGATAGATAATGTTATCAATAGGATAAAGGCAAAAAACATGATTTACATCAAAGACCACAAACAGACTGAAATTTTCGATCCTTGGAGCTTTCTGAGCCCCAAACGGCGACATTTACTTGCCCAATCGTGGGCGGGGTTATTCAAAGAAGAAATTCTTTGTGAGCTCCCTGTCAGGAAGCTGGCCCCATTTTTTACCGTCGGTTTTGGCCGACCCACTAAAGAACTACATACGGCCCTTGGTGTGTTGATTCTTCAACAAACCCACGATTTGACCGATGAAGAAACCGTCAACCAGTTGGCTTTTAACATCCAATGGCATTATGCACTCAATATTCCCGAAGAGTCAGATTCGGCCAAGTACATGTGTCCAAAAACCCTTTGGAATATGCGTAGTATTGTAATTGACAACGGTCTGGAGACCATTTTGTTTGAAAGCATTACCAGCAAATTGGCTGTTGTTTTCAAGGTCAATACCGATAAACAACGCATCGATTCCATGCATATTAAATCAAATATGCGCCGTTTAGGGCGAATCGGGATATTTACAAAAACTGTTCATAAGTTTTTGGTCAACTTAAAACGCGGCCACAAAGAACAATTTGCTACGGTCACGCAAGCTATCATTGATAAATACATTTCTGAAACGGAATATGTCAATGAAAATGAGACACGCATGTTAATAAATTAGACTCGAATTCATCAGTAGCGGGTTTGTTAATCCATGCCGCCACTGGAAGCGATTTTGGAACCGGCATCTTGCCTTTAAACCGGCTCTGGTTCTTTTGGAAAGCATCGGCAAGAACCTGGGATCTTAGTTGATGAATCTGTTTATCCATTCCGTAATGAACTTGTTCCGGTGTCATCAGGGCGATACCTGAATGACAATGTTCTTTGTTATACCAGCTGAAAAAGCTCTGGCAGAAGGATCTGGCATCCTGAATAGAGCCGAACCTTTGCGGGAACTGCGGACAATACTTCAGCGTTTTGAACTGGGCTTCCGAATACGGGTTATCGTTGCTTACGTGAGGTCGGCTGTGAGTTTTGGTTACCCCCAGATCACTGAGAAGATGTGCAACTACCTTTGATTTCATACTCGACCCCCGATCGGCGTGAACGGTAAGCTGACCGTGTTCGATTTCCTGTTTGGCACAACTATCTTTAATAAGCCGTTTGGCCAAAGCAGCCTGTTCACGGTGAGCAATCATCCAGCCGACCACATAACGGCTGAAAATGTCTAGTATCACGTACAGGTAAAAATAGGTCCATTTTACCGGTCCTTTAAGTTTGGTAATGTCCCACGACCAGACTTGATCGGGTTCGGTTGCCAGCAGTTCAGGCTTGACGTATTTGGGACGTTGAACATGTTTTCTACGTTCTTTGACACATCCGTGTTCGGCCTCAAGAATTCGATACATGGTCCGAATTGAGCACAGATACCGACCCTCATCCAGCAGCTTGGCATATACCTGATGGGGGGCATCGTCACAAAATTGTTCAGAGTGCAAGACATCAATTACAGCCTGACGTTCCCCGTCACTGAGGGCCAGTGGAGGTGCCGGTCGTTGTTTGCGGTTTTTTCCGGGACAGCTCTTCGAACTGTGATGCCGATAGAATGTGGCTCTGGGTACCAGTAGCGCCTCACAGGCGGCCTTTTTGCCGGTATATGGACTTAATTGTTCGACCAGAGATATCATATGCGCTCGTCGCTTTCGTCCAGATCCTGAGCGATCCCCAGGATTTCCGACATTTTTTTTTGAGCCTCAATAATCAGCTCCGCCTTTTTGAGTTTTTGTTGAAGCCGTCTGTTTTCCTTTTCAAGCTGGGCGACTTTCTTGGTCAGCGGGTTTTTCTCTTTACGCTTGCGGCCACGTTTTTTTGGCGTCATCGCCTTTAAAAGGCCCTTTTCTCTCTGGCGCCGCCATGTGATCAGGTTAGATGAATAAAGGCCTTCACGGCGCAACAAAGCGCCCAGTTGACCCGGCTGTGTACAAGTATCCGCTTCAGCAAGAACTCGAAGCTTGTATTTGGCTGTAAAATTACGTCGTGGTTTTTTTTCGGGAACTTCCGGATCCGGCGGCGGGGAAACGAACGAATCGCGACCGCCAGCCATGGCGGCAACTCCGGGCGCCCTACGGGCTCCCTCCGTTACCCCCATGGCTGAAACCTGAACATGGTTGCTGTCTGGTGATGTCAGTTGTATTGTTTTCATAAAAACCTCCTACCCGCCCTACACTAATTTTTCAAGGGGTAGGTGTCTCACTTTCATTGGCACAGAGGGATTGACAGAAATGAAGTCTGATCAGGGGGAATCGGTATGAGATTCAATAAGCTTTTAAGTGATCTTTAACACATCTTTTCACAGCCAAATTATCTCTGTAATAAATTAAAACTTAGAATAAATGTTATATGGCTTTTTTGTGAGGCAATGAAATGTCAGTCGAAAAGCGTTTCAAAGAAAGATACAAGGCAGGGGATACACCCTGGGATATTGATAAACCAGATTTCAATCTTGCTGAAACTGTGGCGAAAAAACCAATAAAGAGCTGTAAAGCGTTGGAGATTGGTTGTGGGACCGGTGATAATTCCATATGGCTCGCTCAGAAACACTTCCAAGTAACAGGAACTGATATTTCTGAGATTGCAATAGAAAAGGCAAGAGAAAAAGCTTCAAAAAATGATGTCAAATGTACATTTCTTGTGGTTGACTTCCTTAGAAATCAAATTGAAGGTGCACCTTTTGGTTTTGTGTTTGATCGAGGCTGTTTTCATTCTTTCGATTCTGATAAAGAACGGAAAAGGTATGCAGAAAATGTTGTTGCCTGTTTAGAAAAAAATGGCTTATGGTTGAGTCTCATTGGTAATGCCGATGAGCGGCGTCAAGGCCCAGGTCCGCCTCAACGTACAGCAAGTGATATAGTTGTCGCCGTGGAACCTTATTTTGAAATTCTTTCGCTCACCTCAAGTCATTTCGGTTCTAATCGCCCAGATCCACCAAGGTGCTGGGTTTGTTTGATGCAAAAACGAGATTATGCATAGTTACTTCTAAATCCATTTCAAAGGGTTTTCTTTTTTGATTTTTGTGGACATTATGCGATATATATATTTGCTACTTATTGACGTTGGTTTGAGGTTCTGGCAAAGTATACTTGTTAGGTTAGACGGATAAAGGTAAAATGTATTCAAAACATAATGAATAAAGTAACCGTTTTAAAATATGAACCAAAAGACCGCAGAAAAGTATTCCCGGATCTCTCACCTCTATGACACGTTCGAATACCCCATTGAACGAGTGTTATTTCAGAAACTCAGAACCAAAGCAATTTCATATGCCCAAAAGAATACATTAGAAGTAGGAGTTGGAACTGGGAAAAATCTCCCGTACTATGATCCCGACATCATACTAAAAGCGATCGATTTTAGTTCAGGAATGCTGAAAGTTGCCCACAGGAAACAGAAAAACGTTCAGGTAAAACACCTGCAATTGTATAAGATGGATGTGCAACAACTTGCTTTCGACAGCAGCTCGTTTGATACAGTCGTCAGCACCTTTGTTTTTTGTACCGTGCCTGATCCAATTGCTGGCTTGAAGGAGGTGTATCGGGTCTTAAAGCCTTCGGGAACAGCAATCTTCCTCGAACATATGAAAAGCCATTATGGTCTGGTGAATATCCCTCTCTACGTGATGAATGTTTTCTCAACACGTCTTCTCGGGACGTCTATGGTTCGTGAAACACAGAAAAATATTGAATTGGTAGGCTTTACCATTGAATCTGTTGAGAAAAAAACCTTTGATATTGTTCGTCTTATTATCGCCAGAAAAACATGATTTTTCACCCAACAGCGCCACAAAAGGCAAATCCTTTATCGGGAAT
>PVMK01125852.1_pt1 | contig 20298 bp, 16 predicted proteins | sample 1853481 | NCBI WGS metagenome assembly PVMK01 (sample SAMN08533507, study PRJNA380276) | Marine sediment metagenome, whole genome shotgun sequencing project. | reverse complement strand
CATCCACGCCGCCGGTGGCAGCTATCGTTCCAGCCTTGTCGAGCACAACAGCCGTGACACGGTTGCCGTGGGTCTCGAGAGGCGTGGCAACGCCGGTCTCGAGGTCGAGGACCACGGCACGCCCCTCCGGAAAATTCCAATCATCCACCGCGTTGACGAGGGCTCGCCGACCGTCGGCGCTTGCTGAAAAATCTTTCACCATCCCCTCGTACAGCAGCTCGCTCTCGCCGGTCTCCAGGTTCCACCGCCGTAGCCCGTCTTGACCCGACGATAGCAGGCGGTTGCCCGGGGTGAACTGGAGCGCCCATTCGAAAAGATCCGCCTCCGGCACCAGCACCGTCAGCTCCTCCCCAGAGGCCACGTCCCAGACGCGGATCACATTCTCGTCCTCGTCGAAAGTGCCGCCGGCACCTGCGGCGAGCCTCCCGTCCGGGCTGAATGCCACTCCCGTCGTCTGGCCCCGAAAGCCGGTCAGCACCCTGCGGGAGTCGTCTCCGGGATTGCAGGTGGCGATCGCCCAACCACTTCCTGCGTTCGGAATGACACCCGCTCTGATGAACGAGGTCTTTCCTGCTCCCGACGGCCCCACGATTCCGAGCAGGTGGGGTCTCTCGAGCTTGCGCCACATCTGCTCCACCTCGGCCTCGCGGCCGAAGAAGTACTCGGCGTCTGATTCAGTGAAGGAGGCGAGACCGGGGTAGGGGTGGAGGTCCTCCGCCCCCTCGACCCGGAGCGTCACGTCCTCGAGGGCGCGGGTGAGGGTATGCGCCGAGTTGTAACGGCCGGCGCGGTCCTTCGCGACCGCCTTTTTGATTGCCGGCGCCCACGGGCTGTCGGGGAGCTTCGCGGGCTCCGAGCGCACACCCTCCCATACACTCTGCCGTGATTCGTAGCTCTTGATGCCCTCCGGGCTCACCATTTCGGCCAGCACGACCCCCGCCGCGTAGACGTCGGCCCGTGCATCCACCGCCTGTCCCGCCGCCTGCTCGGGGGCCATGTAGGCCGGGGTGCCGGATACCGTGCCGCCGCCCTCCGTCTCCTGGCGGGCGAGCCCGAAGTCCATCACCACCACCCGGCCCGCCCTCGTGAGCATGATGTTCTCGGGTTTGATGTCGCGGTGGATGAGGCCCACCTTGTGGATCGCCTCCAACCCCGCCAGGAACTGCGAGGCGATATCCTGCGCCTCCTTCAGCTCGAGCGGTCCGCGCTCCTGGAGCACGCCGAGCAGGGTGGCACCGTCCACATACTCCATCGACACCAGCTCTCGGCCCTCGACCTCAATCAGGTCGAAGATGCGGCAGACGTTTGGCGATACCACCTCGCGGGCTGCCCGCACCTCCTGCCGCAGCAGCTCGAGACGGCGCTCGGACTTGAAGAGGTCGCCGCGCAGGGCCTTCAGCGCCACCTCGACCCTGAGCTTGAGGTCGAAGGCGTGCCACACCTCGCCCATGCCACCGCGGCCGAGCATCTCGAGGATCTGGTAGCGCTCGCCGAGCACCTGGCCGGAGGTGAAAGTCTGCATCCCCTCCGGCATGTCGAGGGTCGCACCCTCCGCCTCGGTGCGGGTCGTGGGATCAGTTCCAGAACCACCCACAGCCGACCAGCTCGACGTGGAGCCAGGTTTCCCAGCGCCGCCGTGTCCGTCTTGAGACATGTCGTGTCCCGATTTCAATAGAGAGCTTACCACTTGCCAGTTGGGATCACGGGTCTGAGAGTATTGTGCTTCGAATCCCACATTCAATACGTAAGTCATTTGTATCATCGATCAGGATATAGTAAGATAGAACATAGGAGGACATCAAATGCCCCAGACGGTGGTGTCATCGAAGTATCAAATCGTGATCCCAAAAGAAGTGCGAAAGAAGATCGACCTCGAAAAGGGGCAGATCTTGCAGGTGGTGGTCAGAAATGGCGTCATTACGCTGGTACCCGACCGGCCGCTCGGCGAGCTTCGCGGTTTCGTCAAGGGGATGGGGAGCTCCGGGCTCAGAGACAAGGAAGATCGGCTGTGACGCTGGTGGATTCCTCCGGGTGGGTTGAGTACTTCACCGATGGTCCGTTGGCGAGCGAGTTCGCCCCTTACCTCGAAGATTTCACGGAGGTCGTCACACCCACCATCGTCATTTTCGAGGTCTACCGCGTCATCCGGCGACAACGATCCGAAGAAGATGCGCTGACGGCAGTTGCCCAGATGCAGAAGACGATGGTCGTAGACCTGGACCAGTATCTCGCACTGACCGCGGCTGATATGAGCGTCGAGCATCATCTGGCGATGGCTGACGCCATCGTCTACGCCACCGCCCAGGTCAACGGCGCTAAGATGGTGACCGCGGATTCGGACTTCGAGGGATTGGACGGCGCGACGGTATTCGCAAGCCGCCTGTAACCGGCGTCACGGTTGCCACCAACCGGTAGCCGCGGCGGGGGATGTTCTCGATGTAGGTGGGGTTGCGGGCGTCGTCACCGAGCGCCGCGCGGATCTCGGCAATGACCTGGGTGAGGGCGTGCTCGGACACGAACTCGGTGTGCCAGACCGCATCGATGAGGTTCTGCTTGGAAGCAAGCTCGCCGGCCTCAAGGGCCAGGCAAATGAGGACGTCCATGGCGCGCGGCCGCAGCCGCACGACCCGGCCGTCGCGGGAGATCCGGTCGAGCGTCGGCTCCACCAGCCAGGCGCCGAGTTGAAAGGCCTGTCGAGGTGCCGCGGTTCCATCCTGCGTCTGATCCATTTTGAGAAAAGTATAGGCCGCAAGAGGTGAGTCGGCAACCTATTCCGGCGACTGGAGGTTTCCCGGACTAACCCGCATATCTCACAAGCTTTCTGCTGCGGCCGGCGATGCAGCGCACCCAGCGGTGTTCTCTCGCCTCGGGGTGCTCGACGTACTGTCAAGTACGACTCCGCGCCCCTCGGGTCGAAAACCCCGCTGGGCGCGGCACCTCGCTGCCCTCGCGACGAAAGCTGGTGAGATATGCGGGCTAAGAGCATCGAGATGTTCACGATATCAATCTGGGTCCTGCGCCCCGGAGAATCCTCAGGGAATGGTACGGGACTGGTACCGAACCGGTCTGAAGTGTTGAAATGGTCGGACGGGTTACCTTGAAATATCAGTTGACAGCGCCGAGATTTCAAGGCTGTCGGCATTCTTGTCGGACCCAATCTGCCTCCCCAATCACCTTGAGATCCTGCAGGTATCGAAGTGAGACCCGATGAGATGTGTGGATTTGGACGGTTCTGCTTCGTTAGTAACGAGTTGACCAGTACCCGGAAAGGAATTAGACTAGTATTAGACTAGTCGTATTGGAGGTAATATGGCTCACGTCGGGGCGTACGAAGCAAAAACCCATCTCTCACGGCTCCTGGAGAGGGTCGCGAAAGGCGAGTGGATCACCATCACCAAGCACGGGCAGCCCGTAGCAGTTCTGAAACCGGTGTCGGATCGGGAGCAACGGGCCCTTCCCGAGGTGATAGCCGACCTCCGCCGGTTCCGCAGCGGCCGCATCCTCGACGCCAACTCCCTACGGGAGATGATCGAGGAAGGTCGGCGATGAAGCCGCTGGTGATCGACTGCTCGGTGACCATGGCTTGGTGCTTCGAAGACGAGGACAGCGAGCTTGCCGACAAGGTCCTCGATCACCTCGCCGGGACCAAGGCGTGGGTCCCGTCGCTGTGGGCATTCGAAGTCGCGAATGTCCTGCTCGTCGCCGAGCGCCGCCGCCGACTTACCCCTGCGGACTCAACGCGATTCATCACCCTGCTCAGCGGGCTGCCGATCCTGATCGATGACAGTGCTCACGAACGTGCGTTTGGACCGGTGCTGTCGACTGCCCGAGAGCTCGGGCTTTCAGCCTACGATGCGACCTATCTTGAGCTCGCCATGCGTCTCGGAGGAGCAATGGCAACTGGAGACGAAAGACTCAGAGCGGCCTGCCGAAAGAGCGGGATCCCAGTATTCGAAGCGGCGTGATTGCCAAACCCATTTCTTGGGCGTGGGTGGGGGATAACTCAAAACTCAAAACTGAGAACTCAAAACTACGTGACAGGTATCCCTTTGATCAGCTTCGCCACGGTCTTGAAGTCTGCGGTGTCGCAGCGCTCGAGGAGCTCGAAGAGGGCGGACTCGGTGGATGTGATGACGGCGCCGGCCGCGGCCATGCGCCTCAGCGCCCATTCCTTGTCGGTTGGACGGCGCGAGTTGACCGCATCGTGGGGTACGTGTACCTGGTAGCCGGCGGCGAGCAGGTCGAGCACCGTTTGCAGGACGCAGACGTGGGTCTCGATGCCGGTGACCATGATCTGGCGGCGGCGGCAGGATTCCACGGCCCAACGAGATTTCTCGTCGCGGATGCACGAAAAGGCGAGCTTGGTGACCGGTGTGTCGGCGAGAGCCGCCGCGAGGCTTTCGGTTGTCGCGCCGAGACCCTGCGGGTACTGCTCACTGGCGACCACCGGTACCTCGAGGCCGCGACAGGCCTCGACGAGGACCTCGATCCGAGGCAGGTGGCCCTGGTCAGCCATCACGGCGTTGATTCGCTCCTGGACATCGATGACCAGGAGAGCGGCGTTTCTTCTTTCCAGCAAACGGCTCATGGCGATCCTCCCACGTGGTTGATTGTAGAACGTGCTCTCCGGGAGGGGCCAGGCACGCCGCCACACCACCGCTCCTCAGCGCGCTTCCCGACGCCGCACGCGGTCCATGGTGGACGGATCGTTCAACGTTCAACGTTCAACGTTTAACGTTCTAACGGCTCCCTTACAATGGCGCGATGGATGAGCCCCCGATCATCGATGAACCGGATAGCGAGCCGACGCCGGCCGAGGCCCCGGCTCCACCCGAGTACGTCTACGAGCCGAGGCCCCAGGACAAAGAGGCCTGGAAGGAGGGGAGCGGATGCGGCAACCGAATTCCCCTCTACGGGTGCATCATCGGCGCCGGGCTTCTGATCGTGGCGCTGATAGCCGGGACGTCGATGATGCGGAGGACCGTGTGGCTGAACATGGACCGTGGCCGGCGCGCGGTGGTCCAGGCGCTTCCGGCGGATCTTCCGCCGGCCGAGCGGGCGCGCACCACTCGCAACCTCGAAAGCTTCCACGCGGTCCTCGAGGCTTCGAAGGACCCCTACCCGGTGATGGGCGAGTTCATGAGGAGGGTGCGAGCGATATTGGCCGACGGCTGTCTCACCGCTGAGGAAGTCGGCGGGCTGAACATTTATCTCGAACGGATCATTGAGGAGTCGGGCATGCCGCTGATGCAGCTTGGATTTCGAATTTCGAATTTCGAATTTCGAATGTGTTCTCGCGCACTCGGAGCACCGAGGGCGTGGTTGGAAAATTCGAAATCCGAAATCCGAAATCCGAAATTTTCCCCGGCATGACGTCTCGATTCATCCTCAAAACTCCCTTCGAGCCTGCCGGGGACCAGGTGCAGGCCATCGACCGACTCGTGGAGGGCGTTGACGGAGGAGTCGCTTTTCAGACTCTGCTTGGGGTTACCGGATCGGGCAAGACCTTCACCATGGCGAAGGTGGTTGAAGAGACCAATCGGCCCACCCTCGTTCTGAGCCACAACAAGACCCTCGCCGCCCAGCTCTATCAGGAGTTCAAGGCCTTCTTCCCGGACAACGCGGTCGAGTACTTCGTCTCCTACTACGACTACTACCAGCCCGAGGCGTACGTGGCTGCGAGCGACACCTACATCGAAAAGGAAACCTCGATCAACGAAGAGATCGACCGCATGCGGCTGTCGGCGACGCGGTCGTTGTTCGAGCGTCGCGACGTGCTCATCGTCGCCTCGGTGAGCTGCATTTACGGTCTCGGTTCGCCCGAGGCCTACTTCGGCATGCTCCAACTGTTCGAGAAGGACGTCGAGCAACCGATGGAAGAGGTTCTGCGACAGCTTGCCAAGATGCAGTACGAGCGCACCCACCTCGATCTCGCGCCGGGGTCCTTTCGGCTGCGCGGCGACTCGCTCGAGATCTACCCGCCGTACGACGACACCGCTGCACGAATCTCGTTCTGGGGGGACACGGTCGAGCGCATCGAACGCATCGACCCGGTTCGCGGCGTGGCCATCGAGGAACTCGATCGCCTCCCGGTCTACCCCCGCACCCACTACGTGACGCCGCGGTCTCAGCTACTTGCGGCCATCGACAGCATCCGCGCCGAGCTCGACGAGCGTCTGGCCGAGCTCAACGACCAGGGCAAGCTGCTCGAGGCGCAACGGCTGGCCCAGCGGGCCAACTTCGACCTCGAGATGCTGACCGAACTCGGCTACTGCCAGGGAATCGAGAACTACTCCCGCCACCTCACGGGCCGCGCTCCGGGCGAGCCGCCGCCAACGCTTCTCGATTATTTTCCAGACGACTTCCTGTGCATCATTGACGAGTCCCACGTCACCGTGCCCCAGGTCGGCGGCATGTTCCACGGAGACCGCTCGCGCAAGCAGACGCTGGTCGACTTCGGCTTTCGCATGCCGTCGGCCCTGGACAACCGCCCGTTGATGTTCGAGGAGTTCGAGGACCGGATCCGGCAGGTGGTCTTCGTGTCGGCGACGCCGGGGCCGTACGAGCTCGCACACTGCGAGGGGGAGGTGGTGGAGCAGCTGATTCGCCCCACCGGCCTCATCGATCCCCAGGTCGAGGTGCGGCCGGCGACCCACCAGGTGGACGATCTGCTGGCCGAAATCCGCGTCGTAGTGGCCCGCGGGGAGCGGGTGCTCGTCACCACCCTCACCAAACGCATGGCCGAGGATCTGAGCACCTACCTGGCCGAGGTCGATGTTCGGGTTCGATACCTGCATTCGGAGATCAAGACCCTCGAGCGCTCCGCCATCCTTGCCGATCTCCGCAAGGGAGAGTTCGACGTGCTGGTCGGGATCAACCTACTGCGCGAAGGCCTCGACCTCCCCGAGGTCTCGCTGGTGGCGATTCTGGACGCCGACAAGGAGGGGTTCCTGCGCTCCGAAACCTCAATCATCCAGACGATAGGCCGGGCGGCGCGCAACGTCGAGGGGCGAGCGATCCTCTACGCCGACCGCGAGACCGGATCCATGCAGCGGGCGTTGTCGGAGACCCGGCGCCGACGGCGCAAACAGGCCGACTACAACGACGAGCACGGCATCGAGCCCCAGACGATCATCAAGGACGTGGCGAGCCCGCTGCTGGCGATGGCCGAGCTCGATTACTACGGCCCTGGCGCCCGGCCTTTGCGGGTCGCCGACGGCGATAACGACGAGTTCCCCGAAGACGCCGTGTCACTGAACAAGCTCATCACCGAGCTCGAAAAACGTATGAGGGCGGCGGCCAAGGCGCTCGAGTTCGAGGAGGCGGCAAGGCTCCGCGACCGGCTCAGAGAAGTGAGAAGACAGCAAATTTACAAAACGTGATTTCGAATTTCGAATTTCGAATTTGTCCTCGCGCCCGTGAAGCACAGTCAGGTTGATTTGGAAATCCGAAATCCGAAATCCGAAATCCGAAATTTCTTATGCGATCCTCACCCCGATGAACGCAAGGTACGCCGCAAAGAGGGCGAGCATCGTTGCGCCTTCCCAGCGGTTGATGCGGCCGTCGCGGAGGACGAAGAAACCCACGACAAGGGTTGCTGCGATGAGGATCGGGATGTCCCACAGGATCACGTTTACAGGGACGGCCGAAGGCCGGACGGAAAAGGCCGTCCCGATCACGAGTCCGAGGTTGAAGACGTTGGAGCCCAGGACATTACCGACGCCGATCTCGCACTGACCCTTGAGGACGGCAGCCACCGAGGTCGCGAGCTCGGGCAAGGAGGTACCGAAGGCAACCACTGTGAGACCGATCAGAGCCTCGGAGATGCCGAAGCGTGTGGCCACCTCGACGCCGCCAATGACCAACATTTCGGAGCCTCCGACGAGGACAGCGATGCCAACCACGGTGAGCGCGATCTCACGCACCGGCGAGCCGGTGACCACAACCGTTTCGTCGCCGGCGGGCCGGGCCTGGGAGATAGCCGTGACCATGAAGATCACGAAGATAGTAATCAAGAGCAGGGCGGTCGGGCGCGAGATCCAACCGTTGTGAGCAAACGCCATCAGGATTATCGCGGGGATCAGCCCGAAGAGGAGGTCCCGGTAAAGGAGTCGCCGGCTGCCGACAACGTGGATCGGAACCAGTACCGCTGCGACCCCGAGCACCAACAACAGGTTCATGATGTTCGAACCAACCGCATTGCCGAGGCTCAAACCCCCGCTACCCCTCAGGGAGGCCATCAGCGAAACGACAAACTCCGGCATCGAGGTACCGAACCCGACCACTGTCAAACCGATGACCATCGGCGAAATGCGGAGACGGAGGGCGAGCCGGGAAGCGCCCTCGCCCAACCACCACGCGCCCAGACCGAGGCAGACAATGCCGCCGGTCACGAGGAGCCAGGGGAGCAGAGCTTCAAAAGTCACAACGCGGGGAATCCTATCATTGCGGGTTCGATGTGCCTTCTCAGGAGTGGAGGCTCGTAACGAAAAGAGGTAAGAGTTTTGAGTTAATAGTTAAGAGTTAAGGCCACCCTGAACTTTCAACTCTGAACTCTCAACTCTCAACGTTTAGAACGGAACTCCGAAACTGATGAAAAACTGGCCGCTGGGCTCGCCCGGCTGCGCATCGAAATTCCAGCCGTACTCGGCGCGCAGCGGGCCTGCGGGGGTGACGTAGTTGAGGCCGATCCCGGGTCCCCAACGGATGTCTCCGAGGCTGACCTTTGATGGCGATTCCCAGACGTTGCCCGCATCGATGAAGATAGCGGCGTAGAGCTGGCCTGCGATCCGCCGCTGATACTCGAGATTGAGGAGAATGAGGGCGTTGCCGCCGACAGCTTTGTCGTTGAAGATGGTCTGACCGGGGATGCCGAGGCTGTCGGTTTCGAAAGCTCGGTGGGTGGTGCGCCCGCCGGCGAAGAACCTGTAGGCGAACGGGATCTGGCGGTTTGCCGCCAGGTTGGGGTCCCCACCGATCGGATCAATGACTCCCAGGCGCAGACCTGCAGCGCCGAACCCGCGCCAGATTGGACGATAAACGGTGGCCCCGGTTTGAAACTTGAGGAAATGGGAGTCGGCTTCGAAAGCGGGAAAGGCGTACTGCAACGAGGCCGATGCGAAGACACCGCGTCTCGGCGCCAACGGGTTGTCGCGGGTGTCCCACTCGATGCTCGGGGTGATCGAGGCGACCTTCGATTCCTGGAACTCGTCGTCGATTTCGGGTGGGATGTCGACCGGGAGGTTCTCCGGCTGGATGATCTCGTACTCGTAGCGGAACCACGGTCGAAGGGGCCGTTTGAGGCGATCGCCGAAGTCGATCCACAGACCGCGGCGCAGCAGATCGCGGCCGGCCAGGACCTCGTCCGTGTAGATAGACGGCCAGGTAGGCGGGCACGTCGAGACCGAAAGGCGCCGTTTGCGCAGGGAGAGTGAGTACCGCTGCTGGTTCCTCGACAACGAGACTTCGGCCGAAAAGGCGTAGGCCCTGCCCAGGAGGTTGAGGTGGGACCAACCGAGGATGATCCGTGCGGCGTCCCTTTCGGAGGCGTCCCTTTCGGAGTAGCCGACGCCGAAGAGGTAGGACTTCTGATCGCCCTCCTCGCAGCGTACGATGATGTTGCGCTCGACGCGGTGCTCCTGACCAGGCATCGGGACGAGCTCCGCGCGGCGGAAGAGCCCAAGCTCGAAAAGGCCCCGTTGGGCCTCGAGCATCCTCCTGCGGGAGAGCGGCTCACCGGTACGCACTCCGGCGCGGCGCACGACCCCAGCTACCAACTCCTCGCGGGTACGGCGGAGGCCGCTGATGATCACATCTCCAATCCGCACGAAAGGCCCTGGTTCGACGCGAAAGACCGCCACAGCCTTTCCCAGGTGTGAAGTATCTACCTCGGCCTCGACGGTATTCTCCGGGTAGCCGGTGTCCGCCAGCGCCTCCTCGAGGCGGCGCACGTGTCGGTCTACCGCCCCCGGGCTCCAGTGGGCGCCCGCCGCGAGTTCGAGCGGTCGGGTCTCGAGCTCGGCCGCCGCCTCCACCGGCAAACCCTCCACCCGGACCTCGGCCATGATCCAACGTTGGCCCTCATCGACCGGAAAGATTACGGTCACCGCGTCCTCGTTATCGACCGGCGCCAGCTCCGGCGGAGCGACGACCGCGAACGGGAATCCTTCGCCATGGAAAAGGTCCTCGATCGCCTGGCGGTCGGATTCCAGGGTCCGATTGCTGACGGTCTGTTTGAATCGTCCGCCGACGCCTCCCTTTTTGACCTGAACCGTTGCGGAGAGTCTCTTGGGCGAAATGTGGTCGGCGCCGGGGAACTCCACCGCCGCGATCTTGAGCTTGCGACCGGGGTCGACCTCGAGGTCCAGGACCTGCATTTCTCCATCAGCACGGAGCGCTGCGCCGACTTCGGCCAATAGATAGCCGGACTCCTGCAGGCGCTCCTCGACGAGCTCGGCGAGGGCGTCGGTCTGGGCCGGGTGCAGTTCTTCCTCGGCCGGATCGGGGAATGCCTCCTCGGCGATCTTCTGGCTTTCGAGCGGTGCTTCCAGGTCGAGGCGATATTTCACCCCCGGTTCGACCCGGATGTGAAGCGAAACATCGGCGCCCTCGGCGCGGCGGTCGACTTCAAGAACCTCCGCTTCCCAAAACCCCATCCGTCGCAGATTCTGCTCGGTACGGTCCCGCAGCCGATTTTCGAGCCTGGTGGTGAGCCGCGCCCCGATCTTGACCTTGGGTTGTGCTGCTCGGGCGGTTTCTTCGTCGGCCAATCCGTCGAGCACCACCGAGCCCACCACCTGGGGAGGCCCCGCGTCAACCACATATTCAACAGCAACCGTGTTGGTCTTGCGGTTGAAATCCAGGTAGGTTTCAACCATCGCCTCGGCATAACCCCGATCGTGGAGTCGGCGTTCCACCCTCCGCCGGCTCGCCTCGATCCCGGCCATGGTGACCGGGTCACCCGGTTCCAGTTGCAGCCACCTGTGGATCTTGACCTTCAGAATCGGGCTCCTGGTGTGAACATTGATCTGCGACATCCTCGATCGGTAGCTGACGTAGATGACGACATCCTGTCCCTCGGCCGACTCGATCGACTCGACCCTCAGCCACTCCACGTCTCCACCTGCGTAGAGCGTCATGATGACGTCGCGCAGCCGTTCCTTGTCGAGATGATTGCCCACCTCGAGATCGAGCGTTTCGATGATGCCGGTTTCGTCTACGGGACCGATCGATTCGACCCGGACGCTCGACACGATCGGACCTTCGGTCGCTGTGGCGGAGACCGGAATCAGAAGGAGACCCAGGAGAAGGGGGGTGTGCAAAAGCCTGGACGTAGACCGCGAAGAAATCATGGTGATTCCATCAGTAGGGACGCCGCATCTTGAGGTCGAGCGATAAGGTCCCGTCCTCGTGTTGGGCTGCCTCGAGGAAGAGACCCGGCGCCAGGTACCAGCGGCTGACCACGATCTGCTCGCGTTCCCCCTTAAGGTTCGACTGGAGGATGACGGTCCACGCCGGTGTGATCTGTTTGATGACCGACAGCCGTGCGGTGGGGTTGCCGGTCGAGTCCGCGGCGAAGGGGTCGACCCGCACCTGGTCGACGGGCAAGACCAGCTGGCCTCTTCGTTTGAGCACCGACGTGAGCTCGCTCGAAAGGATGGAGGAGGCAAGTCCGAGACCAATGGCACCGCTTCCCAAACCGCGCCCGCGGTAACCGACGCCGAGCAGCGAGTAAATGTCCGGCGCGCTTAAAGGAGGCGTGGATGTCGCGGTGGAAACGAACCGGTCAAAGGTGCCGGAGAGCCGAACCGTGATCTGAAACTCCTGAACCCATGTCGACGCCTGCAGATCGATAAAGGGCTCGATGGCTTCCGGATTCGAGAAGCTGAGGCTTCCGCGTTCGATCTCATACCGGTTGCCGAGCAGAGTGGCCTCACCGCCTTCCAAAAACTCGATCTGACCGATCAGAGCGGGCCGATTGGAGGTCCCGGACACGTCGAGCGAGGCCGAGCCTTGGAGGCGGACGAATGGGTTGCGAAGATCGATGGTCTCTTCGGCCTCCACATGGAGATTGAGGTTGAGACCGCCCTCGCTCGCCGGACCCGTGCTGTTGCCCAACCACCCGAGGAGCATGGTCGCCAAATCCTCTTTGGTCGACAGGCTCATGCGGTCGATCGTGAGGTCTCCGGACAAACTGAGGTCGTCCACGGGGCCAAAAAGGCGCCAGCTCCCGGACACCCGTGCGTCGAGGTCCGGAAGGGCCTCAAAGCGGATACCGTCTGCCGTGCCCGAGAGCGAAAGAACGATGCTCTCATCCCGCTCTCTGATATGGCCGCTGCAGCGCCCGCGGCCGCCCATGAACCGGAAATCGACCCCCTCGAGCTGCACATCGCCGGATGACAGGAGCACGGTGCCCTCGACCTGCGACAGGATGGTGCGGGTGCCGGGCAGCCGGAAGGAGCCCTTGTCGATATCCGCGATCCCCTCAAAGAGAGGGTTGCTGATGGTGCCCAAGAGCTCGACAATCCCGATTGCGCGTCCCGCCGGCTCCCATTCGGGCAGGAGGAAGCGCAATAGCAGGGTGTCCATCGTGCCGGAGAGATTCCCGCTGAGTTGTCCGTCGGTATCGACGGTCCAGCGCACGAAGAGATCGTCATTGCGGGCGCGAAGCCGGATCCCGGGAACCGTGAAACCCTGTGGGCCGAGGACAAAATCGGCGGGCTCGATCAGATGCACCGGCTGTTCCTCGAGCTCGAGATCCATGCTCTCGAAGCGACCCGTCAATTGCGGCCATCGTTCGTCCCTCCAGTCGACTTGAAACGTCGCGCTGCCGTTGCCGGTCAGCGGCACGCCCGAATCGGGCGCAAGGAGAGCGATGAGCTCACCGGCCGAATTCAACACGAGGTCTCCGCTACCGTGGAGGGCGCCGTCGTGCTCGCGCTCGAGGTTGGCGCTGACCACGACTGCGCCGTATAGCGCGGCCGTCACGACCACCGTCTCGGGCTCGGCCGCGATCTCCAGTCGGGCGTTGTCCGAGCTTGCGTGCAAATGGCCCGTAGGTCTTCCTGCCTGCGGCAGGCTGAAGTCCAGACGAACGTCCGCGGCGTCCCCGGCAAGCTGGGAGATTTCCTCGCCGAGAACCGTCAACGGCATCTGCGGCCAGGACAGCGTTCCGCCGACCTCGGCCGCTCCCACGTCCCACCACAGATCGCCCTCGAGCCCCCGATCGCAACTCAGGTCATGGCACGCGAAGCGGGCCTCGGCGAGGTTGATCGAGGTCGAGGCGTTTCCGATCTCGAGGCCTGCCATCCCGAGGTCCTCGAGCTCGATGGCCCAGCTACCCCGGGGCAGACTGAAGGGACCGGTGAGATTGCCGGTGAAAGAAACCGAGCCGGAGTCGACCCAGGGTTCGAGGTCAATCCAGGAGGCGATGGATGCCAGCGGAATGTGACGGCCGCGAATCTGGAGGTCGAGTTGTTCTTCACCGGCCGCATCACCCCACGCGAGCCCACCATCGATCTCACCAAAGCCGTCACCGATCTGAAACCGTGTCATACCGAGGTGCAGACGCGAGCCGCCGATGGTGGCCTCTGCCTCCAGTCGGTCGAGCTCGACCGGGGCCAGGGTCATCGGTGCCGCCTCGACCCTCACGTTGACCACGAGATCCTTGAACGGCCCGCTGAGGTTGACTTGCACCTTTCCGGTTCCCGAAAGCTCGTGGGGCAGGATGGTCGATCCGACCCAGGCGTTGACCAGCGGACCGATCTCGTCGAAGACCGCCGGCTGAGCGTCGATCGCCCACGCCGGCTCCCAGGTGCCGAGCGTCAGCGGCCCCTGCCAGCGGGCGATCGAACTGCCGATGGCCAGCTCTTGGGCGTCGAAGCGGAGAAAGCCGTCCCCGGTCAGACCGATGTTCACGACGCCGTCTACGGGCAGGCCGGGGGAGGCCCCGCGGAAGAAAACCGAAGCGTAACCCTTCCCTGCGCCAAGCTTCTTGCCGTCCCAAGCGCCGTCCACGTCGAAGTCCATGGTGGCGGCCAGACCGGCGGACTCGACCCCGAGGTCGTCGAAAAAGCCCTGGAGCGAAACACCGCTCCCACGCAACCTCACAAAGTGCGGGTAACGTCCGCCGAACTCTCCGAGGTCGTACTCGCCCTGCACCACGCCGCCGTGGAATCGAGCGCGTACCAGAGTGCCGTGAAGGCTCCTCCCCACGAGCGCGAGGCGACCTTCCACATCGTCGAGGGGGAATCCCGCCGCTTCCAGGTGCTGCGCACGAACCTCGGCCTCTAAAAGCGCTTCGGCTGAGGTATCGAGGACGACCGCCACCTCGGCGGCGCCCGAAAGCAGCCCGTGGGTCCGGAGAAAGCCGTCAAGCCAGCCCACGTCGAGCGGCCCGCCGACCTCGAAACGAGCGCCTTCGACCGCGACGCGGCCGTTGCCTCTCAGGGTGAAGCCGTCACCCTCGATCCGGAAGCTCTGGAACTCGAGACCGTCATCGGAGAGACCGAAGCGCGCCCGGATGGCAGCAACGATCGGTTCCATCCTGCCGATTTGAACCCGGGCGCCCTCAACGTCGGTAAACCCTTGGGCCACGCCGTTCTCGGTGACCCACCCGGCGCGAATACCCTCGAGGTTCAGGGCAATCCCGCCCGGGAGATCGACCCCTTCAAATTCGACGTCGTCCAGCTCCAGGTGTCGGACCCGAATCTTGAACGGCCGGCGGCTGCCGCCCGACGAACGGGGGAGGCCGTCGAGGGAGAGGCGGACCCCGCTCGCGGCCACGGTACCGAGCTCCACGGTGCGCCGAGTAAACCACACTCGTCCCAAATCCGCCTGGAGCGCATCCACTTCGGCCGTAATGCCGGCGGCCTTGAAGCTCACTCCCCGGAGCCGGACCCCGGGAGGCAGGATTCCCCAGTGGAGGTCATCGATCTCGAGCTCGACGCCGTATCTGCCAGCGACCCGCTCAATCCAGCGCACAGCCATGCGGCGCGTCGGCTCCGCCTCGAGGATGGCTCGAATCAACAGCCCAAAGAGGAGAACGAAGGCGACGGTCGCCAGCACGGCGATCACCGTGCGTCGTAAATGGCGGTATCTCACCCGCCCCTCTCCCCCCATTTCAGCTTCCGATGGAGGATCTGGAAGTAGGAGAGGCTCGGATGGGTGATGAGGGTGACCGGGTCCGGACAGCGCTCGATTCGGACCACGTCGCGCGTGCTGATCGGAAAGCCTTGCTGCCCGTCGAGGGTCAGGTAGACCTCCTCGGAGAGGCTCTCGAGACGGATCTCGATCGTCGAGTCGAGGGACAGGACGATCGGCCGGTTGGTGAGCGCGTGCGGACAGATCGGCGTGACCACAATGGTCTCCAGCGTTGGGTAGAGGATCGGCCCGCCCGCCGACAGATTGTAGGCCGTGGATCCGGTCGGTGTGGCCACGATCAGACCGTCGGCCTTGAAACGGCTGACGAACTCCCCGTTGACCTTCACCGACAGCGCCAGAATGCGTGCCAGGGCGGATTTGTTAACTACAGCATCATTGAGCACGCAGCGGGTGACGGCTTCTCTTCCGGGCGATTCGATGGTCACAAGAAGCCGTTCCCGCTGCACGGTTTCGGCGCGACCATCGAGAATCTCACGCAACATCGGCAACAACTGTTCCGCCGGGTGTTCAGTGAGAAAGCCGAGCGTGCCCATGTTGATGCCGAGGATCGGGGTTCCTCCAAGGGCGCCTCGGGTGACTGAAAGGAGGGTGCCGTCGCCTCCCAGGACGACGACCAGGTCGACGAGCCCGGGCAGCTCTTCGCGTTCGACCTCGTCGTCACTGTCGAGGACCTGTGCCGACTCGCGATCGATCACCGGCTCCAGGCCCAGTCGATCGAGCTCGAGCAACAACCGCCTGCCCAGTTCGGCGGCCTCGGGGCTGGTCGTCTTGAGGACCACCCCGACGCGACGAATCGTCGGTTTTGCCATCGCCGTCTATTCTAACCCGCACTCCTAACAAACTTGGGAGCATCTTTCTATAGAGGGTTGTGGGGGTTGGGCATTCGACCGAGCGCCGAAGGCGCGGAAGATTCATAGCCTGGGGCGTGAGCCCCAGGTGACAGGCGCCACAATCCTCGGAGCCCTGGAGGGGCGACAGATTTTGGCCGCGGCGTGAGCCGTGGCTATCATCTTCTGATTGTCTGTCGCCGCTTCGCGGCTGGAAGATGTATTCGCACCGTGTTCCTGGGGCTCACGCCCCAGGCTATGGATATGACGCCGCTTCGCGGCTTGCTCGACCTATCAGAAAAACTTCGGGATCCTCTCAGAAGTGTGGGTTAATCCGCTGCGGGGGGGGCAGGGATGAAGGCGAGCACATCCTTACGTTTGCTCCTTTTCCTGTCCGCCTCATTTTTTTTGGAAAATCGGGCACGGAGACGGAGACGGAGACGGAAACGGGATTGACACAAGATGTAGTGGTCATGAGTCTCAAAACCACAACATCTTGTAGTAGGTCATCGCTATGCTGGCGGACGAAAATCAACACGCCTTTTGAACGTATCTATTTGACGCCCAATCCCTTGACATGTTGTTCGGAGAAGATCATCATGGTGTGGTCAGAAGTGGTCCAATTAGGTCTGAAGTGGCAGAAACTGAGCGGAAAGGACCCATTTGGATTGTTCAAGGGGGCGAAGTGGAGCGATTCCGAGGAGGGTTCCCGGCGACCATCGATGCCAAAGGGCGCGTCAAGCTCCCGGCCCGCCTGCGCGAGCAGCTCGATTCGAGCTTTGGTCGCGAGGTCTACGTATGCTCCTTCTTTCCCCATGAGCTCAGAGTTTATCCGTTGCCCGTGTGGCAGGGGGTCGAAGAGCAGCTTCTGAAGAAACCGGCCATGAAACCGGCGGTGCTGAAGCTGGTGGAACGGGTGAACTACGGGCAGTTGTTGGAGGTGGACGACCAGGGGCGAATCCTGGTGCCTGCGTTGCTGAGGGAAATGGTGGATGTGGAGGGTGAGGTCGTGGTCTCCGGCCGCATCAACCACCTCGCCATTACCAACCGCGCCCGGGCCGCCTCCTTCATTAAAGATGCGTCGCTGAGTGATGAGGAGTTAGAAGAGCTCGCGCAGCTGGAGCTTTAATGGAGGACGGAAGTGGCCTCCGAACACCTGCCTGTTCTTACCGACCGGGTGGTGGAGTTTCTTTCTCCGACTGCCCCGGGACTCATAATCGACGCCACGGTCGGCCTGGGAGGGCATGCAGGGGCACTGCTCTGGGAAAAACCCGACTTCCGGCTTGTCGGGCTCGACCGTGACCCCCGTGCACTGGCCCGTGCCGGTGAGCGACTGCGGGTTTTTGGTGGTCGCGTGCGGTTGGTCGAGGAGGCATTCGACCAACTGCCGGAGGTCATCGAATGCCTCGACCTGGAACCACCGGCGGCGGTGCTCGCCGACCTCGGGTGCTCGTCGCTCCAGCTTGATGACCCGGAGCGGGGCTTCTCGTTCCAATCCGATGGCCCCCTCGACATGCGAATGGGCGTGCAAGGCCCGACCGCGGCCGATCTTCTCGAGAGCCTGGAATGGAATGAGCTGGTGAAGATCCTGCGCGACTTTGGGGAGGAGCGGCGGGCGGGGGCGATTGCCCGCGCCATCATCAAACGACGCGAGCACGCGCCCTTGCGCACGACCGCTGAGTTGAGTCGTCTGGTCCAGGGTGTGCTTGGGGATCACCGCGGTCGCATTCACCCGGCGACACGAACCTTCCAGGCCCTCCGGATCGCGGTCAACGATGAGCTCGGACAGATCGAACGCTTTCTCGAACCGGCGACACGGGCTCTTCGCCCTGGCGGCCGAATTTGTATCATCTCGTTCCATTCACTCGAAGACCGAATCGTCAAGCACACCTTTCGCCGGCTGGCCGGCCGTTGTACGTGTCCGCCGGGATTGCCGGTGTGTCGGTGCAACCCGCAGCGGGTGATCACGGTGCTCACCTCGTCCCCCCTGCGTCCTGCTGACGACGAGGTGGCGCGCAACCCCCGCTCCCGGTCCGCGCGTCTGCGAGTGGCCGAGCGCCGCGAGGAGTCGTGAGCATGGATCCTCACGGCTTCGGCCCATCAAACCGCTTCCTGATCCCGCAGCGGGATCGCCGCTGGCTGCACGTGCTGAGCCTGCTCCTGATGGTGTCGGCGCTGGTGGTTCTGGCGCTGGGACTGGTCGGCTGGCCGCGGCTCAGAAGTACGTCGATCCACTACGAGCTCATACGCCTCAGAGCTCAGGTAGCCGACCTCGAGCAGCGCCAACGCAGCCTCATGCTCGAGCTCGAGATCGAGCGTAGTCCGGAGAATCTCGCGGCCCGTGCCCGAGCCCTCGGGATGGTTCCCGCCGCTCCAGCGGGTCTTCCCGCACTGGCGGACTCCGAGGTGTCACGGTGAATCGACGGCGCCTCTTCGCGATGATCGTAATGGTGGGGCTCGGCGCTTTGGTGGTGGTGGCCCGCAGCGTGCAGATCGCCGTTCTCGAGCACGACGCGTGGAAGCGGCGCGCCCTCCGCCAACAGGAGCAGGTGATCGAGGTTCCCGGTCCGCGGGGGACAATCCGCAGCGCCGACGGTTACGTCCTCGCGACCTCGGTGTCGCGGGCCGCCATCCAGATCGACACCAAGCTGCTCAACTACCCGCAGATCTTTGTACGCGCGGCAGCGCCGTTGCTGGGTGTTTCGCAGGAGGAGCTCGATCAGCGGCTCAATAACGGCCCGCGAAACGTATGGCTGGCGAAGCGGGTGCAGCGGGAACGGGCGGAGCAGGTGCGGGGACTGGCGCCGCAGGCGGTCGTGCTGGTGCCCGATTTTGCCCGCATCTATCCGCAGGGTTCGCTGGCGGCGCCGGTGATTGGTTTTGTCGGCCGTGAGGAGCTCCATACGGTCGGCAGGGCCGGTTTCGAGCACGATTTCGACGCCTACCTGGCGGGAGAACCGGAGCGGTACCTCACGGTCAAAGACGCTATCCAACGAAAGGTGCGGCTGGAGCGGCTGCACCGCGGCCGGGCCGGATACGACCTCGAGCTGACTCTCGAGGCGAGGCTTCAGGCCCGGTGTGAGTCGGTCCTCTCGGAGGCGATAGCTCGACATGGCGCCCGCTCGGCATCGGCGGTAGTCGTTGATGCGCGAACGGGGCGCATCCTCGCCCTCGCATCTCTGCCCTCATTCGACCCCGCCAACCCGGGCGCCGTGCGGCCCGAGAACTGGCGTCTACGGCCGGTCCAGGATGCATTCGAACCGGGCTCCACCGTCAAGCCCATGGTGGCGGCGGCGGCTCTGTCGTGCGACGTTGTCCGACGCGGAGAGCGATTCGACTGTCGTCACCGCGGTTCCCGCGTGGCGGGCCACTGGATCCGCGACCACGTGGATCCAGGGCTCTACACCCTCGATGAGATCATCGTCCAGTCCGCCAACGTGGGCATCATCCAGGTTGCGGAGCGGGTGCCGGAGGAAACCCTGTGGCGGGCCTTCGACGCCTTTGGTTTCGGGCGCCGCACGGGAATCGGCTTCCCGGCCGAAGCCCGTGGTTTGCTGCCGGAGCCCCGTACCTGGTCGAAGTTGAGCCGGGCCAGCTTCGCCCTCGGTCAGGAGCTCACCGTCAGTCCGCTGCAGCTGGCAATGGCCTACGCCGCGATCGCCAACGGCGGTTGGCTGTTGCAGCCGCGGCTGGTCAGTTCCGAAGGCGGAACCGACCATCGGGCCGTCGATCTGCAGCGGACCCGGGTACTGGACGAGGACCTCGCGCGGCGGCTGCGCGACATGCTCGAGGGAGTGGTTCGCGAGGGAACAGGCGAGCTCGCGCAGGTGTCCGGCTTTCGGGCGGCGGGCAAGACCGGTACCGCCCAGCGCGCGGTCGCGGGGACGTTCGACGATGAGCACCATGTGGCGTGGTTCGCCGGCTTCCTGCCGATGCCCGATCCACGGTTGGTCGTGGTGGTGGCGATCGTGGATCCGTCCGTGAAGGACTTCTGGGCATCGACGGTCGCGGCGCCGGTCTTTGCCGATATTGCCGAAGCTTCGGTTTGCCTCCTCGACCTCTCCCCGACCGAACCCGTGTCGATTCCTACGTCTCAGCTCGCCCGGCGTGAGGGCTCGGTGGCGGAGGACGACGCGTGAAGGCCAACCTGCATATCTCACCGGGTTTTGTCGCGAGGGCGGCGAGGTGCCGTGCCCAGCTGTGTTTTGGAGTTGAGGGGCGCGGAGTCGTACTTGACAGTACGTCGAGCACCCCGAGGCGAGAAAACACCGCTGGGTGTGGTGCATCGCCGGCCGCAGCAGGAAGCTGG
>PVMK01188953.1_pt2 | contig 20305 bp, 22 predicted proteins | sample 1853481 | NCBI WGS metagenome assembly PVMK01 (sample SAMN08533507, study PRJNA380276) | Marine sediment metagenome, whole genome shotgun sequencing project. | reverse complement strand
AGTGCCACACCCCATGCGCTATCTATCGACAGGCAGGAGTTTGTGTAATGCCTACGGAGGGGATATTTACCAGGGTGATTTGTGGTGGTGTGTTAAAAGTTGGGGACCAGTTAAAGGTATACCAGGAATAATGGACGAGGTACGAGAGTTTACTATCCTGCGGGTTACTGAAGAGGGTAGGAGCAAAGTCAAGAACGTCGTTGCCAGGGAGTTTCCCCTTACCATTATTCTGGACAACCAGGAGCTTGTAACCATGCTCTGTACGCCGAAAGACCTGAAGTATCTGGCTATTGGGTTTTTATCCTCCGAGGGTTTGATTCAAAATAAAGAAGGGATCAAGAAAATCATCCTCGATGAACAACGGGGTGTGGTGCGTGTGGAAACCGAGGGTGATAAATTAGAGGCCGCAGACCTTGTATTCAAGCGGCTGATTACCTCTGGTTGCGGCAGCGGGGCTTCTTTTTATCGCGCTGCCGATACAGTAAATCAGGAGAAGGTTAAATCTGAGATGAGAGTATCAGCCGTTGATATCTTTACCCAGGCCAGGGGGTTTCAGCAGAGTTCTCAGATTTACAGAGAGACGCACGGGGTTCATAGCGCTGCTCTGTGTGACAACAAGGACATTCTGATATTCGCCGAGGACATAGGAAGACATAACGCTATCGATAAAATCTTTGGCAGGTGTATTTTGGAGGATATACCCACGGATAACCGGATGGTGATCTCCAGTGGCAGGATATCCTCAGAGGTGATACTAAAGATAGCGAGAAGGAACATCCCTATAGTCATCTCCAAATCTACACCTACCGACCTGGCAGTTGATCTAGCTGCCCGTCTTGGCGTAACCCTAATTGGCTTTGTCAGAGGTAAGAAGATGAATGTCTATACCGAGAGCTGGAGGGTAATCGGTGATTAACAATTTAGATGTAGACGCCAGGTTAATAGAGGAAATACTGCATCTGAAGAAGGATAAAAATGCCATTATTCTCGCCCATAATTATCAACTGGGCGAGATTCAGGATATCGCAGACTTCGTGGGCGATTCACTTGAGTTAAGCCAGAAGGCGGCTCAGACAGGTGCCGCGGTTATTGTTTTCTGCGGGGTTCATTTTATGGCAGAGACAGCCTCTATTCTCTGCCCTGATAAAAGAGTCCTGCTGCCAGATCTCCAAGCAGGATGCCCCATGGCTAATATGGTTACCGTTGAAGGCCTGCGACAGAAAAAGGAAGAGTACCCTGAAGTTACGGTTGTCTGCTATGTCAACTCCACCGCTGATGTCAAGGCGGAATCGGATGTGTGCTGTACGTCTGCCAACGCGGTTAAGATTGTTAGAAACCTGCCAGAGCAAGGAAGGATTCTGTTTGTACCCGATCAATATCTGGGTTATTTTGTCTCCGACAAGACGGGTAGGGAGATGATCCTATGGCCTGGCTTCTGTCCTACCCACGCAAGAATAAGGTCGCAGGATATAATCCGACTGAAACAGGAGTATCCCCAGGCTAAGGTAGTTGTTCACCCTGAATGCACGCCGGAGGTAACTGCCCTTGCCGATGAGGTTCTCAGCACGGGGGGCATATGTAGATTTGCACATGACACCGCTGCCGTAGATATTATCGTTGGAACTGAAATTGGAATACTTCATCGGCTTCGAAAAGAAAACCCGGATAAGAGATTCATCCCCGCCTCCGAGCAGGCGGTCTGCCCCCGAATGAAGCTAATCACTCTGGAGAACGTTCTCTGGTCCCTGCAGGAGATGGCCCCTGAGGTTAAGGTTCCGGAGGAAATCCGCCTCAGAGCAAAGTCCGCTGTGGACAGGATGCTGGAGGTAGTATAGGGGGGGAGACTTGAGGACGCCTTAAGCGCGATTAGTGAATCCCCCCCCAGCAAGCTTGGGGGCATGGGGGACGCGAATTCTTGCATATTCATCGCTCGAATTCGCTTTACAGCGCCTATAGATACTGCTTGCCACACCACCCGCGATTTATCCCGCCGGCAAGCTGAGGGGTATTCTCGCTTATTTTTATATAACCCGTAATCGGTGCTAGATATACCGGTAAAAAAGAGGTGCAGGATATTTCCTGCCGGGGGTCTGGGGGTGTCCCCCAGCTTTAAATATCCCCCAAGACTGGGGGATATAGGTGGGGGATATAGGGGGTTGATCAAGACTACTTCGGCATTCTCTGTATATATGAATACCGGTGAGGAGGCGAGAGTAATGTCCATAGAACATGTTTCAGGTAAAAACGCAGGTCATATGATATTGTATGCTTTGAGTACGTGCGTGTGGTGCAGAAAAACGAAACAGCTCCTGGACGATTTGGGTGTAGAGTATGACTATGTGTATGTAGACCTTCTGGACGGCAATGAAAAAGATCATGTTATTAAGACAATGGAACAATGTAACCAAGGTCGCTCATTTCCGACTTTGGTATTGGACAACAGCAAGTGTATTGTTGGATTTAAAGAAGACGAAATCCGGGACGCCTTAAGCGCATGAATAACGATATGAACATAACATCAGCGGACATTGATAGATTGTATGAGAGGCTTGACAGTGAGGCTGTCGCAGGCGGGTATCATCTTAATCCAGACGTGGAGTTTACCAGGGAGCTCTTAAAGGGGCTGCTTACCAACGATAAAAGGTATGGTTATTGTTCTTGCCCGTGCAGGTTAGCTTCTGGAATGAAAGATATGGACCTTGACATTATCTGCCCCTGTGATTATAGAGATTCCGATCTTGGTGATTACGGTACATGTTATTGTGGTCTGTACGTTTCCCAGGCTGTTATTGATGGAGTGACGAACATTGGCGCGATTCCTGAGCGACGCTTACCAGTCGCGGTTCTGAAAAAGCAGAAATCCAAAACAGCTAAAAGCAGTATTTCCTCACTTCCTTTGCCCATATGGAGATGCCGGGTTTGTGGCTATTTGTGTGCTCGAGAAGATCCACCCGAGGTATGCCCGATATGCAAGGCCAAAAAAGACCGATTTGAGACCTTTCTTAAATAACAGATAAACAATACTGCCAAGAACCTTCGTCAGTTTTTTAAAAGGATATTTATAACCGTGAATTAACCAAACTCCCTATCGACTCAAAGCGGATTCTTAACATGTTCTAATAAAGAGACCGCTGAAAGACACGTGCAGAATACTTCCTGCAGAGGTTTTGGAGTTGTCCCCCAGCTTTAAAAAGCACCCAAAGATTGGAGGATTAGGCAGTTGATTAACGCCATTTCAGCAGTCACAAAAAATGTATGCCTCATAATAAATAAATGAGCCCCGACAGACATCTATCGGGGCTCATTCTGAAGTAGCTTACAACTTGGATATGTTAAATCACTTCATCCAGGATCTTGGTCTTAAGGGTTTCCCATTCGTCAAGTTTTAAAACGCACAGATTCCCCTCTTCACCAATCTCAACTTTCTCGTCAGTAATTCTGACAACCGGGCAACACGAACTTCCTCCGCAAAGACTTATAGTTTTCATAGCTCTAAGATTAACCTCCTTTCTATATTTCTTTAATTGTAAATTGTAAGGCAAACCTCGTATGTAACTTTTGTCTCATTCAGAAGAAACATGGTCTCCATGAGCAACGTGAAATATATGTATTACTTCGGTAATATACCAGTGGAGACCGCTAAAAAAGAGGTGCAGGATGCTTACTGCCGGGGTCTGGGGTTGTCCCCCAGATATAGAAGTCCCCCAAGATTGGGGGATTAGGGGGTTGATTGAGACTATTTCAACAATCTCCTATGGTACAGCGCATGGAGACAGGTTGAATACCGGCCACAGGTTGATACAGGAAAAACCCGAGTGCCTGTGGAATGAGATCATATCGCATACAGTAACCATTACAATAAGCTTGACCATAAGCCTCTCTTGCGCTTAAAATGCGGTCACACAATAGCAGGACAATAGATATGCTCGACAGCAGATATACAGACTATATGTTTGGCCTGGTCAAGACAGTTATCGACGAGATTGGTCCGCGACCATCATGTAGCGAAGAGGAGAAAAGGCTGGGCCGTCTCCTGGTTGAGGAATGGAAGTCGATCTGTGACAGGATCGACGTAGAGACATTCACCTGTAGTCCCTCTGCGTTTCTGGGCTTCATCCCTATATTCGTGTTATTTTACTTTGCTGCGGTTATTCTATACTGGTTCTTTCCGCCACTATCTTTCGTAATGATCACCATTAGCTTAAGTGTGGGCATTCTAGAGCTAAATTATCGTGAGTTCGTCGATTTCCTTTTTCCTCGCAAACAGGGCGAAAACATCATCGGAGTAATTCGACCTAAGGGCGAAATTAATCAGCGAGTTATAGTTAGCGCTCATCTGGATTCGGCATACGAATTTAACTTCTTCTATTATCTGAAGAACGCTGCTATCCCTATTCTTGCGATTGCTATTCTAGGTTTGGTGATGGCTTTTGGTGGAAGTCTTGCAAAAACTATCGCCTACGGTACTGGTACCGACAATGCACCAGTTTTCACAATAATCGGAATAATTATCCTCGTACTCAGTCCCCTGGTCGCTCTTCTCCTGTTTTTCCATACATATAGGCCAGTCCCCGGTGCTATGGACAATATGGCAGGGATTGCTGTTGTTGCCGGTCTAGGGCAAGTACTTGAATGAGGCAAAAAGGAATGGGAATTGGTTCCCCTGAAAAAACCGAAGTCGTGCTGCTGGCGACATCTTCGGAAGAAGCTGGGCTGCGTGGGGCCAAGCGGTACGTAAGCAAGCACCTAACAGAGATGAAAGAAACTCCAACATACGGGTTGTTCCTTGATTGCATATATGATGAGAAGTTCCTTACTGTGTCAAAACGCGAAATTTTTACTGGAGCGACACACGACCATGACCTGGTCAAGATGGCACAGGAGGTTGCTGCAATCCATAGCTGGCCCATAGCTGCCAAAGTGATTCCAGTAGGCGCTACCGATGCTTCAGCTTTTTCGGTGAGAGGGATCCCCTCAATATGTTTGCTCTGCCAAGATATTTCCAGAGTTGTACCCAATTACCACACTCGCAACGATACCTATGAGTATATACGACCGGAATCACTGTCAGTTTCCCTTCAGTTAATCATCGATATGATCGAGCGGATTGACCAGAAGTAGAAACTGCCATCAGTTATAAGCCATACTAGTTATCAAGGTATCTAACAGAGCATACCTGTGAGCGAAAACAGAGGGCAAATCAATACGGCTGATGACAAGGAAGTTGCAACGCTTGCTGGTGGATGCTTCTGGTGCCTTGAAGCAATTTTAAATGATCTTAAGGGTGTGGAGCAGGTGATATCTGGATATACCGGCGGCACTGTGGAAAACCCATCTTATCACGACGTATGCACAGGGGCCACAGGGCATGCAGAGGCAGTTCAGATATTTTTTAATCCGAAGGTAATATCCTTCAGGGAACTGCTTGAGGTATTCTTTTCCATACATGACCCCACTACCATAAATCGACAGGGGGCAGATGTGGGTACACAATATCGCTCTGCAATCTTCTATCACAACGACAGACAGAAGGAAATTGCTGGTCAGCTAATTGAGGAAATGAAAGTGGCCAACATTTGGGGCGCCCCGATTGTTACAGAGGTCACGTCGTTTAGGCATTTCTATCCCGCAGAGGATTACCACCAGCATTACTTCAAACGAAATGTTAATCAACCTTACTGTCACGTCGTGATTGTACCCAAATTAGATAACTTCCGCAGACTCTACAAGACCAAACTGAAATAGCATGGAGATAGCCCCATTAATACCCTTAGTTAGTATATGCAACCTCGCCCCCCATCCGCGGGTTTAGCAAAGAGCACGGCTATAGAAGATTATGGGGCTGCTCGAGAGTGGACAGCTCCTCTATTAACTAACCTATATTGCTTGACTAGTAAAGATCATCAGGGTATCCTCAATTTGTATATGAATAAGGAGGTAAGCAAATAATGGAAGAAGTACAATTACTAACGCAGATTAGAGATGCTCTAATGCAGATTAATAAGAGCTTGGATGATAAATGGAGGATAATGGAAACTTGGAAGCATGAGTATGATAAGCTCGGTGAATCCAGATGGGAGACTGCGCAGACTTGGATGAATATGTTGACTGAAGCGAGATCCGATTTGAAAGATATAAGGGATAGGATAACGCTGGTTGTGCAATTATAGCACCGCCCCACCTGTCTGATACGCGATAACGCTTTGTGGAAAGTATGCTTGGCCGGGTGAATCGTCTCAAGACAGTTATCCCGTCAAGACCACTATGGTGTGCATTCACTGATTTACCGGCCAATACCTGGGACATGAGTATTTGTTCATTGTCAGGGAATGGCTATCGTCCTGTGACGGAGGCGAATTACCCCCAAACGGCAATGATCATAGCGGCACTATACTGGTTCTAAATGATGTACAGTATTTTTGGAAGGTTGGAATGTCGAAAGAATTGACGAAAGCAGAAACTAGGCCATCCGGCCCGTCCTATGTTCATCTGCCTAAAGATGAAGGTGCTCACCCGGAGATGATAACGGAGTGGTGGTACAGCAATTTTACGCTGAGGGATTCCAATGGTCGACAATACGGCGCTATGGCAGCCTACTTCAATAGCGGACCCAGGGTTTTGTCGATTTCCGACATTGATGCAAAACAATTCTATTCCGAGGTTTCCTTCTCCACACCTAATTATGCCCAGGGGCCTCTTTATCTTCGCTGGGGATCTAACGATAGCTGGTCTCGTAACAAACCCGACGCCTATTCCTACCACCTCCAATCCCATGGGAATAAAATCAGCCTCAACATCGATATCGATTCATTGAAAGCCCCGCTGCTAGTCAACGGCGACGGTCTAATTAAGTGGTCTTTCGGTAGTTCCTATTACTACTCCCTAACCCGGCTTCGAGCTAAAGGTCAGATTGAACTATTGGGCAAGACAATAGATGTTCATGGGATTGGATGGATGGACCATCAGTGGATGGATTTTATTCCGGCCGCAGTTATACGATGCTATGAGTGGTTCTCCGTCCAGCTTGATAACAATACGGAGGTCGTATTCTGGAAAGCCAGCGAACCCGATGGATCGCTGGTATCGCAGCTCCTAACTATAGTGTCCCCAGACGGCTCGGTCTTCTATACTAAGGACTTTGCATTACAGAAGGTAGACTCCTGGATCTCTCCAAGTAGTAGATGTGAGTATGGCACTCTCTGGGAAGTTAGAGAGCAAACTCAAACTCTGCAATTGCAGGTGAAAGCGCTATTTCCAGAACAGGAGATAAAAATACCTATAACTCTCCCCGGGTTCAGACCAGCCTTCTGGGAAGGGACGATGACTATATCGGGGCAGCTAGCCGGCGAAACCGTCTCCGGGACTGGTTATGCCGAATTATTCCGGCCCCATATCAGTTAATAAGACCGTTGAAAAAGAGATGCAGGATACTTCCTGCCGGGAGTCTGGGGGTGTCCCCAGCTTTAACAAATCCCCCAATCTTGGGGGATTTGGGGGTTGATTGAGAGTATTGCAGCAGTCTAATTGAATGCTCAGCTATGCTCAATGTACACCCGTTTAAGCCTGCAACTGCTATAATTTTGTAAAGAGTCCAGCAAGGTGAAGTTGTAGAGATAATGCCGAAGCAGGTAGTAGCGGTTGACTATGAGAGGTGCCGCCCCGATAATTGCGAAGACAGCGGGGTGTGCACCGCTTCACTCGTGTGCGAATACGGAAGCCTCACCCAGCAAAGCCCCTACGAGGAACCTGAGGTCATCCCTTCGAAATGGTGCCACGGGTGCTCTAAATGCGTCCAGGCGTGTCCGCTAAAGGCCATCAGGGTTATAGTATAAAAGCAATATATGATAGATCAATCCTAGAAACTTAATTGAATTAATCAGGTTATGGTATCACGTGGCCTATTTTCAATAATGATGAATGTTTGAGATGGAGAATAATGAATAAATCAAAAGTAGCCATATTAAGATGCGATACATATGATGAAGAGCAAGTATACGAGGCCGTCAAGGTAGGAGTTGACCTTATTGGCGGAATATCCTCTTTTATGAGTCCAGGCGAGATTATCGTACTCAAGCCAAACGTGCTATTTGGCACTGATCCTCAAAAGTGTGTTACTACGCATCCCTCAGTATTCAAGGCCACCGGAAAACTGATTATGGGCACCAAAGCTACGGTATGCTATGGTGACTCTCCAAGTTTTAGAAAATGTGAATGGAATATGAAAAGGGCCAACTTGAAGCACGTGGCGGATGAGCTAGGTATCCTGCAGGCTGATTTCGACAATGGAAGATCTGTTAGTCACAAGGATGCACTCTTAATCAAGAGCTTTGTTATTGCCAATGGAGTGTTGGATTCAGATGGCCTGGTCAGTCTGCCGAAACTGAAAACACATGCGCTTACCCGGTTTACCGGGGCTATTAAGAATCAATTTGGATGTGTTCCCGGTCTCTTGAAAGGCCAGTACCACCTAAAGCTGCCTGATCCATATGATTTCGCCACCATGCTCGTTGATTTAAATACTCTAATTAAACCCCGTCTATATATCATGGACGGTATCATAGCCATGGAAGGCAACGGTCCAAGAAGCGGAAAGCCCAAGAAGTTGAGCGTTCTATTGTTCTCCAGCGACCCGATCGCTATCGATTCCATAGCCTGTAAAATTATTAATCTTGATCCGGAATCGGTGCCAACTTCGAAACCCGGTGAACAGGCAAACCTTGGCGTATACCATTATGAAAGCATCGAAGTCGTTGGGGAAAACATAGAATCGTTCATTGATGAAAATTTCGATGTAATTCGAACTCCTCCCGTTCCATCCGGTGGTGGGCGTGCGAAGACGTTTATTAAGAATCGGATATCCCCGAGACCAGCTATCGATATTGCAAAATGCACCATTTGCGGGACATGCGTCGAGATGTGTCCGGTGGATCCCAAGGCCGTGGACTGGCATAAAGGTGATAAATCAAAGCCACCTACGTACAAATATGGACGTTGTATTCGCTGCTACTGCTGCCAGGAATCATGCCCCGAGGGAGCAATAGCAGTAGATAATCCCCGATTGGGTAGAATCTTTTTCCCTCTATGATCACTTCATTACTTCAGGACTAATTCGGCCATCCATGATATGAGAAGCTACCTGGGCAAAACCATCCCCTAAAGAGAGTTCGCTTATATACCTGCAAGCATTATGTAATGTTCCCATATGCTCAGGCGCATGCCTGGGATTGACTATTAGCACGCTATGGGGGAACATCTCAAACAGTGATAGATCTGTCAGAGAATCACCAAAAACCATAATGTCAGCAGGAGACAGCCGTCCATCTGCTATATGACGGAGCAGCATAATAAGTGTTCTTCCCTTGCTAACCCCCTTCTGTACCAAATGAAGTATATATCCAGAATCAACAAGCTCAGCATCATCCAGGTGCCTTCGTAATTTATTTACATCTACTCCGTGGGACCATAGAACAACGTCAACCATCCTATATCTGTTATCTTCCCTTTCCTCGATAGCATCCGGGAACAGAGTTCTTAGTTTTTCCAAAGCTTCTAGCGCAGGTTTCCGAGAGTAACCCATATCTAGAAGCTTACCATTTACCTTCAACTTGGCGACGCCCCCATTTTCAGCGATAATAGGTCCACTGATGCCCAAATCAGAAGCCAGAGATTCCAAACCAGGAAGCGTTCGTCCTGACACCAGGCCAACGATAACACCACCGTCCTCTAAACGGCGAATAGACTCTGAAACAACTGAGCTAATTGAATCACTTGCATCAGTTAGAGTGCCATCAACGTCGGTCATTACAAGCTCTATCCGGCTAGCTAGCTCAGGGGTGATCTCTCGGTATGATGTGATCATTGGCACTCTATATTATTCAAGCTCAACATATGCTGTCAAAGGTGTTCGTCACCTGCTCTCCGAATACTCGGCCAGATGGAATGGAGGATGGCTTAAAAGTTGCTGTATCTGGTAGTCCATATCCCAGAAAACTGTGCCGGCGGATTGGGAGAATATAAATCAGGGGGGTAACCGTTATTTTGTAATCCGTAACTACATAACTTGACAGCCAAAAGAGCTAAAGGATTTCTTAGATGCTTCGCCTACCACAGATTCGCCTTAGGGAAGTCCATATGCTCTACAAAGTACTGATCGAAGTCGATGCGTGAGGATAGCTCAACGTGCTCGATAAAATCGGAGAGGTTATTGGCCATCTGCCAATAGTTCTTTGATAAGAGTACCATTGATGCACCGGTACTGGCAGCATTACCCAATGATGAGACAATCCCCGGATCAAAGTCTGGTATAAGGCCAATTCGCATGGCGCTCATAACATCAACGTAATTCCCCAGCGCACCTGCGAGATACACATGGGCAATATCATCAGTCGTTATACCCATCTCTTCCATCAGCATGCTTACACCGGCCGCGACGGCTCCCTTTGCCAGCTGAAGTTCCCGGACGTCTTTTTGCGTGAGATAGATCGGCCTTTGATTGTAGCTTTCCTCGGAGGTAGCCACTAGGAAATTATTAGCCCCCGCATGCTTTGATATTCTTGCGTTCTGGCTATCTGGCACGCTTTTCCGACTACGCCGAATAAGTCCCTGGTAGTTTATATTGTCAGAGTGTAGAAGCACTGCAACAAGATCCACCAGTCCGCTACCGCACAGCCCTTTAGGTTTTATATTCCCAATGATCTGATAGCGCAACTCCCCCTCTTCGATGTGGACATCTTCGATTGCTCCAGCCTTGGCGATCATACCGTTGGAAATTGCAGCGCCTTCCAGGGCAGGTCCAGCAGCAGTTGAGCAGGTAACCAATCTCTTACGATTGCCTAGAAAGATCTCGCCGTTGGTGCCGAGATCTAACCCCAATATGATATCATCGTCTTGCTCTGCTGCACCTGATGCCAGGATCACGCTGATCAAGGTCCCCTCCCACATAACCTGATTTAGTGGGCATAACATATAGTAAGGCCTCCGGATGCAATATAAGATCCACCTCCCTAGTTCTCACAACCAGACCGTCAGTTAAAACGGGCGAGAAAGGTGCTTCAGCGATTCCCGAAGGGTCGATGGATAGCAGAAGGTGCTGCATCGTGGTGTTGCCTGCGGCTACAGCAATGAAGATGTCCTTTGGCTCAATATTGGCCGCTTTTAACAGGCGTTTGGTTATTCTGTTTATATCCTTCATCATTAGATTATGGAAACTCTCCAGACCATGCGGATGCTCTTTTACGTACTGAAGACGACTAATCACATTTGTGCCATATTTCATTTGGCTGTTGAGGCATGAGACGACAGCAGCTTCGCTGCCGTCCACCAAATTAATGAGCTTGCCAACTAACGTACATGTCCCGAGATCGAAGACCAATCCATAATAGCAACCCAATTCCTTCTGCTTCTGCCACGCCATCAATAAGTTACCGTGAAGCACAGCTGCTCCACTGAATGAGGTTTCCCGTAGCATCCGTGGTAATGAGCGTAGACAGTTAAGAGGTGCTATAAGGTCTTTGTATTCAGGATCCATCGCCAGTTTGATCCTGTCCAGGTCGGAAAGCCACTCACTGGAAAGCCCATCATCTTGAAAGTCGAGAGGCAAGGTTACTAATCGCTTTGTTACCAGCGGATCGGGATGTACATGTGGACGATGCCCGGTTTTGAGAATTTGGAAATATTCCGTTTCGAAATCCGCTTCATCCGTATGGATTACCAAATCCTTATCAACTATGGTGCGGCAAGCGAGGCGGATCCCTTGCTGCAGCTCGTCACTGTTAAGGAGCTCCTCCTCCGCTACTGTTGGAGGGCCCACCGAAGAGAGGACTTTAACCCTGCATTTTCCACACTTGCCCAATCCCCCACAGTCACCCCCCAGTTCTATATTTTCATTATGTAATGCCTCAGAGATCGTTTCCCCCTCACGAACCTTTAGCCATAGATCATCAGGCAGAACGTTCAACCAGACATATCTCGTCTTAGTTTTTCGGAACTGAGGCGAGCCTATTGGGAGTTTCCTCTTCCCTAGTTTTGTGCCTTGAGGCTCCTTAATGTCGGATTTCTCCATGTTAACTGCTCCCTGTTGTCCAAAATCCTGAAGGAAGTGCCTTCACAAGCATTCTGTATGTAAGCCGTGTATTAAATCAGTTTAATAAGCGCTTTTTCGAGATGCGAGTAATCTGCATCGCTGACGGCAAGAGAGAGTTCTAAGAAATCAGCTAGCTCAAAGGCCTGAGACACGAGGTCCGGATCAGTGGGCTGCCTCACGTAAAGCAGTTTCCGGTAATGCTTAAAATAGCACTCCCGCATTTCCTCGTCATCCAGTTCTAGGGGTTCAATACAATACTCTCTGAAGTTACAGATCAGGTCTTTTTCCAGAAAATATGTGCCGGCTGTTTCATCCATGAATTGATCAAACCGCTCTGTGCCCAGTAGCATTTCATAACAGCTGTGTCCGGGCACTTTCAGTACCCCGTGACACTGGCAAACATTGCCGATGTCGGGAATACATTCCCCGTAAAGGCATATGATTCTTTCATCTTTTCTCTGAGCAGCGGCTATTCTCCTTAGCAAATGCTTCTCCAGCTTCTGTGGTGTTATGTGTAGAACGGGTGGTAAATAGGTGAAGCGCAGATTTGGGTATCTATTGGCCAAAGCGAAGATACTCAATAGCCTGTTTGAACACCCCGCAAGCAAGGATTCGCGTGCTCTTTGCTGCCTTGTTCGTCATCTCGCTACCAGATAAGTCGACTACCTGGGAAAAGCCCGTTTTATCTCCGATATCGTTTCATGATCCAAGAGCCCGTCTTTCCCATCCTCCAGTATTTCTCTGACCCTTACATAGGCCTGGCTCAGCATGTTTTGCTTGCCTCTCTCTTCCCAAACATCGAAGTTGCACCGTACACTCAAGTTGGGGATAGAAGAACTCGTCTTTCATGTGATCGATCGTATGATCTTCAGTGATAAAGTTCCCCCCGGGTCCGACGCGCTCGATCACATCGAAAGCCATAACGATCTTCGTTCACCTTGATACCCGAAAGAACCCTGTTGATCATTCCTATGATTTCATTATCTATTACATATTGTTCGTAGGAAATAGAATTTGCTGAGTCTAGCATTCCTGCTGCTAGATGAATATAGTCCGCCCCAGTCATGGCCACTGTCAAACTTGAGACGGTCTTTTCAAACCCGGCCTGAATGTCGGGCCTTTTAGCCTCGGTAACCCCGGCAGAGGCATATATGGGCAGGTTATAGAGTTTCGCTAGCTGCACTGCGGAGGCGTTCATCATTGCCATTTCCACCGAGCCCAGGGTGAAGTCCATTTTACGTAGATCCATAATGGTGGGCACAGCACCGTAGAGTACTTTCGCCCCGGGGGCTAGCACCTGAGCGAGAGCTACCCCTGCCAGTGCTTCGGCATGTAGTTGTGACAGCGTACCTGCTAAAGTTGCGGGCGAAGTCGCCCCTGCAATTGGCGCTGGAGCGCATGTTACTGGTATACCCTCGATTAGCACAGAAATCAAGAATCTCCAGAGTGTTTGCTTCTATGGTGAGAGGGCTGACTGTGTTGGTGATAATTGAAACGAACGGTTTCTCCCTGAATATATCCTCTCCTCCAGCAATAATGCTTGCTAGTTTCCACATTTGTTCGGCACCATGGAGATCGGTACATCCTCCCATCACGTGTTTCGTTGTATGGTTCAATGCGTAATAGAAATCGAGCAAGTGATAGTTTACAGGTTTGATATCATGGGCCTGACATGCGATTATGTAAAAACGAAGGTTGTCGAGGTTGTGCACCAGAGAGGCAGTGTTGCCTACATCCATCAGTTTTGTGAGACGGTACCCCCCTGTTGCCATGTCTAGAACGCGAAATACTCTTCCCCCGTTACCGAAGTACACATTGCCCTCTCCCAAATGCAGGTCGTTCTTACCGTCTCGGGAATACAAAACAAAGCTTGGCGGGGCACGGTTTACAACTTGATCAAGCCAGCCTCCTTCGAAGCGTACCCTTTGATCATCATAATCGACCTGTGCGCCATCATCTTTCAGCCTGCTAAGAACGTCCCCATCAAGGATTTTAATACCTATACGTTCCAGTATCCGACGCCCCGTCTGGTCGATCTGTTTCAACTCTTCGGTTGTAAGTAATCTTAAGAATGGTAGAGTAGTGCCCATTGCGATCTCGCTCCTAGAGTCTTTGGAGGATCTTATCGATTCCTTTAAGTACGTCATCGGGTTTGCACTCTACTTGATTCTGTGAAAGAATCCTTTTCGCTTCGCTATTGCACCGTAGCGAGAGCTACCCCTGCCAGTGCTTCGGCATGTAGTTGTGACAGCGTACCTGCTAAAGTTGCGGGCGAAGTCGCCCCTGCAATTGGCGCTGGAGCGCATGTTACTGGTATACCTCGATTAGCACAGAAATCAAGAATCTCCAGAGTGTTTGCTTCTATGGTGAGAGGGCTGACTGTGTTGGTGATAATTGAAACGAACGGTTTCTCCCTGAATATATCCTCTCCTCCAGCAATAATGCTTGCTAGTTTCCACATTTGTTCGGCACCATGGAGATCGGTACATCCTCCCATCACGTGTTTCGTTGTATGGTTCAATGCGTAATAGAAATCGAGCAAGTGATAGTTTACAGGTTTGATATCATGGGCCTGACATGCGATTATGTAAAAACGAAGGTTGTCGAGGTTGTGCACCAGAGAGGCAGTGTTGCCTACATCCATCAGTTTTGTGAGACGGTACCCCCCTGTTGCCATGTCTAGAACGCGAAATACTCTTCCCCCGTTACCGAAGTACACATTGCCCTCTCCCAAATGCAGGTCGTTCTTACCGTCTCGGGAATACAAAACAAAGCTTGGCGGGGCACGGTTTACAACTTGATCAAGCCAGCCTCCTTCGAAGCGTACCCTTTGATCATCATAATCGACCTGTGCGCCATCATCTTTCAGCCTGCTAAGAACGTCCCCATCAAGGATTTTAATACCTATACGTTCCAGTATCCGACGCCCCGTCTGGTCGATCTGTTTCAACTCTTCGGTTGTAAGTAATCTTAAGAATGGTAGAGTAGTGCCCATTGCGATCTCGCTCCTAGAGTCTTTGGAGGATCTTATCGATTCCTTTAAGTACGTCATCGGGTTTGCACTCTACTTGATTCTGTGAAAGAATCCTTTTCGCTTCGCTATTGCACCGTGTATAGAGATCGGTAGATCCGCCAGCTTCCCAAGAGTCGTAGCGAGAGCGGTCTAAAAGCTTGGGCAGGAAATGGGCCTGCATGAAATGCTCAAAGGTGTGATCATCCATGAGAAATATTGAGTTTGTATCGGTATTGGCGACTCTCTCTATCGCCTCCAACGCCAGGGTTTCGTCGTTGACGGGGATACCTTCGACAAAGGATCGGCTCATGGCCACCAGCTCGTCAGCCATGGTCACCATCTCAAGCGAAGACGTACTGCCGTATTCTAAAAAGCCAACATCGTGGATTAAATTCGAGCGTGAAAGCAACGCTGTAACGATAGAGAACATTGCTTCGGCTCCTGCCTGGGCATCCATAACTTTGGCATCTGAAGCTCCGGCATAGGCCCAGATGGGCAGGCCATAGATTTCATCTCGCATATCGGCTAGGGCGGCCTGGGTGAGACTCCATTCAGGACAGCCATACGAGACAACTGCGGACCTCATATCCAAAGCGCTGACATTGGGGCCGAACAGGAAAGGCGACCCCTCGCCAACCAACTGATGGACTACCAACCCTACCAGGTTTTCAGCGATTCCCAAAGCCATAGCTCCAGCAAGAGTTACCGGAGCTCCCCCCCCGGCATTAGATCCCGAGGGCAAACAGATTGGTATTCTCTTTTCCGCACAGAATATGAGTCTCTCCATGACATTTTCAGGAAAACGCAGAGGACTAATAGCTTCAGAATAACTAAGCAGGAATGGCTTCCCCTGGAGCTCTTCTTCGCTTCCTGCCACCACACAGGCGATTTCATAGATCTTGGCCATGTCTCTGCCGCTATCTGCTATGAATACAATCGGCTTATTTGTGTTCTTGACCATCTCAGCGAAAGCAAACACATAGATGTTTTCAATAGGCGCATCTTCAGGGTTAGCCATGGACATATTAAAGGCTATGTTGTCCAGTCCATCTACCAACCTGGCAAAGTTCGCGACGTCTCTCAGGGTAGATCGTCGCCGCTGACCCGTTTCCAAATCCAGGGTAAATGTGGCGTCCGATCCAGTACCGTAGAAAGAATTACCGTTAACAAGGGGCATCGCTTTATTTCCTCTCTGATCATAGAGAGTGATCTGCTTGGGAGCAGATTTAATTGCCTTTTCAGCGAGATAAGAAGGTAGCTTTACCCGGTCGCCATTTGAAACCCTGCATCCAGCGTCAGACAGCAATTGCAGGGCTCGCGGATGCTCCATCTTGAATCCTATCTTCTCAAGTATTTCCAAAGCCGCAGTATGAATTGCCAACGCCTGTTCACGGTGAAGTACTTTAAGCCGGGGTTGCAGCGTTGGTATACCAAGCTGTTTCATAATTAACTCCATCTTGGGTGAAATCACCTAGGAAATACCCATTAATTTTTTAGCTTCGGTGACAGCAGAACCGGCATCAGCTCCATAGGAGTCTGCCTTGATTTCCTGAGCGTACTTTGCTGTTACTGGCGCTCCACCAATAATCACCTTGACCTTATCTCTTATACCAGCTTTCTGCAGAGCCTCGATGGTTTGGGGCATTGCAGGCATTGTTGTGGAGAGCAGCGCCGATATGGCTACAATGTCTGGCTCCACTTCTTGCGCTTTTTGGACAAACTTTTCTGGTTAAACATCCACGCCCAAATCTGTAACCGTGAATCCTGCGCCTTCCATCATCATCGCAACGAGGTTCTTTCCGATGTCGTGTAGATCTCGCTTGTCGGCGCCGCTTTTCACCTTTCCCTTACTTGAAGCGTCGCCCTCCTTGAGTAGCGGTTCCAGCAGCTTCATGCACTCTTGCATAGTCTTAGCTGAGCGCAACATCTGTGGCACAAAAATGGTCCCTTTTGAGAAGTTGTCACCTACCTCGTCCATAGCAGCAATAAGGCCCTCATCAATAATGGCCTGAATAAAACCGCCTGCGTCTATGGCTTTTTGTGTTTCTGCCACAGCTTTAATGATGTCTCCCTTGGTTACAGCTTCAATTAATGCCTTGAATTCGCTCATTTTACATCCTCCTTAAAATATTTATGCGTAAATTGGAAAGCAAGAGTATCATCCGGTGATACGTCCACTTTGGTAGGCATCGATGAACCTCCCGCAGTATTCATCCTTTCCAAGGAGCATCTCAATGGAAAGAAGGGTTGCCATAATTGGTTTGTCAGTTGGGTCCAGTATGGCTGCGGACAGACCGTAGGATATGGCAAGGGATAAGAAATTGCGGTTAATGAGGTGCCGCAGTGGAAGGCCGAAGGAGATATTGGAAAGACCACAAATGGTGTTTACACCCGGGAATTCTCTCATTATCCTGTTGATAGCTCCGAGAGATGCTATTCCCATTCCAGTATCCACAGATACCGGCTGAACGAGCGGATCTACATAAATCTTCTCCAGGGGCATCCCGTGATCGGTTAGTTTCTGGATGAGTTCTGAACCCACCTCGACCCTTTCCTCCACAGTGGCTGGCATGGCTGTTTTGCCCATGCAAAGGGCAACTACACTGCAAGCTTGTGATGTGACTACTGGAAGAAGCGATTGTAATCGGTCTTCCTCCAGTGAAATGGAATTGATCATCGGTTCGCCTTTGTGGCATTTGATGGCTTCGGAGAGAGCACGGTGATTGGGGCTGTCCAGGGATAAAGGCAAATCTACTTCGCTTTGCACGGTCTCTACCAGCCAGCACAGGCAATCGATCTCCTGATCTAGAAAGGTTCCAGCGTTTACATCAATGTAGTTGGCCCCGGCTTCAGCTTGCTCTCGCGCCACTTTCAATATGAACGCGGCGTCACGTTTCGCCACAGCTTGTTCTATGCTCTTTCGGCTCGTGTTAATCTTCTCTCCTACTACGATCATTATTTTCCTTATCTATAACGTAATCGATAACTTAGGTGGGGGTTTCCTGCTATTCCCAGATAGGTGCTGCTATCTTACAGTTTCTTCGAGCTTTCGTCAATGTTGCTGTCCCTCATCGGTGAAGCTGGAAATTGAATCGTAGGTGTGCTATACTACTACCATAAAACGACCTGAGTTTAGAGATTTATGCAGAATCTCTGTGGGATGACGCATAGTGACGTGACGTAACAGCAGAGTATGTTAATAGGGGACGTCCATCTTCCTCTCTAGATAGTAATAATTCGCATTAAACCCCCGCTGAGTTTTCAATAATATTTCCCATTTTCCCCGAATGAAACCCCCTGCCTTTACGTTCGATAATATACGTCAGCCCCCTTTATGATTATCCTACTTTTTAACATGCGCTGTCTCAGGTAATATTGGCATACTCCGTCTAAACCAATATTTCTTAAATACGAGAAAAAATGTGAGTAAGACGATAACCGAAAGCAGCAGGGTTGATATTGACATCGATAGAAGTAGCGTATGTCGGTATTTAGGATACACAGCAGATGTAGATCCTTCGGCTCGAATATCATCGCTGCTCGATGAATACATAGAAAAAACTGGACACCTTATTGAACCATCATACTCATATTTAATTAAAGAAATAGAGAGGGTTGAGGGGTCCCGATCATTTATTAAAGGCCCGGTTGTATTTGAGAGCGAGGCTATCGCAAGGCTGCTGGAACGTTGTGAGAAGATCGCTGTTTTTATACTTACTATCGGCAGCCGCTTGGAGGAAACCGTTGGCCAGCTGGCCGATGATAACCTTATAGTTGAGGCATATGTACTGGACGCAATAGGATCAAGCGTTGCTGAAAGTCTGGCCGATTTACTACAGGAAAAGATAAGAGACGAGGCTCATTCTAACGGGCTTTGTATAAGCCGCCGCTTTAGCCCCGGCTACTGCGATTGGGACATTAGCCAGCAGGAGATGGTCTTCCCTGCATTGAATGGAGTTGCGTCGGGGGTCTTTCTGAGCGACGAGTTTATGATGACGCCACAGAAGTCGATATCGGGCATCATAGGTATCGGACTATGTGACAGCGGTATGGATAGTTTTAATCCCTGTAAAACCTGTAATAAACGCAATTGTCCGGGGAGGAGGCACTAGGATATGATTCGAAGAGGGCTACCGGGTGGCAGCTTCAAACCTCTTACTGAAGAGGCTATACTTATGATTCACCATACTGTGATGAGGATAATCGAGGAGGTGGGTTTTCAGGTACACTCGGATACTGGCCTTAGGCTTTTCCAGGCGGCAGGAGCGTGGGTAGATGAGGAAAAGCGCCTTGTACGTCTGCCTCAGGATAAGGCCATGGAGCTCATAAACATGGCGCCTTCCGAGGTCAGGCTCTGTGGTGGTGATGGGAAGCACGACATTATCCTGGGTGGGAACCGCGTATACACGGGAACCGGGGGGACCGCTTTAAATGTCTACCGGCAGGAGACCGGAGAAAAGACATTAGCCACGCTGGATGACCTGAAACGCATCGCCAAGCTTGTTGATCAGCTGGATAATATCCATCTATTCCTATTACCAACCTATCCCAATGATGTGTCACCGGAGAAAGTGGATGTCAATCGCTTTTTCTCCGGCCTGGATAATACAAGCAAACATGTGATGGGAGGACTTTACACCAGCGATGGGCTTAAGCAAGTGATAAGGATGGCGGAAATCATCGCTGGCTCTGCTGAAAAACTTCGCCAGCGTCCTATTATATCCTTGATAGCCTGTACTATAAGCCCCCTGAAGATAGATCAGAAATATGGCGATTTTATGATAGCCATTGCTAAAAGTGGGGTACCTGTTGTCTGCCCTGCCGAGCCCCTATGCGGAGCTACCTCACCTGTTACCCTCGCTGGTAACGTAACAATGCAAACAGTTGATTCCTTGATGGGCGTTATACTGACGCAGCTCGCCAACCCGGGTGCACCCGTTATATTTGGCTCAGTGGCTACCAGCACGGACCTGAGCAATTTCAATTATCTGGCAGGGTCAGTCGAGATGGGTCTTATCAACGCAGCAGGTGCCCAGATGGCCCAGTTCTACAAACTCCCATTCTACGCGACCGGGGGTATGACCGACTCAAAGGTGCTCGATGCGCAGAGCGGTTATGAATCTGCGATCACTAACTTGCTATGTGCTCTGGCAGGAGCCAATTTCATCCACGACGCTGCTGGTCTTATGGAATTCGCTCTCACTGCCTGC
>PVMK01126682.1_pt1 | contig 20306 bp, 17 predicted proteins | sample 1853481 | NCBI WGS metagenome assembly PVMK01 (sample SAMN08533507, study PRJNA380276) | Marine sediment metagenome, whole genome shotgun sequencing project. | reverse complement strand
AAGAAGGGGCCTATTCGAAATACGGAGATTGGAAACCAGAAACCGGCTCGGGAAAGAAGAGTGGCGCATGAAAAATCCACGCCGACGCTCACACCGGCACACATGCATTCATCATTTACGTATTCGAGCAGATGGGCAGATAAGACAAAACCCCATCCCTGGCGGGGCACGGCATTGGGGTAATAAGTCAGTATGGATTGCTTTTGTGACATAGACCGCTCCTGTGCATCCCTGCACCCCTTGTCGCATAGGCTGATGAGGGCTTTCCTAAAATCCTGGTGTACCAGGATGACAGGAGGATTACGAGTGATTCGGCATACTCGGGATCGGGTGCGCACAGGCATTGAATTTGAGTTGATAGGTCTCGCCTTGCGCCAGGCCAATACTCCAGGGTGGATTTGTGCCAGGCAGCAATGGGATCTCAAGGGAGCAGATCGGGATGCTGCCCCTGGCCGAACCCGGAACGCGCACAAGGAGACCTCCCGCCACCATATTAAACAGCTCGTCCTGATCCTGGGGGGTGCTGGTGTCCTTAAAGGCGTAGAAACCACCGATTCCGTTGTCTGCGCTTACCCCGAACTAAAGAGTAAGAATGCGATGTTCAGTGCGGCCAGGAAGACTACCCGGTGGTGCATGATTAAACCCCTGTTGGCCGGCATGACTCCTCTCCGAATTTATACAATTTTTAAGTCGTAGCACATGGGTTAGCTGTCAGCGTCTGTCAAAATGCAGAGTATAAGTCATTTGAATACTATATCGCCCGAACCCCTCTCGAGTAGTAGAAATTTGCAACTTTGTGTCTATAATTTAAGAAGAGGCCAAAATGGCTGATTTTTTGACATATAATTAAATGTAAAGAATCAATTACTTGACTGGATGTCTGCTGAAAGAGGGAGACAATACTTGTCCATCAAAAGCAAGATGGTGCTCGCCACTGCATTCATTTTGTCGTTTTCAGCGTCATATGCGGACGTTCCGGTCGCGGAATCCGATGCGTTAGCAGACCTTTACAACGCTACCGACGGCGTTAACTGGACCAACAACAGCAATTGGTTGACCGGAGACCCCTGCGTGAATGCCTGGTTCGGCATCACATGCGATGTGGGCGATACGACCGTCACACAACTGCAACTTGTCGGAAACGGCCTTGATGGCACTTTGCCGGCCACACTGGGAAACCTCAGCAACCTGGAACAGTTTAACCTGGGGTTGAATCAGTTGACGGGCAGTATACCGACGAGCCTTGGAAACCTGAAGAACGTCTGGTTCATGGGGTTTTGGAGCAATCAGCTCATGGGTGGAATACCCACCGAACTCGGCGCCATGACAAGCCTGAGAGGCTTGAATTTGAGTGATAATCTGCTCAGTGGTTCGATTCCGAATGAGCTGGGAAATCTGGCAGGCCTGGACGCCCTGGTCCTGAACAATAACCAACTCACCGGGTCCATTCCGGCTTCGATCGGTAACGCTGAATTCCTTTTTTTGCTTGACCTGGGGGAAACCAGCTCAGCGGCTCAATCCCATCGCAGCTTGGCAACCTCAGTGACCTCCAAAATTTGAGGCTCTACGGTAACCAGTTGAGCGGGGCTATCCCCGTTGAGTTGGGCAATCTGAGCAATCTCAGCGAACTGGACCTGGACGGAAATCAGTTGACCGGTTCCATCCCGGCAGGCATCGGTAATCTGAGCAGCCTGGTCTTTCTGTACCTGGGAAACAACCTGTTAACGGGCTCCATTCCCCCCGAAATTGGCAACCTGAGCAATCTCAGGTCTCTTGGGCTCGAGGGCAATCAACTCAATGGTTCAATCCCGGCCGAACTGGGCAATCTGGCTAAGCTGGAATTCCTGTATTCGTGGAACAATTCCCTGACCGGGCCCGTTCCTCCTGAGCTGGCCAATGCTTCCAGCCTGATCGTGTTTTATTTTGACAATAATCAGCTAAGCGGCTCGATTCCGGCGGAACTGGGAACCCTCTCCAACCTGCAGGATATGTCATTTTTCAATAACCAAATGAGCGGAACCATTCCCCCGGAACTGGGAGATTTAGCTTTCCTCAACTATCTGGATCTTGATTCAAACCAGTTTTCGGGCATCATCCCGCCGGAGCTGGGTAACCTCTCCAACCTGACGTTCCTTTGGATAGGCCGCAATCAATTGACCGGCCCGATTCCGGTTGAATTAGGCTCTTTGTCCAAGCTGCAAATTCTCGACCTGGCAATCAATCAACTATCAGGTAATATTCCAATCCAATTTGGCAACCTGACCGGGTTAGTGGAATTCTCGCTAAGGGAGAATCAACTGACGGGCTCCATCCCGGCCGGGATTGGCAATTTCTCAAACCTAAGGTCTTTTGATATCAGCAGCAACCACCTGAGTGGCTCGATTCCATCCGAATTGGGTGATTTAAGCAGTCTTGAGGATATCCGCCTTGAGGAAAATCAGCTGACAGGTGAAGTACCGGACGAGTTTCTAGACCTGACTTCTCTTGTTTCAGGGAGCTTGTCTTTCGGGTTTAATGGCTTGTTCACAAACAATCCCGCGCTGGACGCTTTCCTGGATTTGAAGTCCAATACCGACTGGAGTCTCACCCAGACAGTCGCCCCTGAGCTTTTAAGTGTGTTGAGCAGCGGCAGCAATTCAGCGACGGTTCACCTGGCTCCAATCGAATATCAGGCTGACCCGGGCCGCTACACGGTTAGGTACGGCACATCGCAGGGCGGCCCCTTCAATGACAGTGTATCGAGCACTGACAAGGCCCAAAATTCCGTGATTGTGGATGGGCTGGCTTCCGGTATGGCGTACTATTTCGTCGCACATACGGAGACCGACGCTCATGCCAACAACCTAAACGCCGTCGTGAGCGATCCCGGCAATGAAGTGTCTGCCGTGGCCGGCTCATTCTTGAGTGACTCCACCTCATTTGAATCAGATACAGATTTTCTGACCGAACCGCTGGATGGAACGCCGTTCACCACCCTGGAATTCAGTGACGGCTTTGACGACACCCAGGATGCAGTGGTCTACAGCCTGGACTCCAACCTCAGCAATACCGGGGCCCTTACCATCACCACCGAAAACGCCACCTGGCTGGATGATGCGGATGATGGCTTGTTTCTGGGAAGCGACATGACACCGAGTTTCATCGTCGAACTGACAGTTTCCGGTCTGGAACCGCTTCAGGGCAACGGTGTGGGCCTGATGGTTCGCATCGCCCCTGGCAATGACCTTGAAGCCGGCGGTCCCGGCCAGGATTATGTGGCTGTCGGCGTCGAGAATGATATCTCTCAGATCGTGCTTCTGAACACCGATGACGGCGTCACTACCCGTCAGGTACAAACCGCTGCAGCGGACACGCCGAGCGGGATCACTGTGGAAACAATCCACTTCAGAATCGAACGTAACGGCAGCGTATTGCGCAACGGCAGTGTGCTACGCAACGGCAGTGTTCTGGTGTTCTACAGGGTAAACGAGGATACCCGGTGGGCCGAACTCGCGGAATCGCCCATTGAGCGCGTGGACATGGATGAGAATCAACTGCAGGCCGGCGTCTACAGCACATCTGAATCTACCGCCACGGCCACTGTTGATTCGTTCTCGGTCAAAGATGATCGAATTCTCGGCTCGGGCTTTGAATAGGCTGACCGATCGCTAATTTTTCACCTCTAGCGGCATCCGGGCATGGTCTATACTTCCAGCCCGCCCACCAATTAATAAAATGGAGCAAGCCACCAAGCGACTCCTTGCGATTGGCATCACTGCCCTGACTGCACTCGCCGCCAACGCAGCGGATTTTCCGGAGACTCGTGCTCAATACAAGCTAAGGCTATTTTGGGGGTTTACTGCCTATATGACGCTCTCCGCGCTCGGCGGCGAGCTTGATCTGGTGTGCCCGCTCGAGCAAACCCTGGCGCTTTCGGTCGGTGAGTCGGTCATGGCAGCGGGGACATGAAACATGTTTTTCGTACAGGGGGGATTCAAAATCCTGCTCCGTTAAGGGCATACGACAAGCCGGGCAGACCTGGAAATCACCTTCATACAGATCGTGTTCTACGGTCACCCGATTGTCGAAGACGAAACAATCCCCTTTCCAAAGGCTGTCTTTCTCATCGACTGTCTCCAGGTAGTTGAGAATTCCACCATCCAGGTGGTAAACCCGCTTGAAGCCCAGTTCGAGCAAGTAGGAAGTGGCTTTTTCGCAGCGGATGCCGCCGGTGCAGAACATGGCAATGTTCTGATCAGAATTCGGGTCCAGGTTGCGCGATACCCATTCAGGAAAATCACGGAACGACCCGGTTTCCGGATCCTCAGCACCCTGGAAAGAGCCCAGGTGATATTCGTAGTGGTTGCGTGTGTCGATGACCCGAACATCCTTCCGGGAGATCAAGACGTTCCACTCTCCCGGAGCCACGTATTCGCCAACCATGCGATTGGGGTCAACGCCTTCTACCCCCAGGCTGACGATTTCCTTTTTCAGGCGGACCTTCATACGGTAGAACGGCTGCTCTTGCGCCCACGACTCCTTGTACGGCAAATCCTGCAATCGTTTATCAGCCCCCAGGCTTTCAAACAGGCGGCGTACGCCTTGCTCGGGCCCGCTGATGGTGCCGTTAACGCCCTCCTCTGCCAGCAGGATGGTGCCGAGCAGACCCAATTCTTCGCAACGCTGCTGAAGAGACTCGCGCATTAGCGAATAATCAGGCAATGAGACAAACCGGTAGAAGGCTGCAACCAGGAATTTGCTCGGTATTGTTTTTTCACTGGCTGGCCGCATGGAATTACCTGTACAAGTCGACTTGGGGCGCGGATATTAACATAAAGACAGTGTAGTAATCTTCAGACAGCAAAGACCCCGCGTACATCGATGTCTCCTTCGAGGCAGAACTCCATTGAACCTGAGTAAAATTTCGGAGAAAAGCAGACGGTGCTAAACTTTGCAATCTGACACGGGAGTATGTATGTCAAAAGTTGTATCACCCGGACAGATTGCTGCCTCGCTGACGGAGCTTTGGTCCCCGCGAGTCGTTGCGGAAGTCGATGATGCCTACGTCAAGGTCGCCAAAATCCAGGGTTCGCTCGCCTGGCACAGTCATGAGAAAGAGGATGAGTTATTCCTGGTCCTCAAAGGGCATTTACGCATCGAGATGAAGGACAGCACGGTCGAACTGGATGAAGGGGAGATGTTCGTCGTGCCAAAAGGTGTGAGCCACAATCCCATAGCAGAGCATGAATGCCATCTCATGCTTATCGAACGCAAATCAACGCTTCATACGGGTGAAGTTGTCACTGACAAAACCCGATCTTTGGATGAGCAGTTACGAACCGTATGATTCGGACCTATACATGATGGATCAGCCCTTCCCTAAACTTTCCAGACGTGAATTCGTCGGCCTCCTCGGTCTCGGTTTTGCGTGGCCCTTCGTAGCCAGACCAGGTGCTAACGTTGCTGCAAATAACTTTCGTATTAGAACCATTACGGCAGGTCTTCATCTGCGAGACACCAGCAATCTCAAGCAAGCCGAAGAAGCGGTCGCCTTTTTGCAGGGGGCACGTGCTGGTTTCCAGGCTGATGGCTACGAGGTTCAGACGCTTCGTATTGCAACACAGCCGCTTGGGGACTATCTCCCGAACTGGATGGACGCTTCTTCCTTGCAAGCCATCCAGGCTCTTGACCGCTTTGCGGTAGAAAACGAGCTTATGTGCAGCATCGGCCCGGTCATCACCGGTGATTTTCACCACCCGGAGTTTGCAGCCTGGGCCGCGGAACTGGTGCGGCAAACCAAAAACATCAGTTTCACCGTCCGTGTTGCTTCACCTGAGAAGGGGATACACCATCAGTCCTTGCGCACCGCAGCCGAAACGATTCAGGCAATTGCCCATGCTACCCCGGGTGGTGAGGGCAATTTCCGTTTTGCCGCGACGGCTTATGTCCCTGAAGGCACACCTTTTTTCCCGGCCGCCTACTACACGCGTGGAAATACCTTTAGCATCGGACTCGAATCTCCGAACCTGTTATCACAGGCATTTAAGGGCGCACTTGATATTCAGCAGGCAAAACGACAGCTCAAGGCAGTCATGGAAGCTGCCTTTGGCCCTGTTGCAGAGCGTGGACGTCAGCTTGCGCAACAGCAGGCTTGGGGATACCTGGGCATCGATGTCTCTCCCGCGCCTGGTCTTGATGCCAGTATTGGCCGGGCCATTGAGTTGTTGTCGCATGCGCCATTCGGAAGCCCTTCAACACTCTCAGCATGCGCAGCCATCACGGATGTGCTCAAAGGTTTAAGCATTGAAAAATGTGGCTATTCAGGTTTGATGCTGCCCGTATTGGAGGATCCGGTACTGGCTCAACGGGCGATTGAAGGAAGATATGGCGTGTCCGAGTTGTTGTTGTACTCAAGCGTCTGCGGTACCGGCCTTGATGTTGTGCCGCTGCCGGGTGACTCAACGGTGGACGGAATTGCAGCGGTCGTCACAGACGTGGCCGCACTGGCTTCAAAGTATCGCAAACCCCTGTCCGCCCGCCTGTTCCCTGTGCCCGGCAAGCGCGCCGGCGAGCGTGTAAGCTTCGATAACCCGTATCTCACCGGAACCACTGTACTGCCGCTAGGTTAAAAGGAAAAAAATGAAACGCAATCAAAACCCGTTCGGCTTCACTTCATTCGTCATTATTGCCATGATTTTGATGATGGCAAACAGCATAGCGGCGAGCGAGGATACCGTGGTTTTTCTCGTCCGGCATGCAGAAAAAACAGCGGACAAAGACGATCCAGGCTTGACCGCGGATGGCCGGGAAAGAAGCTTACAACTGGCGAATTTGCTCAAAGATGCGAGAATCGATCACATTCACAGCACAGATTACAAGCGAACCCGGGAAACCGCGGCTCCCTTCGCTGAAATGACTGGCCTGGATATAGAATTTTATACCTGGGATGATCCGCCAGGCCTTGCTCAGTCTCTGAAGCACGACAGAAAAAGGCACCTGGTCGTGGGTCACAGCAATACGACAACGGAACTGGTCACGCTTCTTGGTGGTGAGCCGGGAACGGAAATAGATCATTCCGGCGAAAACGACCGGCTCTATATTGTGACGATCAGTTCGAACGGTGTTACAACGGTGCTGATTCGCTTTGGCTCAGCTTATCCTGGCCCAGAAAATCCAGGGTCCGAAATATTAAACCAGCTCAGCGTGGAGATGACACCGTGAACTCAGAAATAACCGAACTGGAAGGCCGGATCAATGAATTGACGGCAAAACTCAATCAATTACGGAGCCGAAACGAAGCTGGCGAAGTAAAGAACTATGCTTTTGAAACACTCAACGGGGCTCGCACCCTGTTGGATCTGTTCGGCACGCAGGATAAGTTGCTGGTCATACACAACATGGGCCAGGGTTGCCGTTACTGCACCTTGTGGGCGGATGGGTTGAACGGATTCGTACCGCACCTGGAGTCCACCATGGCGCTGGTGCTGGTGTCCAAAGACGCCCCGGATGTGCAACGCCGGTTTGCAAATTCCCGTGGTTGGCGATTTAACCTGGCTTCACATGGCGGTGGCGAATACATCCGGGAACAGACCGTAGTGGAAGGCTCGAACAACATGCCCGGCGCCGTGGTCTACGAGCGGAAAGGAGATGCTATTTACCGCAAAAACTCCTGCGTCTTTGGCCCCGGAGACCTTTATTGCCCCATGTGGATCCTGCTGGGCATGGCCGGCTTGGGCGACAATGACTGGACGCCGCAATACAGGTACTGGCAGCGGCCGCAACAGATGGATGATGGTGGCCAGAATCTGCTCGAATAATTTAATTGTTGAGGAACATGTCATGTACAGACTGCACGGATTTTTTACGCAAAACTCGATGAAGCCCCTGTATGTTCTGGAGGAGCCGGGAGTCGAATATGACTACCCGCGAGTCAAGGCCTGGTTCGAACGCCTGGAGGCACAAGACAGCACAGCCCGCGCCCGAGCCCTGGTACAGCTCGACATGCAGGTAATGATGTCAGAGTGATGAGGTACGGAAAATGCCCTGGCTGATTTTAATTCTTGCGGGACTTTTTGAGGTTGGCTGGGCCGTAGGCCTGAAGTACACCGATGGTTTTACCCGCCCATGGCCTACCGTGGCAACCGTAGCGGCCATGGCCATCAGCCTGTGGTTACTTGGAATTGCGATGAAAACCCTTCCCCTGGGTACCGCCTACGCAGTTTGGGTGGGCGTGGGCACTATTGGCACGGTCATCCTTGGCATCGTTCTACTCGATGAGCCCGTCAATGCGCTGAGGCTGATCAGTGTCGGTTTGATCCTGGCTGGCATCATCGGATTGAAATTGGCCACCGCGGCCTGAACGGCACGGATTCAACTATTTTCATGGCGCTTGGGTTAATATTGCAGCGACCCGTGACCGAATGAATTGAATACATGAGTGACAGCCCTTCACGACTGAAACGTTTTATTGCGGAAACCAAACGGCGCAAGGTCTTTCGTGTTGCGATCGTGTATGTAGTGGGCGCCTGGATTCTATTGCAAGTGGCAGAAGTGACTTTCGAGCCTCTCAATCTTCCCGAATGGGCGATGCCATTCATGATTGTGCTGGTGGTCTTGGGCTTCGCGCTTGCCATCGTCCTGGCATGGGCGCTTGAAATCACTCCTGAAGGGATCAAAAAGACCGAGTCCGTCCCGGCAGAAAAATCCTCAGCTGAATCAACTGGCTCGTCCATTGCAGTGCTGCCGTTCGTGGACATGAGTCCCGACAAGGATCAGGACTATTTTTGTGAGGGCATGGCCGAGGAAATCATTAACGCGCTCACTAAGATCCATGGCGTTCACGTCGCTTCACGAACCGCTTCTTTTCAATTCAAGGATGAGGCCATCGATATAGCGCAAATTGGTGAACGCCTGAACGTCAACACTGTTCTTGAAGGCAGTGTGCGTAAGGCGGGTAACCGGCTTCGGGTCATGGCGCAGTTAATCAAGGTTGAGGATGGCTATCACATTTGGTCGGAAGGGTACGACCGTGATCTGCAGGACGTATTCGCGATCCAGAAAGAAATCGCTGAGAACATCGTCGAGGCATTTCAACTCAGCCTCAGCCCGACCGAAGAAAGGGCTATTGAAATACAACCAACGAGCAACGTTGAGGCCTATGATTTCTATTTGCGCGGCATGGCTATTGAAATACAACCAACGAGCAACGTTGAGGCCTATGATTTCTATTTGCGCGGCAGAAAATATTTTTACCATCACAGCAAGCAAGGCATGAAATATGCGCGTGAAATGTTTTCTCACGCGATCGAACTCGATTCAGGCTATGCACTGGCTCACGCAGGGCTGGCGGACTGTTTTTCATTCATTTACATGTACGCCGACAGTACCGCATCCAATCGCCTGCAGGCTGAAACGGCCAGCCGGCTTGCCCTGGAACTGGATCCAAACCTGGCCCAGGCACATGCATCAAGAGGCCTGGCGCTGTCTCTGAGCAAGCGTTACGAAGAAGCCGAACAGGCCTTTGAATCGGCTATCCGGCTCGATCCAAAGCTGTTCGAGGCTTATTACTTTTATGCTCGCGACAGCCTCGCCCAGGGCAAATTGGAAAAGGCCGCCGCGTCATTCGAGTCGGCCTGCCGGGTGAGGCCAGAGGATTACCAGAGCCCGGCATTGTTGGCACAGGTCTACACAGGTCTTGGTCGCAAGGAAGATGCCATGAAGGCAAAATGGAAAGCCCTGGATCTGATAGAAAACCACTTGCAACGAAACCCCGATGATGTTCGTGCCTTGTATCTCGGCGCTGCCGGCTTGATCGAGCTGGGCAAGAAGGAGCAGGGGCTCGAGTGGGCAAGACGCGCACTGGCCATGGACCCTGAGGATTCGATGATTCTTTATAACGTGGCCTGTGTTTATTCGCACGCCCGGGAGCTGGATCTTGCGCTGGATTGTCTTGAAAAGAGTATCGCAGGGGGAATGGCCCACATGGAGTGGATCGAAAACGACTCGGATCTCGACCCGTTACGCGAGCTTCCCCGGTTTAAGGCCATGCTGCAATCAAGCAGCTAGTGTAGTGTCCTATATTAAGTGACGATTAAGCGTGACGAGAAGGTATTAGCTGCAAGGCGGGTATCGCTACCGCCCCAAACGCCTTGCACCCGAATACGACGCCATTGTCATCGGCTCCGGCATGGGCGGCCTGACCACGGCAGCCCTGCTGAGTGAGCTCGGCTGGAAAGTCTGCGTGCTGGAGCAGCACTACACGGCTGGAGGCTATACCCATTCCCTCAATCAAACAATCCCGTTGCCGGCACGGTACCTCTTCAGACTGAAATACACCGGAAGTGAAATTGCGACCATCGCAGCGACACTGAGTGTACTTTCAGGTGCCGAAATCGCCATGAACACCGTCACCAACGCCCAACCGGTAATGCCCAGCCAGGTGGTGTACGGGTGACCCCAGGCGCGATACGGTCTTTCGGTTCCTGGCTCACGTTTTCTCAGCCTGACCACGCCAAACAGCAGAGCCACATACAGGAACACGAACAAGAGCACATTAAAATTCAAAAGAAACTCAAAGCCGCCCATCAGAATCAATATGACTCCCAGGGCCCAGGTCAGCAGTACCGCGAACACCGGGTTGCCCTTGTCGCCAATTCGGGTGGCACGGTCGGCACCAAGACCATCCTCGGACAAGGCAAACAGGATTCTTGGCCCCTGCAGATAATTCAGGTTCTGGTGAGCCAGCAGGATCAGGATTGCAACGATCACCACGATGGTACCGGCGCCGGGCCAGAAAGCGATATCCAGCGCACCTGCCAGCGCCAATTCATGCCCGGCCAGTTGCTCCAGCGGGACGCTGAATGCCAGCGCAGCATTCAAGCCGACATATAGAAACAGGATGAGGGCCACACTCTTCACGCATGAGCGTGCAACAATTCCGCCACCACCCTTGATTTCACCGCCAAAATAGGACGCGCCGATCCAGCCATCGTAGGTGAAAATAATTGCTGCAGCCACCAACCCGTATTCGCTTAGCCCCGGGCTTGAAGCCATTTGTAATCCTTCTGCTGCGGGTACAGGTGCTGCAAATAATAGTGCAATTGATAGGCTGATAACTGTAATGGCCATGCTGGCGGCAGCGATTTGTTGAATATTTGAGGCCAAACGCACACCGAGCAATTGCAACACGGCGAAAGCAGATGTTATCAATACCGCGAGACCGGTTTGCCATTGCCCAATTGCAGGTATCATTAATGTCAGATACTCGACCAGCACGGTTACTTTCAGAGCCAGTGTCGCACCGAAACTTAGCCAATCTGCCCATCCAATCAGAAAACCGGGATATGGTCCAAATGCGCGCTTGATCAAAACGTATACACCACCGGAGCGGGGCGTCACACCAACCAGTTCGGCGATCACGCTGACACTCATCAAGGCAAACAGACCTCCCAACAGCCACAGACCGACATAGATATACGGATCAGGAAAAACTGCAGCAATTTCACCGGGAGTTCGCAATATTCCTAGACCGATGATGCCGCCGACGCATGCGCTGATCGCAAAGCTGCTACTTAAAACCCGTTTCAGCTGTGGCTTTTCGTTGTCTGTTGGCATATGAATTCCTGTGAGTATAAGCGGAATAAAGACCCTTTTCGATGAAGCGGACGGACATGTACTGAGGCAGTTTTTTGCGTCAGCTTTTCACGTTTTTTAGTCAGACCGCCATGAAATTTCACAAAAATGGAGTTACCGGTGCTGAATTCTACCCCACGCCACCGTGTGCCCCGCCAGGGACGGGTTTTTTGTCTGAAGCACAGTGCTTTACTGGTCCTGATCGGGGCAGAGCAGGGCTTTGATTGTCTTGGGAACAGCAATTGACCTAAAATCTAGTTTTATTGGGTAACAATTAGATTGGTAACTTAGGATTAGTGAGATTTCGTGACCATCTGGCGGGGAAGTATGAATTTACGAACCTCCCAATACCTGCAAATTTCAGGCAATATAGCTTTAATGCTGCCTATACACAGAAATGCCCCGGTTGAAAGAAAAGGACGTGATTTAGCATTAAATTCCTGCAAGCAGGCACCCGATCCCTCATGGATACGCCATGGGCAACATTTTTCCCCGATTTGTGTGCGATTCCTATGTGCAGACTCGCTATTTATGTACTATGAGGCTACCGTGCGCCTGTGACGGCTGATTTGTTAGCTTATTTTCGAGCTGTCAAGGCCGGAACACAGGCCAATAATTAAGACCGGCCGGATACCCGGCGCCTGGAGAGTCATGAGAAACTTTCAACCGGCACTGGCCCGTCGTTTACCGCGGGGGTAGGAACGACATGGCCCTGTTTGCTGAGCTGAAACGCCGTAACGTATTCCGCGTGGGCATAGCCTACGGCGTGACTGCGTGGCTGATCCTGCAACTTGCCGATATCGTGCTGGACAATTCCGCAGCCCCCGCTTGGGTGATGCAGGTCATCATGCTGCTGCTGGCGATTGGCTTGCCCCTGGCCTTGTTGTTCGCCTGGGCTTTTGAAATGACGCCCGAGGGCATCCGCAAAGAGCGGGATGTCGACCGGTCGCAGTCCATCACCCCTCAGACCGGGCACAAACTCGACCGGAGTATCATCATCGTACTGGTGATTGCACTCGGTTATTTCACCTGGGATAAGTTTGGGGGGGCGGAAAACGGGGTTTCCACAGCACAAACCGATGCCGCAACAGCAGCGGCGGAAAATGCTTCTCTAACCGCAACACCGAGGACATCACCACCACCAGTCCCGGCCGCCGCAGCGCCCGCAAAATCCATTGCCGTGCTGCCTTTCGCCAATCGTTCCAATAAGAACGATGACCTGTTCTTCACCGACGGTATCCACGACGATCTGCTCACCCAACTGGCCAAGATCCGTGACCTGAAGGTGATCTCCCGCACCTCGATGATGGAGTACCGCGACACCAGCAAGAACCTAAAACAGATTGGCGCCGAACTGGCTGTGGCAACGATTCTGGAAGGCGGGGTGCAGAAAGTTGGCGACCGAGTTCGCGTAAATGCCCAGTTGATTGAGGTAGCCACCGACCGGCACCTGTGGGCGGAAACCTACGACCGCGAACTGACCGCGGCAAACATCTTCGACATCCAGACGGAAATTGCCCGGGAAATCGTTCGCGCAGTGGCGATCGAGCTGACCCCGGAAGAACAACGTTCCATCGCAGAAGTGCCCACCCGTAATCTCGCCGCCTACGAAGCCTGGCTGCGAGCCCGAGCGTACCTGAACCGGTCCAACTATTCTGTAAACAACGAGAAAGAAGCAAAACCCTGGCTGGAGCAGGCGATTACCCTCGACCCGGATTTCAGCGAAGCCCACGCCTCCCTGGCGAGTGTCTATGGCTTGGAATACTGGCGCGGGCAGGATACTTCGGAAGAATTGTTGGTGAAATACCGGGCTGAGATTGACCGTGTGCTGCAATTGAAGCCCGGCTCCGCCTCAGCCCTGCTCGCGTCGGCAGATTACCTCTATCATGTTGAAAACGACTATCTTCAGACGATGCAGTTGATAAAAATGGCACTTGAGCAGGCGCCGGGCAATGCTGATGCCTACGCCAGCCTGGGCCTGGCACAACGCCGGCTGGGCCAGTGGCATGAGTCCATTGCGAGTTTCGGCCGGGCGCTGGCACTGGATCCTGCAAACCACAATCACAAATTACTGCAAGTGGAAACCATGGCATCCATCTACGACTGGCAAGCGATCATGGACCAGACTGTCTCGCTGGATGATGCCAAACCGGGTGATCTTGATATCCAGATCACCCGGGCGGTGGCGCAACTTAACCTGAGCGGTGACCTGGCGCCATTACAGCGGGTATTCAAGAAGATGCCACTGGAGAACTCGGCCAATTTTATCCTTTACAGTGCACGTGTTCACTGGTTGCAACGTGATCCGGATGCGACCATAGAGACTCTCAATGGTCCGCTGTGGACTGCCGAGAATGTTGACCGCGATTTCAAGATTTTTCGAAATTACGAGCTGGCCAGTGCCTATCGCCTCAAAGGTGATCAGGGCAAAGCGCAGGAGCATTTCCAATTGGCGGTCAGCGATCTCGACATCGCCATGAATTCCGCCCTGCAGATCAAGGCATATGGCGGTATGACTATCGCCCTGTCGCTGGCCCACCTGAATCGTTTTGATGAGGCCCTGGAACTGGCCGGACAACTAACGCGGGAAATTCCGTACGAGAAAGATGCCATGATCGGGGGCTGGTTACTCGGCAACCAGGCCATGGTCATAGGACTGGCTGGCGATCAGGAAGAGGCCATCAACGAACTGAAAATCGCGCTTGAAATTCCGACCTCGTTCGGGATGACAAGCTGGGACTTGCATTACGACCCGAACTGGGACTTCATGCGTGACAACCCGCGCTTTGTCGAGCTGGCCACGCCCGCTAACCTGATCCGCACGGTTACGAACTGATGGGGCCGGTGAAATGAACGTCTTCCAGGAGCTTAAAAGAAGAAACGTCATCCGGGTGGGTGCGGCTTACGTCGTTCTGTCCTGGCTGCTGGCGCAGGTTGCCGAGATGGCGGCGGAGACTTTCACTGCCCCCGATTGGGTCATGAAGATGCTGGTGACTTTGCTGGCGCTTGGTTTGCCGCTGGCCTTGTTCTTTGCCTGGGCCTTTGAACTCACCCCCGAAGGCCTGAAAAAGGAAAAAAACGTAGACCGCAGCAAATCCATCACCCACCAGACCGGGCGTAAGCTCGACTTCACCGTCATCGCAGTCCTGGTACTTGCACTCGGGTATTTCGCTTTTGACAAGTTTATTCAGCGTACCGGGCAAGTAACGACGGCACCTCAGACGGTGGAAGAAACCGTCACCAAACCGAAGGTAAAATCCATCGCGGTGCTGCCGTTCGTCAACATGAGTAACGACAAAAACAATGAGTATTTTTCCGACGGTATTTCCGAGGAAATTCTAAATGCACTGGCCAAGATCAAACAGTTGAAGGTAGCCGGGCGAACCTCATCCTTTGCCTTCAAGGGCAAGAATCAGGACCTGCGCCAGATTGGCGCCATGCTGGGCGTTGAAAATATCCTGGAAGGTTCGGTACGAAAATCCGGCACCAAGATCCGCATAACGGCCCAGTTGGTCCAGGTGGAGGATGGTTTCCACCTGTGGTCAGAGACCTACGACCGGGAGCTTACCGACGTATTCGCCATCCAGGATGAGATCGCCGCCGCCATACTCAAAGAGCTCAAGGCGCAACTGATCGGTGAGGAACTCCAGGCCATTGCCGTTACCCAAACCAACACCGAGGCCTATGACCTGTACCTGCTGGCAAAACAGCGTATGTACGAGCGCACCGGCCCAACCATCGAGTCGGCAGCTGAGTTGCTGGACCGGGCCATCGCAATTGATCCCCAATATGCGCCAGCTTACGCCCAACGAGGTATTGCCACCTTCCTGCTGTCAGAAGGCACCGGATCGTATGGCGATATTCCCAGGGATCGGGCGCAAGCCCAGGGCAAACTCTATCTCGACAAGGCGCTGGAACTGGATCCCATGCTGGCAGAAGGCTGGGCCGGGCTGGGTTTGTACTACGAGCAATTACCCATGGGTAGCAAGCAGGCTATTGAAGTACTGAAGAAAGCACTGGCAATGAATCCAAGCATGATAGATGCCAGCAATTGGCTGCACAACGCCTTCCAGGCTGAAGGCAGGCCGGCTGAAGCGAAACAAGTCGTCATGGGGATGATCGACCGGGATCCCCTCTACCGGCCCGGCATACGCAATGCCGTCAACAGTTTTATAAACTTCGGGCAACAGGAACAGGCGTGGGCTTTCCTGGATCGAATCCGGCCATTGGTACCTAACGATGCAGTGATCAAATCGAGCGAAGCCATTTTGCACCTATCACAGGGGCGCATCGCCGAAGGCGTGGCACTTGCCGAAATGGCCGAGGCCCTGCTGCCTTCAAACTCCGTTATCCGCCTGACGCAAACTCTTGGCTTGTTGGACTCACAGCAATATGAAAAAGTTGTGGCCCGGGGTGATACCTGGATGCCCGTGCTTGCGCTGACATTGCTGGGGCGCACAGAGGAAGCCAGCATCCTGGCCTTCAGGCGAGCCGAGGAGCAGGCTGACGTGGGGACACTCATTGGTTTCCTTAATTTGACCGGCCGTTCGGACGAAGTGGTCACTTACATCGAAGCCCGTTGGCCGGATCTTGCTACGCTTCAACAGGACTTCCCGCCTTATGGCGCATTTGGCTACGACCTGATGCTGAATGTAGCACTGGCCTATTCACGCGCCGATAATCAGCAGCGTTTTGATGAAGCGATGCATCGAATTGGCAAGGTTCATGAAGCCTTGAAAGAACAGCAGGTCAGTAATTCCAATTTCTTTATGAGCGAAGCAGCTTATCAAGCACTCGCCGGTGACCTGGATTCCAGCATGGACTACCTGGACCAGGCCGTTGCTCTGGGTTTTGTCACCCATACACCGATCAGCGATTTCTGGCAGACGCTGGAGCCCCTGGAGGGTGATCCACGTTTTGAATCAATCCAGTCCCGCATGATCGAGCACATCAACCGGGAGCGCCAGGCGCTGGGCCTGGAACCGGTATCGACATGAGTTTCGTCGGCGAACTCAAACGCAGAAATGTTTTCAAGGTCGGTGCGGCCTATGTCGTGGTGGCCTGGATCCTGGCGCAAATAACCGACGTCTTCCTGGAAAACTTCGGTGCGCCGGATTGGGTCATTAAAACCGTGCTGCTGTTGCTGATGGTTGGTTTCCCGCTGGCATTGTTTTTCGCCTGGGCTTTTGAAATGACCCCGGAAGGCCTCAAAAAAGAAAAAGACATTGACCGCAGCCAGTCCATCACCACCCAGACAGGACGCAAACTGGATTTCACCATCATTGGGCTGATGGCGCTGGCGCTGGGCTATTTTGCTATCGACAAATTCATAATAGCCCCGGCGTTGAATCGCGATAACGCGGAAACCACCGCCGAGGTAACCGAACCGGCCGCGGAAGAGAAAATCAACAAAAAGTCCATTGCCGTGCTGCCTTTCGTCAACATGAGCGACGATGCCGCCAACGAGTATTTTTCCGACGGTATCTCCGAGGAAATCCTCAACTCACTGGCCAAGGTGAAAGGCCTCAAAGTCGCTGGCCGCACCTCGTCATTCGCCTTCAAGGACAAAAATCTGGATCTGCGCCAGATCGGCCAGACCCTGGGCGTGGAGCACATCCTGGAGGGCTCGGTGCGCAAGGCGGGCACCAAGGTACGCATTACGGCGCAATTGATACAGGTGGACGATGGATTTCACCTTTGGTCAGAATCCTACGACCGGGAACTGACCGACATTTTTGCCATCCAGGATGAAATTGCCACTGCGATTCTCAAACAGCTCAAGGCGCAGTTGATCGGAGAGGAACTGCCGGTCTTAAACACTGCCCGCACCGACTCGCAAGCGTATGATTTCTACCTGCTGGCAAAACAGCGTATGTACGAGCGCAGCCGATTGCCGCTGGAGGCCGCCGTTGACCTACTGGACAAGGCGATCGCCATTGATCCGAACTACGCCCCGGTCTGGGCTCAAAGGGGAATCGTTGCGCTACTGCTTTCCGATGAGTCCTACGGCACCATTCCAAGTGAAACGGCTGAAAGCCAGGCTAAAATTCACCTGGACCACGCATTGCGCCTCGACCCGGAACTGGCCGAGGCCTGGGCGGGTCTGGGCTTGTATCACAGCAACCGGCCCGCGGAGAATGACCGTGGCATTGAGGTACTTGAAAAAGCCCTGTCCATCAACCCCAACTTGATCGACGCTGCCAACTGGCTGCAGATAGTCTACGTCCAGACCAACCAACCCGCAAAAGCCCACAAACTACTGGAGCAGATAATCCAACGCGACCCGCTGTATAAGCCCGGTTTCGCAAACCTGGCCGCATCTTACATCCAGATGGGGCGATTGGATGACGCCATTGCGCTGCTCGATAAAACACAGCCGTATATGCCGGGTGATCCCATAGTTCTCCTGGCCGATTCCATGATCAATATTGACCAGGGCAATATCAGCACCGGGTTAAAGCTTGCTGAGACAGCCCTTGGTCTGAACCCAAATGACCGTGTCTATCGCATTTTCTACAGCTGGGGCCTTGCGCAAGTTAACCAATATGAAAAACTTGCTACAGAAGGCTTCCGTGGCTGGAGAATTAAGGGCATGAGGCACCTGGGGCGGACCGAAGAAGCCTCTATTCTGGCTTATCAGCTTGCGGCCGAAGGGCAACTGTGGCCCTTTTTTGAGTTTCTCAACGCCGCGGATCGCTCGACCGAGTTGATCTCATACCTGGAAGAGCATTGGCCTGATCTGCAGACTTTTGAACGGGATTTTCCGTCCAATGGTTTCTGGGGGTACCCTGAGATGCTCAGTATTGCCCTGGCCTACCGTAGAGCCGGCCAACAGGAAAAATTCTCCGATGCCATGGCGCGCCTTCGAAAAGCCCATGACTCATTGACTTCTCAGGGCCTGAATTACAGCTCTTTCTGGCTCAATGAAGCAGCCTACTACGCATTGGCCGATGATAGTGCAAAGGCTCTGGAATTCCTGGCAGCTTCGATAGACGGCGGAATCATTACCTCAATCCGGATCAGCGATGACATGCCCTACTTCAATGACCTGGAGGGAATCGCCGAGTATGAAGCCATCCAGTCGCGCATGATCGAACATCTGAACCACGAACGTGCCCTGTTGGGCCTGGAGCCACGGTCAACATGAATGGTTTCGTGTTTATCCCTTTTCCTCCAGCAATTCGAAAAGATATTCGTCAGATTCTTCCGAATCCATAAGGGCCAGCATTTGCATTATCTGGCGTTTCAATTCAAGGTCGGATTCCGTTTCGAGCAGGCCGAGCAGTCCCTGGACATTCTCCGAGACCATCATGGATTGAAGAGTATAAGCGGAATAAAGACCCTTTTCGATGAAGCGGACATGTACTGAGGCAGTTTTTTGCGTCAGCTTTTCACGTTTTTTAGTCAGACCGCCATGAAATTTCACAAAAATGGAGATTGCAGGTCTTGTCATGTATCGGCACAAGCGTTCCAGCTTGGCACGCTCATTGGTCCTGCTGTGGCCCCACGGCAATACGGTAAGTAATGGACCGCTCCTGTGCCGGCGGCTTTCTTGGGTACGAGATCAAGCGCAGGTACGCCAATGGGCATTACCGGGCCATAGATCAAAAAGCCGATCATTAGCCTGGCTGAGCGCCTCTCACTCTGACAGCACCTCAACGGCGAGGTCAGGATAGTCCGTGATCAGGCCGTCAACACCCCAGGCCAGCATTTTCCGCATGGTGTCAGCGTCGTTGACGGTCCACGGAACCACCTGGATGTTCCGCGCGTGTGCGGCGCGGATCAACTCTTGGGCTACAAGTTTGTAATCGGGGCTGTAAATATCCGGCACAAAGCTCAGTTGGGCGAGATTTTCTCTAATTCCATGTGAGTTGCTGATGATCAAGGATGTGGAAACCTGCGGGTCTATGCGGTGCATGGCTTCGAGCGCCCGGGGGTCGAATGACTGGACCGTAGTCCGCTCGATGATGTTGTATTCCTGCAGTACCTTGTACAGGATATTTGCATATTCCCTGACTTCAGGGTGAAAGACCCGGTCACCTTCGGGGCGGGATTTGATTTCGATATTAAACCGCACCGGCGCTCGTGCAGATGCCGGCGAATGGGTTGCAACAGCCTGTAACACGTCACCCAGCAAGGGTTTTGATACCGGCATGGCCTGTTGGCGGGGGAAGTCGGGGTGGCCGCGACTGCCACAATCAAACCCGGCTACTTCTTCATCACTCATCGCGTAAATCCTGAGGCGTCTTTCCTCGTCCTCAGTGACGTTGCGGCCATCGGGATGTGAGCAGATTTTCGCCGACATCCACGGTTCATGAGACAGCACCACGTGGCCCTCGGCGTTGATGGCAACGTCCATCTCCAGTGTCGTGACGCCGAGATCCAGAGCAAGCTGAAAGGCCGGGATGGTATTTTCAGGCAACAGGCCGCGCGCACCCCGATGACCCTGCAGATCGATGGCACGATTTGCAATTTCAGTTGCGGCTGGTTGATCAGTTGAAGCTGTAAGTGTCATACAACAAACCAGGCTAAAAACACAGACCCATAGCAGTGAGTTGCCATTCATGTGCGGAATGCTCCGGCAGCAAATAAAACAGGCTGGCGACAAGGATTATTGCATTAATTGCGACAGGGAACCTCCCCACCAACACAATGGGCGGCTGACGGTATAATCCCGTATGTTGGACCGCGGGCTT
>PVMK01116888.1_pt1 | contig 20306 bp, 25 predicted proteins | sample 1853481 | NCBI WGS metagenome assembly PVMK01 (sample SAMN08533507, study PRJNA380276) | Marine sediment metagenome, whole genome shotgun sequencing project. | reverse complement strand
GACGGCATTGATTCCCTGCCGGGCTACGTCCAGATTCACCACGCAGATTTTCGCGACGACCCCAGCATCGACAACAGCATTCAGGCGCCCGGACCCGAACTGCTTTCTGCGCTGGAAAATCCGGCAGTTGCGGGCTGGACCAGCCGGGTACGGGTTCCCGCCATGATTTCCAGCGAACGCGACAGCCGGGGAATTACGCTGTTGGGTGTCGATCCGGCTGGTGAAATCGCACTGGGTTTTGACCTGGACAACATGGTTGAAGGCCGGTTTCTCGAAAATCCGGAAGACAAGGGACTGGTCGTCGGGCGGAAACTGCTCGAGCGGCTGGAAACCGGGCTGGGCAAACGCGTCGTCGTCATGAGCCAGGACCCGGAAAATAACGTCGCTGACCGCGGTTTCCGTATCGTGGGCGTGTACAAGGCCAGCCTCGAAAGCCAGGAAGAAATGTTTGTATACGGTGGACGCTCCAACTATTCAATCGCTTGTGAAAATGGGAACCATGGTGTCTGAAATCGCGGTTGCAGGACATGATTACCGCGCGGTCGATGACCTGCTGACGATCATAACTGAAGCATCACCGCCGGGCAGTGAAGTTCTGCCCTGGATGGAACTGGAAAGTTACCTGTCTTCGATGATGAACATGATGGATGGTTTTGTCCTGGTCTGGATTATCGTGATCTTTCTTGCCTTGAGTTTCGGCCTGATCAATACCCTGATGATGGCCGTTTTTGAACGCATCCGGGAGATCGGCCTGATGCAGGCCCTCGGCATGAGGCCATCCTCGATCCTCTACCTGATCCTGATGGAATCGTTACTGCTGCTGGTACTGGGCCTGCTGGCCGGCAATATTCTGGCCATTGCAAGCATCCTGCCATTGCGGGAAGGAATTGACCTGTCGGCCGTTGCCAGGGGCATGGAAATGATGGGCGCCGGAAGCACACTCTACCCTGCCCTGAAGTTACGCGACCTGGCCACGGCCAATGTCGTGGTAATCGTACTCGGCCTTGTGACCAGCCTGCTGCCGGCCTGGCATGCGTCCCGTTACAGCCCGGCAGAAGCCATTACAAAGATTTGACCTGCAATACGCAGGCTGACAGGAATAAAAATGACCGCCATCAAATGTATCGATTTGTGCAAGTATTTCCAGCAGGGTGACGTCGTCATCAAGGCGCTGGACCACGTCTCGCTCGATATTGAAGAGGGCTCGTTCATCTGTCTTTCCGGCCCGTCCGGCTCCGGAAAAACCACTTTGCTGAACGCCATCGGCGGACTCGACAAGCTCGACAGTGGCGAAGTCCACTTCGACGGCCGGCGCGTGGATCAACTGGGCAAGGGGCCAATGGCCGACTTGCGCCTGCACCATATTGGTTTTGTTTTCCAGGCATACAACCTGATCCCGGTATTAACCGCACGTGAAAACGTGGAATTCGTAATGCAGGTCCAGGGAATTTCAGTAAAAGAGCGCAGGGAGAAATCATACGCCATACTCAGTGAAGTTGGACTGGAAGGCATGGAAAACCGCTACCCGGCCCAGTTGTCCGGCGGGCAGCAGCAACGTGTCGCGGTTGCACGCGCGATTGTCAGCCAGCCCAGGCTGGTCCTGGCCGATGAACCCACCGCCAACCTCGACTCGGAAACCGCCACGCAGTTGATGGACCTGCTGCGTGAACTCAATGAGCGCCACAAAGTGACCTTCCTGATCGCCACACACGATGAGCGTGTTATGCGATACGCGAAACGTTTGATCCGGATGCAGGATGGCAAAATCATCGCTGATGAATTTCAGGATGTGGGCTGAATGAATTCCCGGCTGCCGGCATGGCTTTTATGGTCGTGTCTGGCCGGCCTGCCTTGCGGAATTCTCGCGGCGCAAACTGAAAGTATGGTGGATGCAGAAACCGGTTGGGACTTCGGCGGTCACGTAAAATACCAGTTTATTTTTTCAACATACCCGGATAACAGCGCTTTTCACCCGGTGCTGGGCGGCAGTTCCGTGGACAACAACCTGGAAGCGCGCTTGAAGTTTTCAGCTTACCGCAACCACTGGGACTTCAAAGCCGATTACCAGTTCATCGCCCTGTATGGTGACACCCTCGAACTGGCCCGCCACTTTCCAGGCGCGGCTTTCCCCATCGGCAATGCCATCAGTGACGACCGCCGCTGGTGGGACCTCACCCACACGATAGAAAACGAGGGCAAGCGGCTGGTGGTCCAGCGGCTTGACCGGCTGAGCATCGCTTACACCGGTGAACGCATGGTGTGGCGGTTCGGGCGCCAGGCCATCAGCTGGGGTAACGGAATGATTTTCACCCCGATGGATATTTTCAATCCATTCGATCCAGCCGCGGTGGACAAGGAATACAAGACCGGCGACGACATGCTTTATGGTCAGTACCTGTTCAATAACGGCAATGACCTGCAAACGGTAGCGGTCGTGCGGCGCGACCTCCGCACCGGCGATGTAGAGAGTGACCAGTCATCGCTGGCTTTCAAGTACCACGGTTTCCTCGGCATGAACGAATACGATCTGCTGGTGGCAGAACATTTTGGAGACCGGGTCCTGGGTCTGGGCGGTATCGTCAATATCGGCGGCGCGGTCGGGCGCGGGGATCTTACCTGGACCGACACCGGTGACGATTCCGTTTTCTCACTCGCCGCCAGCATTTCTTACTCATGGGTCTGGGGCGGGAAGAATATAAGCGGCTTGCTGGAGTACTACCACAATGGCTTCGGGCAGAAAAACGGAGCATATTCCCCTGCTGACCTGGCACGAAACCCGGAATTGCTCAAAAGGATTGCACGCGGGGAATTGTTCACCCTGGCCCGTAACTACCTGGCGGCATCGGCAACCATTGAAGTAAGCCCCTTGTTTCTGTTGATTCCAAACTTTTTCGTCAACCTTGAAGACCCCTCCACCCTGGTACAACTGGTCGCACAATACGACTGGAAACAGAATCTGCAGATCCTGGCTGCGGTGAACATCCCCGTCGGCCCCGATGGATCCGAATACGGCGGTATCGAAGCACCCATGGAGGGCCAGTACTTTTCCACCGGGCCGGGCTTTTTCGCCCAACTGGCCTGGTACTTTTAGCCCCGTTCCCGAGGGCAGGAATTGGGGCAGCAATGGTTTTTACACTGACCCCAAATATTTCTGACCCCAAATATTTATACTTGGGATCAGGCTTTTAAAAGTTCAAAGCAGGCAAGCGTTCTACCAAATATAAGGGCAGCGAAACCAGTTGGTAGGCCACATCAAATGTCTTTTCTCCTTTACGGATCCTGGTATTGATCATTTGCCTTGATGGTAATCCTGTATCAAACCTGATGGCCGTGGTCCCTTTCTTCTCGCCCATAAATTGATGCAGTGATTTCAGTCTTCCGGTCGCGCCGGCTTTGATTTCTATTGGAATGATCTGGCCACTGAGTGCTAAAACATAGTCGACTTCGGCGTTGGTAGATCGACCCTCCCTCAACCAATAGGTCAGTTCCCGATTGGGTGATGTTGAGAGAATATCTTGCAGGTGCTGACCAATAAACTGTTAAGCAATGGCTCCTTCATTGACCAACTGCGCTTTGGCCATTTGTGAAATCGAGTCCCAGCCCAGGCCGCTAATGGCATTCATCAGGCCAACGTCAAGAAAGATCAATTTATAGGTTTTTTCCTCGATGTCTGCTTGTAGTGGAAGCCCACTACAATGGCTGTGTATGACTTTCGAAAGCACGCGCGCCATGCATAAAAGTTGAACGTCTTTTTTGACAGTGGCGCTCTTATCGTGACTTGAGAATTGACTGTACTTGACTTTTTTGCCTACGTTACGCGCTGCAAAGTTAAACACATGCTGCATGCGAGCCAGATTTCTCGAGCCGATATATTTGGAAAAGTCTTCCCGAAAAGTTTCAATGATTGAATTGTGGACATCGCTCACATCCCTGAGTCGTTTGGAGAGGGCATAGATTTCGACGGCCTCGGGCATGCCACCAACAAAAAAATAGGTTCGCAATAAATCGAGCAAGCGCGCGTGGATAATTGGGTTGATCTCATCTCCGATGTTGAATGACCGGATGATCGACAAGAGCTTTGTTTCATCCAGAGCTTCCAGGAATTCTGTAAATGTCATTGGCCCCATATGAAGGTATTCAACCCGGCCTACCGGCATGGAAAAACGATGGTCGGAAAGGGCAAACTCAAGCAAGGAGCCCGCTGCTACAACCGGCAATTGTTTCATTTCCTCATAGAAATAGCGCAGAGCCGGTATTGCTTCCGGTACTGCCTGTATTTCATCAATGAACAGCAATGAACCAGAAGAAATGGCCTTGATATTGGGTAACGCCTCCAGCAGGTTCAAGAGACTCACCGGGTCTTTGTGTTCAAAGGCGGGAGCCAGCTCTGGATAACGCTCCAGATTTATCTCTGCCAGATAGAGATTTTGCTCTTCTGCAAATAAGTTGACCAGGGTTGATTTACCAACCTGTCGGGCGCCGCGAATAATAATCGGCTTCCTATTGGGCTTGGCTAGCCAGTTTTCTAAAATAATCAGTTGATTACGATTCAATTACGAGTCTCGTATGTGGTTGATATAAGGTAAGTCAAAATCGGAAAGTATCAAAAACAGGGTATGTTTGCAAGTTATAAGGTCGTTATTTAGGGTATTAAAAGTTTATTACAGGTCGTATATATGGGTATAATTGACTGTAATCGACAATGCCGGCCACATTCCGCACTTTGAGCTTCCCGATGTCTTTAACCCGCTTTTGCTGGAATATTTGCGTACGCCGTTGAACCCGTAAGCCCGAGCGACATAGGCTGAAGGAGTATCAGCAGTAGTAATTTTTACACTGACCCCAAATATTCGGCCGAGGCGCCGACTGCGACTTCTCGGCATCGGCAACCAGCGGCAGCGCAACCCTCGATGTCTCATTCACGGACCTGTCGACCCAGCAGCCGACTTCCTGGTCTTGGGATTTTGGCGACGGCGGCAGCTCCTCAGATCAGCATCCCGCTCACGAGTACATCGCTTCCGGTATCTTCACCGTCAGTCTCACCGTGACGAATGCCAGCGGTTCACACACCCGGGTTCTGCCGAATCTGATCTCTGTTACGGGAGACAGCACGATTTTTCTGGACGGGTTCGAGGAACCGTGACGGTTAACGCCGGTTTTTCGTAATGGCGCTACACCCGGGTTGAGAATCCGGTGAGACTGCGCAGTCTCCTCAACCCAGCGCCGCCTCGAACAAAACCAGCATCCGGGCCCAGGCCCGCTCCGCCTGCTCTGCGTTATACACTCTCGAATCGGGCGGACACCAGCCATGCAAGGTGCCTTCATAGACCTCGATCTCGGCCGGGATTCCGGCCCTGTCGTAGGCTGCTCTCAGAATGTCTTTCGCATCCGGGTTCTTTTTGTCGTCGTTCTCGGCTATGGCGTGCAGTACATGCGCCCGGGTATCCGGGATCAACAGGTGCGGGCTGTTGTCCTTGTCAGTGGCCAGTCCGCCACCGTGAAAGGAAGCTGCTGCGCCCACCCGATCGGGCACGGCGGCTGCCGTGCGCATGATCATGGGTCCGCCCATGCAGTAGCCGGCAGTGCCAATTTTGCGCTTGGTATCCACGGCTTCCTGCTGGTCCAGGAACCTAATGAATGCCCGGGCATCCGTGACGTTCGTTTCGGCGCTGAGCTTCCTGGCCATGGGTAGCACGATGTCACGGGTTTCCTGGTCTTTGAAACTGGCACCGACCCCGATAACGGGAGACCTGGCATCACGGTAATACGGGTTGATTACCAGCACGGCATAACCAGACTCGGCCAGCCGTTTACCCATGGCGCGGAAAGCAGGGCGCAGGCCAAGGATATCGGGCCAGATCAGCACGGCAGGATGCCTGCCCGCGGCGGGGTGAACGAAATAGGCATCCGCCACGCCATCGGGCGTGGTCACTTCAACATCCAATTCGATTACATCGGCCGCATCGGCAATGGCCGGCAGCATGCTGCCCAGGGCGGCTGCCGAGGCCAGTTTGCCAAATTCGCGCCGGGTCAAGCGGCCGCCGAGTCGCTGGAATTCTTCAATGTCTTTTTCAGTTCGTTCGTCGCACATGATCCATCCCTCTTAATCCGAATCACCAAGAGCACTATTATATGCCGCGTCGGAGACGTTACTGTCCTGTGAAAAGGCCAGGACATCCATCACGTCAGACGGCTAATGGGTGACCCCCTAATTTTTTTTAAAGAAAACCACATCAGGCAAACCTTCAAAATGATCATCCGATGTAATCAGTTTTGCCTCATGAAATTGCGCAGTAGCATAAATAATCGCATCGGCAAATGAGAGTTTGTTTTGTGTGGCAAAGTCCGCAGCTGACAAAGCAATACCTGTTGTTAACGGAATAACGGTTGCCTGTTCCGTTAATGCGATAACCTCTAATGCCTTTTGCGTATTGTGCTCTCGCTTCACCCATTTGTAGAGTTCAAACTGAACAGAAGTAGGCACCAGCATTGTTTCAATATGGTTAAAAAAGGGCTCATATTTTTTAACCAGGGAGCCAGCAGTTAACCACTCAATCCAGCCACAGGTATCAACAAGCACCGTTATAAATCCCTATCCTGCCGGTCCCGATAATCTGCTGAATCATATTGCGTCAAAGGCAGCATTCCTCTTGCTTCCCTTATTGTTTTGACTGGAATCAATTCAATAACGCTTCCACGCGTAACGATGGTAAATTTCTGCCCTGCCTGCAAGTGCATATCATCGCGGATGCTTTTGGGGATGGATAGCTGAAACTTGCTTGAAAGCTTTGCTTGATGCATATTTTTACCTTTAGACTATCGATACAGTAATAGTAAAATTATATACCAATAATGGCAGATTTGTCCATAATCAGTAGGTACGGTTGCACACGATGCAAATATTCCTGACCCCAAATATCGTAAGATCCCACTCGCGGTCGAAATCAAAAATACCCTATTCCGGTCTGAAAGAAAGTCCATGGACGAACGCCTGCTTCGGGCGCATCATGGATGCTCTGGAAACAGGAGAAAGCCATGCCGGACAAAGAAACCACCAGCTTCATGCGCTCCCTGTGCATGGGACTGATCGAACAGGACGTGCTGTTCCCCTTCCCGGCGCTGAGCGAAGATGAGAAAGCAACCATGCATGAAATCACCGGGGCCGTCGACGACTTGCTCGGCCCGCGCGCCGAAGACTTCCGGCAATGGGATGTAGCCGGTGAAATGCCGCCAGACTTCATCGAGGAACTCAGCCAGTTCGGCCTGTTTGGCCTGATCATCCCCGAAGCCCATGGTGGCATGGGCCTGGGCAACATGGCCTACTCGCGCACGCTGCAGGAAGTCGGCAAGCATGATGCCTCGGTCGCGGTGACCATCGGCGCGCACAGTTCAATCGGCATGCGCGGCCTGCTGCTGTTCGGCACCGAGGAGCAAAAGCAGCGCTACATGCCCGAACTCGCCACCGGTGAGATGATTGCGGCGTTTTGTCTGACCGAAGCGGGCGCCGGATCGGATGCGGCGGCCGTCAAGACCACCGCGGTCAGGCAGGACGATCACTGGCTGCTCAATGGCAGCAAATTGTGGATCACCAACGGCGGCATCGCCAATTTCTTCACCGTGTTCGCCCGCACCGCGCCGGAGGACGGCCACGGCAAAATGAGCGCATTTATCGTCACTGGCGATATGGACGGCGTGAGCGCCGGCCCGCACGAGGACAAGATGGGGCTGCGCGCCAATCCCACCACCACGGTCTCGTTTGACGATGTGAAAGTACCGCTGGAAAACATGCTGGGGGAGCCGGGGAAAGGCTTCAAAGTCGCGATGCAGATACTGAACAGCGGCCGCACCGGGCTGGGCGGCGGTTCCGTGGGCGGCATGAAGCGCCTGATCGAACTGGCGACCCGGCAGGCCAACGAGCGCAAAACCTTTGGCGAGCCGATCTCCAGTTATGGCCTGATCAAAGCCAAGGTCGGCCGGCTGATCGTCGACTGCTACACCTCCGAGGCCGTTGTCACGATGGTCGGTGGCCTGGTTGACGCCGGTTACCAGGAATACGCCGTCGAGGCGGCGATCTCGAAAGTCTATGCCAGCGAATGCCTGTGGCGGACCGCCGATGAGGCATTGCAGATTGCAGGAGGCAACGGTTACATGCGCGAGTACCCTTACGAGCGTATCGTGCGTGATTGCCGCATCAACCGGATTTTTGAGGGCACCAACGAAATCCTGCGGCTGTTCATCGCGCTGACGGCGATGAACGACGTGGCCAGCCAGTTGAAGGAACTCGCCGCCACCATGAAAGACGTGTTCAGCGACCCGATCAAGGGCTTCGGCCTGCTGTCCGATTACGGGCGTAAACACGCCAGGCTCAGAACCGGGCTGGGCGGCGCCGCGAAGCTCGAAAACCTGCACGAGGCGATCCAGCCACAGGCGGAAATATTCGAAACGGAAACCCGCTACCTGGCCCGCGCGGCCGACCGCATCCTGCGCAAGCACGGCAAGAACATCATCGGCAAGCAGTTCGCCACCAAACGCCTGGCCGAAATCATGATCGACCTGTTCGTGCTCGCCTGCACGCTGAGCCGGGTGCAGACCTCAATTGAGGCTAACGGTGCCGAGGCCGCCGCGCAGGAAATCGACATCCTGCAGGTGTTCACGGGCAATGCCCTGATCCGGATCAAGCAGAATTTCCACTGTATCGACAACAACGACGATGAACTGGTCAAGGCGCTGGCGGATGACGCCTTTGCAGTGGAGCGTTTTCGCTGGGATACAATTTAAACTGCATATTGAACCAGTATCCCGGAAGAACAATATTTGGGGTCAGTGTAAAAACTATTGCTGCTGTATGTAATCAGCGCCTTCATTTTTGCATCATGATTTGAGCGTATGAGTCGTTGTTTTCAATCACAATGACTACTCTTTAGCCAACTTCAAAACTTCAGCTATTCAGCTGCTTGATAGTCGATAACCCTCCTTACTCAAAGCTGTTCACAACAGGAGCCACGGTTTTAATCAGTCCACCACTCTTTGCTGCGAGCAAAACGCCGGCAATCCCAATGACCGTCAGTCCCCGCTTTTTTGCCACCCGGCGTCCTCTTCGTTCATCCATCAGCAAAAACCGGCAATGAACAAGTTCAGCCAGCACAATCGCTTCAGATTCTCCCGCGTCTAAAATCAGCCGCAGTGCGGAGAGTGCTTTTGCCCTGACAGGCACACTTTGTATACTGACCCAGCCATCCTTTATTGCCTGCCGCAAAGCGGTTGCCCCCGGCAAGTCAGCACTGCAACGCAACTCACTGTGCACTGCGGGTGGAATAAGAACATTTTGATAGAGTTGCTTTAACAGATTCAGTTGTTCAATTCTGCCCAGTGCAATAAGTGGTCCTGCATCCGATACAACAATACCTTTCACTGAGCCTCCCTGAACTCTTCCGCGAGATCTTCCGGGGAGTAGTCGACCGCCGGGATGTTCATTTCACCAAGCAAAACAATAAATTCCTCGAGAGAAAGTTTTGCTACCTTGGCTGCTTGCGCCATGGTCAACTGATGCGACTCAAATAAGTGAAACGCCATTGCACGGTGCAAGCCGTGATCCAACAACCGCCGGTCGAATGGCACGGCCAGTATGGCGGGCTTGCCATGTTTGGTGATCAGGGAAATCTGTCCCGCCTCTGCATCCTTCAGCAGCTTTCCAGACAGGTTACGCAAATCGCGTGCCGTAAATACATCAAATTGTTCCATCATTGGCTCCTGAATTTATGCCTGCATAGTGTAGCACTTTTTTTCACCCGTTTCGCAAACACCTGACTTTAAGCAGAGGAAGAATATTCATCGTAAATAGCAAAGCCGTGCGTGACAGGTACAGCGCATAGAAGTCATATTCGTTAACCCGTTGACAAGGTTTCCTGGTGGTAGTAATGTGCATATGCACGTTATGGAATTACCTCTATGCCGCGACCACGCAAGAAAAAGTTATGCCGGGCCTACGAAGGTGACCGGGTTTTCAAACCCCGAAGCATCCCCATGCACCGGTTGGAGACGATCCGTCTCGAACTGAGCGAGCTGGAGGCGATGCGTTTGTGTGACGTCGATGGCCTGGATCAGGAAGCGGCAGGACAGCGCATGGCGGTGTCCCGGGGAACCATTCAACGCCTGCTGAAAAGCGGGCGCGCCAAGATACTTGAAGCATTGCTGCAATCTCGAGCTTTGCTCATCGAAGAAGGAGCAAACCATGAAGATCTGTATACCGACACAGAATGACTACGGACTGGAGTCACGCGTTTACGACCACTTCGGAAGCGCGCCGTTCTTCACCATGATGGATACCGACAGCGGTCGGCTTGAAGTCGTGCGCAATACCGACCTTGACCATCGCCACCACTCCTGCCACCACATCGATGGCTTGAAGACGCACAACGTCGATGTTGTCGTGTGCAACGGTGTGGGCCGCCGCGCTTTCGCCGCGTTGCAGGAAGCCGGCATCGATGTGCTGATACCGGAGCATGCAACGGTCGCTGAGATCGTCGGCACGGTGCGCGCGGGCAAGATCCGTCACTTATCAGCTGACGGAGCCTGCGGTGGAGGGAGCGGTCATGGTCGAGGAAATTGCCATGCGCATGGCCCCGGCCAGCGCAGAACCGCAAGCCACCCGCGTCAACGAAGAGGAGTGTGACCATGGGGCCCTGATGACCAGGACATTCAACATGAAGTATGTTTACGGACCGGTGCCTTCCCGGCGCCTGGGTCAGTCCCTGGGAATCGACCCGATTCCTTCAAAGACCCGCTGATATTTGGGGTTGGGGTTGATGATATTAGAGCACTACTATTTGCCGCGTCGGAAACGTCACTGGCCTCGTACTGGGCAACGATCGTTTCCGTGCAGAAGTGGAGAAATTAACGGGTCAACCGCAGAAACATTTGAATCGAGGACCAAAAAAGTGTCAGCCTGATCGTACAGCAGCAAAAGTTTTTACACTGACCCCAATTATCACACCGACCCCAAATATCAGTTTCTCAAGCAGCCACTTGAATCGAAACATTCAGCCCAAGCCGGTGGGCCATGTCGACCAGGCTATCCAGGCGGAATTTACTGATCTTTCCTTGTAACAATGCGCTGACTCGCGGCTGATTGATGCAGAGTATTTCCGCAGCCTTTGCCTGAGTCAGGTCTAGTGATCGAAGTTTTTCCGTGATTTCTATCAGCAAAGCAGAACGCAATTTCAGGTTCTGCACACGAACCGGATCCTCCTCCAATGCATCCCAGATGCTTTCAAATTGTAGGCCACTGGTCATGATGATTTCCTGTAGTGTGTATCCTTCAAAGCAAGCCGAGCAATGTAAATATCCTGCTTGCGTATTTTTTGCGATTTTTTTTGAAACGCGTGCAACACATAGACTTTGGTTTCAAATTTAGCCAAAAAGATGACTCGATATTGGCCGTTATCACGTAACCGGATTTCCCTCACTCCTTTTCCAATTATCGGCATGGGTTTCCAGCGAACTAAGGCAAAATTCAATGGGATTCATTGGATTATATATCTAAATATATAGATTAGTCTATAAAACAATATCTGCTTCTTCACAAGGCAAGCCAGATTAAGTTAGTCGTGACTTGATATCCTGAGCGCTATGGAGATAAATTCAGGTAGGAAAAGCTTGTCAATCTCAGTAGGAAAAAAGCGGAATATTTGGGGTCAGGAATATTTGAAAAACTCACGCTTATTTTAACCAAAATTCCTACAATCAATAGCTGCCTTTTCTGCGTCAATCTTAATTTGAACCATCAAGGGCACCACTATCTGCTCGCCTGCGACAGATATATTAAACTCGACCCGGTTTGTGCCGGACTGGTTCAAGACGTATCAGCAGTTATTTTTGAGCGAGATGGGATCGGAATTGATTACCAATATACGCAACACCTTAAACACTGGCCTGGTACTGGATACTGATCGCTTCCGTGCAGAGGTAGAGCAATTAACGGGTCAGCCTCAGAAACATTTAAAACGAGGACCGAAAAAAGCATCCACCTGATCGTACAGCAGCAATAGTTTTTACACTGACCCCAAACTTTTACCCCAAACATTTTCTGACCCCAAACATTGCCAACCCACCTTGACAATGGTATCAATATTGGTATCATGTTTCAGTGGCTTCAATTGAAGATATTCTGGCGAAGATGCGTCGAAACCCAAAAGGGATTCGATTCAACGACCTCGCCAAAGTCTGTGATCATTACTTTAAGAAACCACGAAAATCAGGAACCAGTCACAGGGTTTACAAAACGCCCTGGCCTGGAGACCCGAGAGTCAATATTCAGAATTCTCGGGGCAAGGCGAAAGCCTATCAGGTTCGGCAGGTTCTTTTAGCAATCAAGCGACTAGAGAGTAAATGATGGGTAAGGAAATAGATCGATATACGTACCGGGTAACCTGGTCTGAGGAAGACGAGGAATATGTTGGGCTGTGTGCCGAATTCCCGGGCCTGAGTTGGCTTGAGAAGATTCCGGAGAAAGCCGTGTCGGGGATTCGAAAGGTAGTCAGAGAAACCGTAGCAGATCTTAAGAATTCGAAAGAAGCAATCCCCGATCCAATTTCGAGCCGGTCTTACAGTGGCAAATTCATGGTTCGCGTGCCTCCTGAGGTACATCGTATGCTTGCTATCAAAGCGGCAGAATCAGGAGTTAGCATAAATCGATTGGTTTCCAGTAAATTGTCGTGATTCGAGGACCGAAAAAAGCATCTGCCTGATCCCACAACAGCAATAGTTTTTACACTGACCCCAAATATTCAAGGTGTAAATATATAATGTTTTTGGTTCAAATTTCGGTGCAAATCAACAACCCGCCCTTGCAGCTTACTTACACACAAAACTGACTTTGTAGCCAAATGGCCTGCCTATTTTGTTCAGTGTCTCGATGGTGGGATTGGCCACGCCACGTTCGATTTCCGCCAGAACACGTGGCGAGATGCCGATAATGGTTTGTGCAAAATCTTTCTGACTTTTGCCGGTGATCAGGCGCATGCGCCTGACGGCCTGGCCCAGGCTCAGTTCGCCACTTTCGATGTCATCCATCAGTTGCTGTTTGGCCTGTGTGACTTCTTCATTGGTCAGTTTTCGGGGCATGACAAAACCTCAGAGCGCCAGCAGTTGACGCGCGTGTGATTGGATTGACCGGGTCCGGTTTTCGATGATCTCTTCATCCACTCCGGCCTGGCGCATTGTTTCAGGCAAGCGTTCCACGGCCTGGCCAAATTGCCGCAGGTGCCCGGTGGCATCGGGCAAATACTCCCGCAAACCGTTTATCACCGCCCCCCAATTGGGATTTCCCTGCCTGTTCGGCATCACCTTCCCAACGGCAAACCCTGAAGATTTCAATGGTTGCTTTGTCTGGATACATAATGACCTCTGTGGATCACTATAATGATCTATATATATGTGTTTTATCAATGTTTGGATCACTTTAATGGTTTTATATGTTGCCGGCGATGAGCCCGAAGCTGAAAAATTCGCGGGCGATCAGCAATTCAGACAAGATTTCTACTGACTGACCAAAAGCATTCGCCTGATTGCCGGACCAAACGTAATCAGCGAGGCCATTTTTGCATCATGATTTGAGCGTATGCGCGTTGTTTTCAATCACAATGACTACTCTTTAGCCAACTTCAAAACTTCAGCTATTAAGCTGTTTGATAGTCGATAACCCTCCTTACTCAAGCTGTTCACAACAGGAGCCACGGTTTCAATCAGTCCACCACTCTTTGCTGCGAGCAAAACGCCGGCAATTCCAATGACCGTCAGTCCCCGCTTTTTTGCCACCCGGCGTCCTCTTCGTTCATCCATCAGCAAAAACCGGCAATGAACAAGTTCAGCCAGCACAATCGCTTCAGATTCTCCCGCGTCTAAAATCAGCCGCAGTGCGGAGAGTGCTTTTGCCCTGACAGGCACACTTTGTATACTGACCCAGCCATCCTTTATTGCCTGCCGCAAAGCGGTTGCCCCCGGCAAGTCAGCACTGCAACGCAACTCACTGTGCACTGCGGGTGGAATAAGAACATTTTGATAGAGTTGCTTTAACAGATTCAGCTGTTCAATTCTGCCCAGTGCAATAAGTGGTCCTGCATCCGATACAACAATACCTGTCACTGAGCCTCCCTGAACTCCTCAGCGAGATCTTCCGGGGAGTAGTCGACAGCCGGGATATCCATTTCACCCAGCAAAACAATAAATTCCTCGAGAGAAAGTTTTGCTACCTTGGCTGCTTGCGCCATGGTCAACTGATGCGACTCAAATAAGTGAAACGCCATTGCACGGTGCAAGCCGTGATCCAACAACCGCCGGTCGAATGGCACGGCCAGTATGGCGGGCTTGCCATGTTTGGTGATCAGGGAAATCTGTCCCGCCTCTGCATCCTTCAGCAGCTTTCCAGACAGGTTACGCAAATCGCGTGCCGTAAATACATCAAATTGTTCCATCATTGGCTCCTGAATTTATGCCTGCATAGTGTAGCACTTTTTTGACCCCAAATACCCTGAATATCCTATGGTATAATTAACCATATGTCTGCACAGTTGCTTTTTCGAGATAAATACATCTATGCAGACGGCGCCATTCGAGAAATGGTGATCTGGCGTTTGCCAAAGGCAGACAGCGAAAGGCGCATGGTCTCAAATACAGCCTTTTTTATGGGCGCCCCGGAAAATGCCTGGTTCGATACGATAATGAACGGGGAAAAGGTGATCACAGACATGCAGGTGATCAGGAAGCACCGTATGGCTTTACGTCCGTTGAGCAATTGATCCAGGATTTTAAAACCGACATCGAACGCTTACGAGGTGGTGATGAAGAGTAAACAACATATACACATCGCGTGGAAGATGCGGGACGTGCTTACAAACGCTTTGTTGATACCTGGCACAAGGCTGAGACCAGCACAATCGATCAAGCCGAAATACACCTCAATTTCGAAAGCTTTTCCATGCTTGCTTCGGTTTTGACGCCCAAACGCCTTGAATTGATGAAGGTGCTAAGGCAACAAGGTCTGTTGAGTATCCGTGCTCTTTCGAAACAGTTAGGACGTGATTACAAAAATGTACACACAGATGTAATTGCTTTGGAGGCCGTTGATCTCATACAACGTTCCGAGAAAGGATTGTTAGTTGTGCCGTGGGATGTAATTGATGCGCACGTGAGGCTGGTTGCATGATTTGTTTGAATACCCTCCTATGCAACCCGCCTATTTAACATAATAAATTTCCGCGGAAATTTTTCGCTACCATTAACCGGCACGCCGTAATTCTTCACGAATGACTTTTCGCAACGTTTCCTCCAGCGGCTTTGATTGCGACTGGATACAAGAACGTAACGCATCATTGATCAAGGTTTGATAATTACCACCACCAGTAGCATGTACCTGCTTTTTAAAGTGGTCAATGATGTCACCATCCAGGCGAATGGTTATTCGAACTTTATTAGGATCCGATCTGACAACGGCGCCACGTTTTGCTTTGCTGAAATCTTCACTCATAAGTTTAAACCTTTGTAGTACTGCTTGGTTTCGCTCCGATCAGCCTTTGCAGCATCCCACGCAAACTTCATATACTAAGTGTATGTACATATGGTGTACATTTCAAGTCGAGGATAGTAAAGATATTCAAGATGACCCAAAACATGCAGAAAGTTTATTCCGAATCATGCTTTGAGAAAATGGCAGATTGCTTTATTTCTTGTAAGATAATTCATGAAATGTGGATGTCCTGGTTTTTCAACAGCAGCAATAGTTTTTACACAGACCCCAAATATTGAAACATGACCACTATTAAGCGTCTTTTGATCCTCTACCTGATTGCCGCACTGACAGCCGCATGCGCCACCAGCCCCACAGGCCGCCGTCAGTTGATGCTGGTTTCTGAAAAATCATCCATCGTCAGTTCCAAAGAGGCCTATCTGTCGACCGTCAGCGAACTGGACAAGGCCGGCAAGCTGGAGCAAGACCCGGCAATCAATTGGAGGGTTAATAATATTACCGGCCGACTGGTCACAGAGGCCATCAAGATGCGCCCTGATACGGCCAACTGGGAATGGAGTGTGGTGGTGATTGACGACCCGGAAATGGTGAATGCCTGGTGCATGGCGGGTGGACGAATGGCCATTTATACGGGCCTGTTGGAACAGGTAAAGCCGACCGATGATGAACTGGCCCAGGTCATGGCCCATGAAATATCACACGCGCTGGCAAAACACACGGCGGAAAAAATGTCGATGCAGATTGCCACCGCGGTGGGTGTAACGGCCCTCGGAATTGCTTCTGATAACACCGGAGTCGCACTCACGGGCGCGGCCTTAACGGCAATGCTTGCCGTTACTCTGCCCAACAGCCGCGCGGCTGAGAAGGAAGCTGATCGAATTGGCATCGAACTGGCCGCGAAGGCAGGTTATGACCCCGCTGCAGCCGTGACGCTGTGGCAAAAAATGGGCGCCGTGTCCAAGACTCGCACACCGCAGTTCCTGAGCACTCATCCGGCGCCTGAAAACCGTCAGGGAAATCTGGCAAAACTGGAATCGGAGATGGCGCGGTATTACTCACCCGATGCTGAGCACCCGGTTTATCCATTGTATAACTGAAGAGGCCCTGCAGGCCGGTTCCGCTGTCTTATTGCTGGACATACGTGAGCTCTGTGAATTCAAAGCCGTGCGGATCGCCGGCTCCAATAATGAGCCGCGTGGCATCCTGGAATCGGCCTGATCGCCTAGCAGCAAAAGTTTTTACACTGACCCCATTTATCCTGACCCCATTTATCCAACTTTACTCCTGATTATATTGCGTCCAGTTGCGCCGCCATGTCGGCTTTGATCTCGCCCAGCATAGATATAAATTCGGGCTCTTCACGGATGGAATCCAGATTTGGATCGTGATTGAGGAAATACCACCAAGAAGCACGCCAGCCTTCGTCAATGGCTGCCCTGAGTGCCAATATCGCTTTGTCTGTCTCTCCGCGCAATGCAAAAATGATGCTGTCCGCGATCCAGAACCCTGTCTGGCCGAGCCGTGGAATTTCCTGAATAAATGCCAGGCATTTATCCAGAAGGTTCTCTGCCCGCTCCCGCTCTCCGAGCTTCAATAACACCAGGGTAAAATCGATAGTGGCCTGAAAATTGGTTCTGTTTACTTGCAGCTCATTGTCATTCAGCAACGCCGGAAAGCATAGTTCATACCGGGCGCAGGCCTCGCCAATGCGACCCGCCCGTAAATCTTCATTGCGAAGAAGAGCGAGCGCGGCCCAGGTCCACCAGACGTTGGGTTTGGCCGCGAAGGCCTTGCCGGCATATTCAGACACTATGGCGTTGTCGCCAAGATACAAGGCAAGAAATGCCCTGGCAACATTGGGCCGGTAGGTCTCCGATCCCAATTCGATGGCCTTTTCTATCCGCCGCCCGGCTTCTGCATGATCACCCAGGTCCAGGTAGAGAAGACCGAGATAAGCCGGATAATTTGGGCTGCCGGGTGAGGCTGCGATGCCTTTCTCAAACCACGGCAACGCCTCAGCAAGTTGCCCGTATGCCTCCCAGTAAACAAAGCCGACATGTGGATAAACGATAGCATAAGCCGGGTCGATCCCGATCACTCGATGGTACTGAGTTAAAGCCTCTTCAAACCTCCCCTGAACATCCAGATAAACGCCGAGATTAATATTGATCGTGGGTGACATCGGATCCAACTCGGCTGCTTTGCTCATGAGAACCGCAGATTCATCGATGCGATCCAGGTTGTTCTTCAGGAATTCGCCAAACCAGTGATAAGCCCTGGAATAGTTTGGATTCAGTTCCAGTGCACGTTTGTAGGTCTGCTCCGAATCGATAAATTCTTTCTTGAATTCCTGCAAAGCAGCCAAAGAAGTATGAGCTTCGCCAGATCGATCATCCAATTCCAGCGCCCTTTTAACGGCGGGTTCTGCTTGTTCAATCATCGTGTCTATGGTCACGCTTCCATAAAGTGCCAGCAGCAGATAACTGTCTGCCAGGCCCACATAAGCCAGTGCAAATTCAGGATCGAGTTCGATCGCATGTTGAAAATGATCAATGGCTTCGGCAATGGTCGTGGCTGTTCTTGTTGTTATACGTTGTTTGCCAAGAAAATACGCTTCCAGAGCGGCCATATTTTCGGTGGGAATTTGCAAGAGCCTGTTTCGCTCGTCAGGCGACAGGGTGGCCCGCAGAGCTTCGGCGATGGCGGCGGAGATTTCGCCTTGAATAGAAAAAATATCTTTTGCGGTCAGTTCCCGGTCATAGACTTCGGCCCATAGGTGTTCGTCCGTCGCGGCGTCAATCAACTGAACATTAATACGCACACGATCTCCCGATAGCTGGACACTGCCTTCAAGTACGCTCGATACGCCCAACTCCCTGGCAATTTGCGGAATGGTCTTCGTCGAATCCCGATATTGCATCACCGAAGTTCGTGAGATGGTTTTAATTGAGCCAATTTTCGAGATGCAGGTAACAAGATCGTCGTGAATACCTAAAGTGAAGGGCTCGTTCGCGGTATCCCGGCTCAGATTCGCGAACGGTAGCACCGCAATGGATTTGCCGTCGCTGACCGGCCGGGCGGCAGACTCGACCTGGTTGGGTATTTCTGCCGGAGCCTCGCCAACGCCCGTGTCTCTTTTAATACCTTCCGGTGTCAGTTCAAAGGCCCACGCCAGAATGAGCGCCAGCGGGAACCCGAGAATCACAAAAAAGGTGAACACCTGCAGGATCCACTCTGGAGATTTGAATATCGGCAGAACGACCGAGGCCACTTCCACCAGCAACCAGGCAGTCACGGCATAGGCCACCGCAATTCGAAATACCTTGCGGCGTCGTAACTCTTTTATCAGCTGCGAAATACCGGCCATTTACGCGCTCCTCAAACCTGCTGTTCAAGGATAACAGACCACGCGCGCGCATTTCCCGCCATTGACCCCGTTCGGTGCAAATCAACATCGCACGGGTTCCATTGAGGTCCAGACTGTCGGAACAAGCGGACGAGCTCTTTTTACTGACAGTGGCGACGATTCTGGATTAGGAATAGACTGCTTTTGCAATAGATAGAGGATTTTCCGCCTATGAACAATCTCGCTCAAAAAACCCTCGGCGCCATACTTTACCCGGACTTTGAATTGCTGGATCTTTATGGTCCCCTTGAAATGTTCGGCAGCCTCGAAGGTGCCTGCCGGATTGTCACCGTCTCGGATCGGGCCGCGGGGCGGTCGCCTCCACACAGGGGCCACAGACTGTGGCCGAATATGGCTACGCTGATTGCCCTCCACTGGATCTGATTCTGCTGCCTGGCGGAATCGGTACGCTGGCTGAACTGGAGAATGAGAATTTGCTGACCTTTCTGCGAGAGCGGTCAGAAACAGCCGAATACACCATGTCAGTCTGCTCCGGCTCGGCCATTCTCGCCCGGGCCGGTCTATTGGACGGACGCCGCGCAACCTCCAATAAACAACTTTTCAAATTGGCGACAATGCAAAGTGACAAAGTTAACTGGGTGGAACAAGCGCGTTGGGTGGAAGACGGTACATTTGTCACCGCCTCGGGTGTATCTGCCGGTACCGATATGGCACTGGGCGTGATCGCCAATCTTTACGGTGAGGACAAGGCACAATCAATTGCCGATTTTGCCGAGTACCAATGGCACAGGGATGCCGATAGCGACCCTTTCGCGCAGTATCTCAACGCCGTGGATCTCGACGCCCTTGTTCAGGGTATGGACTGAGAAAAAGGTCAGGACACCCATCTTTTATCAGTAATCCTACACCCTGGATTCAATGATCATTGGGGCAAATGCCCTGGTAACGCGAAATACGCCATAGCAATTTCGTCAAACAGGAATTCGAGATCTGATACCTCAGCTTCAATCAAGGGATCAATCAAGATTTGGCAGCCCATCAGATCTACTGGCATTCACTCTGGCACTTTACTCTGACCCCATTCTTTGACCCCATTCTTCTGTAAATATTTCACTGACCCCATTCTTCCTACAGGAACTGTTCATCCAGGATCCGGTCTTCGAGTGAATGTTCGGGGTCGAACATCAATTTGAGGGTGATCTCCTTGTCCTCGAACACGTCCACGCTAACCACGTTACGGACTTCATGGGCATCGGCAGTGGCGCTGACGGGACGTTTGTAATTCTCAAGGATTTCAAAGCGGATACGTGCGCTGGAGGGTAGTACAGCGCCTCTCCACCGGCGTGGCCGGAATGGCGATATGGGGGTCAGCGACACAGCCTCAGTGCCCAGAGGGAGGATGGAACCGTGCACGGA
>PVMK01120301.1_pt1 | contig 20308 bp, 18 predicted proteins | sample 1853481 | NCBI WGS metagenome assembly PVMK01 (sample SAMN08533507, study PRJNA380276) | Marine sediment metagenome, whole genome shotgun sequencing project. | reverse complement strand
ATGAGCATGGATTTCAGGGGCGATCCCTCGGCGGCGCTGCTGGAAGTTCTGGATCCCGAGCAAAACTTCAGCTTCAATGATCATTATCTGGATATGGATTATGATCTTTCAGATGTCCTTTTTATCACAACGGCCAACACCTTGCCGGATATCCCGCTGCCGCTGCAGGACCGAATGGAAATTATACGGCTCGCCGGTTACACCGAATATGAAAAATATCATATTGCTGAAGGCTTTTTGGTCCCCAAGCAGATTAAATTCAACGGCCTGGAGGGGAAAAATGTAATTTTTTCCAAAAATTCAGTACTGGCCGTTATTCGGCGCTATACCCGCGAAGCCGGGGTCAGAAATCTTGAGCGTGAAATTGCTTCAATTTGCCGTAAATTGGCCAGAGAAGCGGTCAAGAACAAGGATAAAATCGAATTCAGAGTTTCCGAAAAATCGATTGCCAAATATCTCGGGCCTTACCGGTTTCGGCAGGAACAGGTTGAAGAAAAAGATCAGGTCGGAATGGTCACCGGGCTGGCGTGGACCCAGGTGGGCGGCGAGTTGCTCTTTATCGAAACATTGGTTATGCCCGGAAAGGGCAAACTCACGGTTACCGGAAAACTGGGCGATGTCATGCAGGAATCGGCTCAGGCCGCGGTAAGTTACGTTCGATCCCGGGCGCATAATCTGGTGATCGATGAAAAATTTTACCGGAAATTTGATATTCACATTCATATCCCCGAAGGTGCTATCCCCAAAGACGGACCATCTGCGGGCATTTCCATGTGCACTTCGCTTGTCTCAGCCCTATCCAAATATCCGGTTCATCGTGATATGGCAATGACCGGTGAGATCACCCTGCGGGGTCGCGTGCTGCCGATCGGCGGTTTGAAGGAAAAAATCATTGCCGCTCACCGGGGCGGAATCAAAAAAATTCTGATTCCCCAAGAAAATGCAAAAGATCTAAGAGATGTGCCCAAGAGCATCTCCAAGCAGGTTGAAATTATCCTGGTGGAGCATATGGATGAAGTGCTTTCCCACGCACTCATCCTTGATGACGGCAACACGCTTTTTAGAAATGTTGACATTCCACTTGAAATCACGCCCGAAGAAGCGGAAAAACCGAAAAATTTGATATAAGGGAATATCAGCGTTTCCCGCCTACTTAAGCTTGACATTATCGGTTGAAATTGTTAGCAATGGTTTTTCCCGGATGCCCAATGGGCTGATAAATATGGGCGGGTAGCTCAGCTGGGAGAGCATCGGCCTTACAAGCCGGGGGTCACAGGTTCAAGCCCTGTTCCGCCTACCACCTCATCATGGAGTGGAGAGGCGAAAGCTATTCCGCAGCTAAAATAGATATTCGGGGGCGTAGTTCAGTTTGGTTTAGAACGCCGGCCTGTCACGCCGGAGGTCGCGAGTTCGAGTCTCGTCGCTCCCGCCATTTTAAAAGGGGTTTGGTAATTACCAACCCCTTTTGTATTTCCCGCGTGAGCAAGCCTATCTCGATATACAGCCATGCCTTATTACGTATACATCCTCGAAAGTCTTAAAGATAAAACTTACTATGTTGGATCTACCAATGATTTATTGGATCGAGTCGAACGCCATAATCAAGGCCGAGTGAATTACACAAAACCCCGTCGGCCCTGGAAATTAGTTTATTCCGAAGAGCACATAGGCAGGTCAAGTGCTGCAAAAAGAAAATACGAGATCAAAAAGCACAAAAGTAGAGAATTCATTGAAACCTTAATAAAGAGTTCTCAAAATTAATTCAGTTTGGTTTAGAACGTCCCGCATTTCATGCGGGAAGATCGCGAGCTTGTGTGCCTCGGGCACATTCGACTCTCGTCGCTCCCGCCAATTTTTAATAAGGCTTGTCATTATTTTATAGAGTGACAGGCCTTTTTTTATGCCATGCCATTTTCCGTCTACATATTGAAAAGCCTTAAGGATGGTAGCTATTATGTGGGATCAACTAATAATTTGGAAGATAGATTAAAGCGCTATAATGAGGGCAGGTAACGTATTGACATACCACCGAGTGGTATTATCGTTAAAACAGCATACCTTAATAACAAAAGCGGCATATCAAAACATCGTCGATAGAGGCTTGAATGAATCATATACAGACAAAACATAAAGACAGCCGGTTGTTGAGATTTTGTGTTGCGCTCGGCGTTTTGATTGTAGCCACCATGGTCAGCGGCTGTTTTGAAAATTATGGGCGCCTGAAACACAACGATGAAGTTACCCGGGCCTTTCAAACCTACCAGGTCGAGCCCGATTACAAATACTACTATTACGGCAGAACCAATATGCCCTATGCGATTGTGGGAATCGATCGCGCCTATTACATGCAATCTACAGTCTGGCGTGAAGTCGATCGTGATACCGAACAATTCAAAAAAATGATTTTTTGGGTTTGGGACGATGTCTATGTGCCTTTTTACCCTCAGTGGCGCTCATATTACGGATCCCGGCGGCAAAAAGGTCGGTATCTGGTATTCGGGCATCTGGTATGCCGCGATCCGATTCGAGGAAGATAACCGCATTGTGGTCATGCCCGATATGCCTTTTCTGGGCGGTCCTACACGATAAGATCTCAGCCTAATTACTCCGCCCTGAAAAATAGCATATTCAGGGTGATAAATATTTCTTTCAAAACTGAAAATTGTTTTTTGGCCCTAAGTCCGGCGGATTAATTACTTAATGCTGCGCATTTAATTTTTATATTTTTGTCTTTTAATTTTTTGTATCTGCTGGGGTCTAAAGAAACATAGCAGAAATTATATGACCGAAATCATTTATAATTTTTCATTTACGATAAGATCGCTTCCGTATTTATGAGCCGTTGTTCGATTGATTTTCAATAATAATTAATTACTCCGCCCGCATCAGCGTCAACATTGCCTCATCAGATTTGAAAGTACAAAAATATTTTACCGACACCTGATATCGCTATTTTTCAGGGCGGAGTAATTAGGCTCGAACGCAAATGCTATAAATTCAGTTGATGTGTGGCAGACAGGAATAATCTGGATCATTTTTGACTTTCGATTCGAGCTCTGGTAGGGTAGATGCACTAATTTGTAAATCTTTATTACTTGAGGCTACCTATGAATATAACAAGCAGATCATCCCAAGACAGTACGGCACTTAATTTTGCCCTTTGGGGACTTTGTTTTTTGATCACCATCATGGTCAGCGGCTGCCTGGGTACCTATGGCAGGCTTCACTGGGATCCGCAAGTGGCCACACAGTTTAAGGCCTATGAAGCCCGAGCGGGATTTTAACTACTATTATTACGGGGTCGGCAATCGGACTTTTGCCATGGCCGGAATTTCTCCCGAATATGTTATGAAATCAAGAATGTGGCGGGAAGTCCAGCCGGACACCGAAGAGTTTAAAAATTTGGTTTCCCGCGCCTGGGAGAATTCCTATTATCATCCCTATGACCCCCGCGGCGCCCATATCCTGGATCCGGAAGGAAAGCAGGTGGGAATCTGGTACTCCAGCCTGCGTTTCGTTACGGTGAAATTTGGTGATAATAATCGCATCATCCTCATGCCGGATACACCTTTTCTGGGCGGGCCCGAAGCGGACCGCGGAAGCGGTGGTTCCAGCGAGCGAATCTCGCGTGTTGAATCAAATCCCTATATCTCCTATCAGCTAAAAGCCTTTTTAGCCGGTAATTAAGCCTTTTTGACCGGTTTGTTCGACGAGTTTATCCGCCTCAGAGACCGGTCAATCGGATATCCTTGAGACCCCGGTTGACAACCCATTCCGTCGCATTTACCTTTAATTATGAGGCCCTATTCCATATTATTGCATTGGCTTAATCGGACTTATTTTTCAAATTCAGATTGACATCGGATCCGGCGGTCGGATAACGCTTTGCCGGGAAAGAGGTTTATAATGAAAATCAGATACTTATTTCTTCAAAGGACAATTGCTAAAAAGATCTTTATGTTCAGTTTAGGCGTGTTGACGCTGGTATGGGTTGCCGGTTGTTCTCAAAATTTCGGTCGGATTCACTGGGATGAGAATGTTACCCAGGCCTTTGAAGCCAACCAGGGTTGAGCCCGGTTATAATTTTTATCAATACACAGTCGGCAACCGGGTGTTTGCCATAGTTGGGTTCGACCCGAAACTGGAGCTGCAATCCCGAATATGGCGCGAGCTGGAAGCCGATAGCGAGGATTTTAAAGTGGCGACATCCCGCATGTGGGATGATTACAGCCAGATACGCGAGTATCCGCGCGGTGCCGTTATTGTGGATCCTGACGGTGAAAAAGTAGGTGTATATTTCTCAAGCATACGCTTTGTTTCTATAAATTTTAAACCGGAAAATCAGGTGGTAGTGATACTGGATACATCTGTTATTCTGGGAGGGCCGGATGACAGAAGGACACCCTAGCTAAGGTTGTGTCCCGCAAGTATATTGCAAAAGTCGGGCGGCATGTTTTAGTCCAGTCGCGTTTTTTAATTGAGAAAATTCCAAGCACCAAATAACCCAATGACAATGGTTTCAGGTTTCAGTGTTCAGGTGTCAGCGTTTTGGCCGCTGGCTTCTGACTGCTGGCCGGAACAGTGAACAGATTGAACGTCGAACATCGAACGTCCAACTTCGAACGTCCAATAAGGACAAAGTTTCTTTTAAGATTAGACTGGCCGCCCGCCAAGGCGGGTAAACTTTTCAGGCCAGCGGCGGGGCTGACACCTGACACCCGACACCTGGCACCTGTATTGCTGAAAAAGAAGATTGATATAGTCGGCCGTAACAGCAAAAATTCATAGTCATGGCAGCCGTATCAGACAGTGCCGAAATTCATATTTATTTGCACTGATGGCGGCTGCTTTTTTATACCCGCCTCAGCGCAATTTATGGTAACTTCAGCTTAGCGTCTGCCGGCTACAAATATTTGCAATCTTGGGATAAAAGCGATAAAGTTAATGCTTAATGTGGGCGTATTTATAGCGGTTGTCATAAATATGTTCCGTTTGCCAGATATTCTAACAGGCGAAAATTCAAGGTGTAGACACCTGAAATTATAATCAACATGACAACCGCTATATTATTATTTTTATTCAAAAAAAAGCTAGACTTTTACGGAACGATATGCCATATTTTAATCAATGGCACGGCCTTTACTGATTGCCGATGCGGAAAACGCAACCATCGAAGAACTCAAGAAAGTACTTACCACTCGATTCGCCCGACTTAAATCCGATCGCGCGAATCTGGCTGACGATTATACCGCTTTACATTATAATGTTCCGAATTACGGAATAGGGGCATAAGCGATTGTACGGTTGTAGAAAAAACCGTTTGAATAACGGAACGTTATTATGACAACCGCTCTAAAACCGATAATATTGTGGCAGACATGTTGAGGAGTACATGGTTTCAAACGATCTTCAAACAGACGAATTGACCGAGATTCTAAAATCCTGTCGCCAGCTGAGTAACATATTGGACCCGGAAGAATTGTATTCGGTTTTTGCCGATGCGGTAAAGAAAAAATTTGCAATTCGTGAGCTGGCAATTTTTGTTTATCGCCAAACCGGGGAAAAGCTTTCGCTTGTCTTCAGCAAAGGTCTCGGCGATCTCAATTTCCAGATCCATAAAAGTAAAAACGGCCTTTGGAAATCTATTTTAAACGGTGAACCCTTTGCGGTCAGCGACGATGCAGGAAAGCCGTTGTTTTCAGAAGATTTCCAAAAGCTCAACCTTGCCGGGCTTCAATCAAAATTGTGGGTTCCTCTGGGCATGGGAGATGAACTGAGCGGACTGGTGACCATCGGGTCCCGGGAAAAAAATCAACCTTTCGATAATGCCGATCGATATTTTCTGCAGCAACTCTCAGCTCATGCTGCCGTATGCTTAAACACCTGCCGTCTTTACGGGAAGCATAAAAAAGAAAAAGAAGATCTGGATAAAACGCTCCAAAATCTGTCTCTTCTATACAGCATCGGCAAGGCCATGAATTATATCAGTGATCTAAAGAACCTTCTGCAGTTTATTTTGAGCAAGGCCATTGAGGTGACCGCTGCCGAAAAAGGCTCCCTCATGCTTTATGATCTGGAGACGGATCAGCTAAATATTCGTGTTCTGGCCGGAATGGAAGACACGTCCTTTCAGGAAAGAGTCAATAATAATGAAATCGAATGCCGCAGTTTCAAGCCGGGCGAAGGCATCGCCGGCCGGGTATATACGACCGCCAAACCCATTGTTGTGAACAATATTAAAGAGGATGACGTTTTCATAGACCCCGAGAAATCCTACGTTCGCTCGATTGCGTGTATTCCCATGGTCGTTTTCAGTGATGTCATCGGTGTCATCAATGTGACCAATAAGCGGCATGGAAAAGAATTTACGGACGAAGATGTTGAAATGCTGCAAGCCATAGCCGATCAGGCCGCCGTGGCCATCAATAAGGCCCAGCTCTGGGATATGGCGGTTACGGACTCTTTAACGGGCCTTTACGTTCGCCGTTATTTTATGGTCAAACTGCAGGAGGAACTCCATCGGGCCGAGCGTTATAATAATATTTTATCAATTGTCATGGCGGATCTGGACCGATTTAAAAATATAAATGACACATACGGCCACGATGCCGGCGACCGGGTATTAAAGGCCATCGGCAAATTCCTGCAGCAAAATATCAGGGATGTAGACGTGATCGCCAGGTATGGTGGTGAAGAGTTTGTCCTGATGATACCTGAGGCGGCCAACGATGCCGCCCATAGTTTATCGGAGCGCTTAAGAAAAAATTTGTCAGAGATGAAAATTGAGGATTTCCCCTCCATCACTATCAGCCTGGGAATCGCCACTTATCCATATGATGGCGCGGACCCCGAAGAGCTTATCAAGAAAGCGGACGCGGCCATGTATGCAGCTAAAAGGGCCGGCCGCAACCAGGTTGTTAAATACAGCCGGAATGTTAAGCTGCCACATGACAGCAATACATAAGGGGTCGAGAGTTAACGCCTCTTGCACTCAGCGACGCTTTTCATTTTTTTTAATTTGCCATTTCGTATAAAACCCGGAAAACAGGCAGACACAAGAATAGACTTGCAAAAAGTTTGTTTGTTCATTATTGAGCACCCAATACCGACTTTGACCGAAGTTGTGGTCCGAACATTCAGGGAGGAGACATGCCAGATATATTAAACATCGTTAAGAATAGGGATCCGCAGGAAAATGAATTTCATCAGGCGGTCACCGAAGTTATGGAATCGGTAAAGCCGGTCCTGGACCAAAACCCGATTTACCGCCAGGCCAGGATACCGGAAAGGCTTGTTGAGCCCGAGCGTATGATCATTTTCAGGGTACCGTGGATGGACGACCAGGGAGAAATCCAGGTGAACCGGGGATTTCGGATCGAAATGAACAGCGCCCTGGGCCCTTACAAAGGCGGGCTGCGCTTTCACCCGTCCGTCAATCTGGGTATTCTTAAATTTCTCGCTTTTGAACAGGTGTTTAAAAATGCACTGACCACGCTGCCAATGGGCGGCGGCAAGGGCGGGTCGGATTTTGATCCCAAAGGCAAATCAGATTACGAAGTGATGCGTTTTTGCCACAGTTTTATGTGCGAGTTGTTTCGCCATATCGGGCCCAACACCGATGTGCCCGCCGGAGATATCGGCGTCGGTGCCAGAGAGATCGGTTATCTTTTCGGCATGTACAAAAAACTGCGCAATGAATTTACCGGCGTCTTAACCGGTAAAGGGCTCAACTGGGGCGGCAGTCTGATCCGTCCCGAGGCCACCGGATACGGTTCGGTGTATTTTGCGGCAGAAATGATTGCCACCCGCAACGAAACCCTGAAGGGCAAAACCTGTCTGGTTTCAGGATCGGGCAATGTGGCGCAGTTTACCACCGAAAAATTAATTGAACTGGGGGCCAAGGTGATCACCCTCTCGGATTCCTCCGGTTATATTTACGATGAAAAGGGCATCGATTCAAAGAAGCTGGAATTTATCAAAGTGCTCAAAAACGTTCGCAGGGGCCGTATCAAAGAATATGCCGACAAGTATTCAGAGGCTGTTCATACTGCTGTTGATCCGGCCTTGGATCATAATCCGCTCTGGAACCATAAGGCCGATTGTGCTTTTCCCAGCGCGACTCAAAATGAAATAAACACCAAAGATGCCCAGAACCTGGTCGATAACGGTGTGTTGCTTGTCAGTGAAGGGGCCAATATGCCGACCGTGCCGGAAGGGGTCGATATCTTTTTGCAGGAAAAACTGCTCTACGGACCCGGAAAAGCAGCCAATGCCGGGGGTGTATCGGTTTCGGGACTGGAAATGACCCAAAACAGCATGCGCCTGGTGTGGACCCGCGAAGAAGTCGACAACCGGCTAAAGATGATCATGAAAAGCATTCACCAGACCTCGCTGGAGGCAGCCGAGCAATACGGCACTCCGGGCAATTATGTCAACGGTGCCAACATCGCCGGTTTTGTTAAGGTGGTCGACGCAATGCTGGATCAGGGATTAGTTTAATTTTTTTAGGTTTCAGGTGTCGGATAACAGAAGACAGATGACAGAGGTCAGATTAGTCGTCTTCGCTCTTTGAACTACGGCGTGGTAGCTAGCGCCTTCGTCCTCGTGCTCGTACTCGTCCCTCGTCTGCTATAAAATTCTGATTCCCGAGTACGAGCACGAGGACGAGGACGAAAAGTATCAGATTCGATCGCATGCATAAGCCCTGCGCCTCAACCTTATACCCTATACCATATACCTCGTGTGAAACTACGCCAAAATGGCATAGTTTCTTTTTCGATCAGACCGGCCGTTTTTTTGACCGGCGGCTGGGCTGAACACTGACACCTGAAAACTATTTGAGGCCCTTGGCCAACCTCCATATGTAAGTTCTTCGGCGACCCATAAATCACTATGATTAATATTTTTGTTGTAGTATTCGCGGCAGGTTTGCTGGCAGGTCTTCTGTATTGTGAAAAAAAGGAAGCCCTGAAAGTAAAACTGGTCGTTAAAACCGGACTTTCCTGCCTTTTCATTTTTAGCGCGGTGGTTCAACCCCATCCCATTTTCCCTTATTACCGTTTTCTGCTGATCGGTATGATTTTTTGCCTGGGGGGTGATGTCTTGCTGGCTTTGCCCGCGAAAAAGATGTTTCTTTATGGCCTGGTGTCCTTTTTGCTGGGGCATGTGTTTTATGTTGTTGCCTTTTTTTATACGGCCGGAATCAATCAGTGGACCGGCGCTGGTCTGGCAATAAGCGTGCTGGCCGGCGGCGGCATGTTTTTACGGCTGCGGCCCCATCTGGGATCTATGAAAATTCCGGTGATATTTTATATTCTGGTGATCAGCGCGATGGCCGTGGGGGCCTGGTCGGTGGTGGGTGCCGGCGAACTAAAACCAGCGGGACGCGTGGCGGCATTTGTCGGGGCACAGGGTTTTTATGTCTCCGATGTCTTTGTTGCCCGGCAGCGATTCTTAAAGAGCGAATTTATCAATCGGCTCATCGGTTTGCCATTGTATTATGGCGGGCAGTTTATGCTGGCATTTTCAGTTGGATGGTTGAAGCCGGTAGCTGTATGATGGGTTCCAGGTTCAGAGTTCAGAGGTTCAACGTTCCAGGTTTCGGGTGTCAGAAAACAGATGACAGAAGACAGAGGTCAGACAGGGTGTTTCATCCTCAAACTTTTTTCATCTGCCTTCTGTCCTCTGACCTCTGTCCTCTGAAGCCTGAACCCCTGAATCCTGAACTAGTCTTTCACAATTTTTCTATAGGCTGCAAAAGCCAGAAGACCCCCGGCGATACCGCCGCCGGCCTGAATCAGATTGGGTATGATTTCCGATACCGCCCCCTGAAGGCCGATGTTCGGCATAAATGCTTCAGCAATAAAGTAGCATGCAACCATAGAAGCGCCGCCCAGCAGAAGTAAAATCCAGCGGCTGAATTTTTGCCGGCCCGACGCCAGCGCACAGAATGCGCCTTCGGCCCCCTTGGCAATTAAGGTAATCGGCGCAAACATGCCGAATCCGCCAATGATATCTGCCAGCGCCGAACCGATACCTCCGGCTCCTGCGCCCCACCAGAGACTTCTTTTGCGGGCCAGGCTTCCCAGCACCAGACCCGAGAACACCACTGCGACATCTCCAAAATTGAAATAGCCCCTGCTGGGCAGCGGGATCCTGATAAACAAGGTGATCAGGGCAACAACCACGGTCAGGGCGATAAACGCAATTTTGACATTTTTCATTCGTTGACCTCGTATAGATGCTGATATCGATTTTTTAGCAAGCGATTTGAATTTTCGATTTCTTCATAAAGATACAAATACAGGGCGATGATAAGGCAGGCATATTTTTTCAATTTGGATTTAATTCTGTTGCCGGATTGCAGGTCAGGATAGGTATTCAGATACCAGGAAAATCGGCGCAATATTTTTTCCCCTTTTTGGAATGCGGATTTCATTGTAATCAGGCCGATTCGTTTTTTCATTGAAATCGGAAGGTTAAGGATATCCAGATAGGTAATATAGGTCAACAGGATTTTTAAAAAAACCAATGAGCTTGGGAATACGAAGCATTTAATAAGCGTGTCCTGCAGCCAATCCGTTCTGCCGAATAGCTGCATAAAGTGAAAAATCAGTCCGAAAACAAATAGACTCAATACAAATGGAAAACAGAACTTCAGCAATGAAATTGTTTCACGGAGCGAAAACCGCAGCACATTCCATCCCATGACAACTATAAAAACAACTAGCTGAATAACGATGCTGTCATAAAAAGGACCGAAAACAAACAGCCCAAAAAATGAGAGGATGATTATGAATATGATGCCAAGTTTTAAAATGACGATATTATTCATTCCTCACCCTGATATTTTTGAGACGACCATCGATGTTGATCAATTCAAACCTCAGGTTGCAAATTCGGTAATTCTTGGCAACGGCCTCACAGCGATTAATACCCTGATGGGTTACGATGATATAGGTCCGGATAAATGCATCACTCCAGTCAAAGATAAAACCATAATCAGGGAAATATTTATCAAACTCATCCAGTATAAGGACGCTTGCCGATTGGCCGCGATTAATCCACAGTCTTAAAAGTTCAACCTCATCTGTATCGGATACTTTAAATCCCTGGATGGAGAGAAGGGCTCGCAAGGTATAGAGCTGGGTCCGAATATCCTGTCCGATATATAAAAAGGGAAGGTTGTCAGCCTTAAGGGCCGGAATGATTATTTTCTCCAGAAAGGATGTCTTTCCAAAGCCGTTGCCCCCTCTAAAATAAAAGCAGCAGCCGCTGTTATTAAAATTAAGGTCATCGACGATTTCAAAGTTCAGGTTCCGGTTTTCTAAACGATATTTACCTTTGTGAATTTCCATTTCCTAAAAAAATCTCTTGGATGTGGCCGTCTTTTTCTGTGAACAGCCTTATGTTATGGGTTGGACGGATTTCTTCAAATTTTTGTACCAATTTAGAACGGTTTTCTTCACTTACGGAGTCCAGGATATTATTTAGCAATAATTTCAGGCCGTGAATTTTGCGGTCGCCAATCAGCGCCAGGGTCAGCAGACAGCCTAAAATGGCTTTTTGTCCGCCGGAATAGGTCTCGAAATCTCTGTCATCGCTGACTTCATGGATGTTAAATTCTCTGGCGGCCTGCATGATTTTATCTATCAACGCTGAATCATTTTTGCGCTGAAGCAGCCAGACTTCCTCGCGGATCGACGATGAAATAAAGAGATGATTAAACTCCAGAATCAGAAATTCACTACTGTATTTGTCCAATAAGCCGTCTAAATTATAAATTGCCATAAACGTGTCACCCTGTCGTAAAATGAAATGCAGTCTTATATATCATAGGAGACACAAAAAACAAACATTCAGCCGTGAAACTACTTGACAGTTTCGAGTGAGAACCCTATTTATAAAATACAGACTGAAAAGTTAATCTTACTGTGTTTCGGGAGCTCGGAAAGGCCGGGCTGAGAGGGACTCTGACATTTTATGACGAGTCCGACCGTTGAACCTGATCCGGATAATGCCGGCGGAGGAAGAATGCACAATCAGGCCGCCCGGCATAGGGACGGCCTTTTTTTGTGGTTGAGCCCGTAGGCGAGGTGTCAGGTGTCAGGTGTCAGGTATTTTTCAGGAACCAGGTGTCAGTGTTCAGGCCCGCCGATGGCCTGAAAAGTTGCCAGTCAAATCTTAAAATAAACTTTGTCCTTGGGCTGGTTTCATATGGCGGGTTAACTAAAAAACGTTCAATCTGTTCACTGTTCCGGCCAGGCGGAGTTTCATATGAGGTGTCAGCATTGACAGAGCTGAAACCGCTAGGTCGGATGCTGAACACTGACACCCGACACCTTGCTCTTACCCGATAGAAAGGAGGGCAAAATGGACATTCAGCCGATTAGCGCCAGCGAACGCAGCCTCAGCGGTTTGGACTATTTTCTGTTGTGGGCTGGAGTGGCCATATCTCTGGCGGAAATCTGGGCCGGCGGATTTTTAGCGCCCATGGGGTTCTGGCTGGGCATCCTGGCAATTCTTGTGGGGCACATTATCGGTAATACCTTTATGGCACTGGGGGGAATTATCGGGTCGGAATACGGCATCATGTCGATGGTTTCCGTGCGGCCATCATTCGGGATTCGCGGTTCAAGTCTGGCAGCTGTTTTAAACATTATCCAATTGATCGGCTGGGCCTCGATTATGCTGATTATTGGCGGCCGTGCGGGTGCCATGCTGGGCAAACCCATAGGGGGGAATTCTGGCATCCAACCTGTTCTGGATCGTCGCAATCGGATTGGGAACGCTTTTATGGGCACAGATGACGGGCAATCCGATCTGGCGCATTATGCAGAAACTGACGGTTATCGGACTGCTGCTGGTCATCCTGCTGATGAGTGGCGTGTCTGTTAATGAATTTGGAAGCGGTGTCTTTGAGATCACGTCGCAGGATATGCCGTTTATGATCGGCCTGGATCTGGTCATCGCCATGCCGATTTCATGGATGCCGTTGGCGGCCGATTACTCGCGGTTCTCCAGAAGGACCGCTCCGGCCTTCTGGAATACCTGGCTGGGATACTTTCTGATTTCATCATGGATGTATGCTCTGGGTTTAACGGCAACCCTGGTTGCCGGAGCCAGTGATCCGGGCGCATTAATCTTACAGCTTATGGGCAAAATCGGCCTTGCGGTGCCGGCCTTGATCATGGTGGTATTCTCAACCATCACCACCGGTTTTCCGGATGTTTACTCCGCGGCCTGCTCAACGTTGAATATTTCACAAAGATTCAGCTCAAAAAGCATTGTCTGGGCGGCGGGTATTATTTCCATACTGGTCGCGCTGGTTTTCCCGATGGAACAGTTTGAAAATTTCCTTTTTCTGATCGGTGCGATGTTTGTGCCCCTGTTTGGCGTCGTACTGACCGACTATTTTTTTATTCGAAACCGCCGGCTGGAGCATAGCAAAGACCTTTACCGGCCCGGGGGGCAAATACTGGTATGCGAGGGCTTTTAACGGAATTGCGCTGATCTGCTGGGCAATTGGTTTTTTTGTTTATGAGCTGATCGCCCTTATGAAATATCCCATCGGCGGCTCCATGCCGTCATTGGTGTTGCGGCCGGGCTGTGCTATTATGGGATTACCCGTTGGAGAAGCGGGTTCAGAGGTTCAGGTTCAAGTTCAGAGGTTAGATAACAGAAGACAGATGGGTGCAGGTCGGACACCGTGCCGACCCAATCAAGCGGGCACGGTGGCCCGCACTACTTTTGAAGGCTTCTGGTTCCTGATCGCTGGTTACTATAACCGATTTTGAATATCGAATATCGAACAAGGAATGTCGAATGATGAAGTTTTCTAGCCCTGCGATATTCTGCGGTTCTATTTTTTCCGACCACTGAAACCCTGAACACTGAAACCCGGAACGTTAGCCTTGGGAATCGAGCTGGTTGAGGCGGGTTTCAAACTCGGTGTTGCGGGTTTCGAGGTCACGGGTCAATTTTTCCAGCTGTTCAAACAGGCGATCGATTGCTTGCTGACAGATGTGAATGGCCTGGGAAATTTCAGCGATTTTAGCGCCGTCCTGATTCTGGGCGGCCTGCTGCATGGATTGGTTCAGGCGGCTGAGTTCCGATTCATTTTTTTCAATTTCGTTTTCGGCTGCCTCCGCCCGCTGCTGGATCGGTTTGACGACCCGGGAACGCTGGGAAATAATTTCTGATCTCTGGCGCCGCAGTTCCTTTTTGGTGAGTTTTACGGAAGCGTCCGCCTTGATACCGGACGGTTGCAATGTGCGATGCACCTTGCTTTCGTCCTGCCAGCCGCCTTTATCTAAAAACTGCTGATAACTGCCGTCAAAAACGTCTATAGCGTCATTTTGAAATACGATTAACCGTCGAGCGAGTGCATGCAGAAACATCTCGTTATGGGTTACCATAATTACGGTTCCTTCAAAGTTATCTATGGCTGCGAGCAGGGCGTCGCAGGATTCCATGTCGAGATGATTGGTCGGCTCGTCCAGCAGCAATAGATTCGTCGGGGACACCAAAAGCTTGCCCAGCATCACCCGGCTTTTTTCACCACCGGATAGCACGCTGATTTTTTTTAAGGCATCGTCCCCTGAAAACATCATCGCCCCGCAAACATTGCGGGCACGCTGCCGATCACCATCCGGATTTGAAAGAATAATTTCATCCAGTACGGTTCGGTTATCGACCAGTGCTTTCACACTGCTCTGCTCAAAATAGCCTTTTTTGACAGCCGTATGATATTTAATCCGGCCGGTATCGGGCATCAGCTCCCCGGCCAGCAGTTTCAACAGGGTTGATTTGCCTTTTCCGTTGGGCCCCACCACACAGATTCGTTCGCCTGCCGCTACGGTAATTTTAAAATCACGCATTAGCGGCTTTTCCGTATCGTAGGAAAAATTTACGTTCTGGGCACTGAACAGGTGCCGGCCCTGGAAAGGGCTGCTGCTGAAGGAAAAATCCAATATTTTTAGTTTTTCAAGTCTTTGTTTTTTTTGCATTTTCTGCAGGGTTTTAATACGGGATTGCACCAGGTTCGCCTGCCTGGCTTTGGCTCTGAAACGGGTGATAAATTGCTCGATTTCTTTGCGTCGCCGGGCGTCCTTCATACGGGTTTTCTCATAAACCTCTTCATCCAGAGCAATTTGATCGTAGTACTTTGCCGTGTCACCTTCAATTTTGCGCACCTTGTGGCGATGGATTCCCATTGAGTGAGTGACCAGTTTGTCCATAAAACTTCGGTCATGGGTGATCAGCATCACCTCATGCGGCCAGTTTCGCAGAAAGCGCTCGATCCAGCGAATGGAGATGATGTCCAGAAAGTTCGTGGGTTCATCCAGTAACAGGAGGTCCGGATCGGCAATCAATGCTTTGGCCAGATTCAGGCGGACCTGGAAGCCCCCTGAAAATTCCTGCGGGTGAATTTGGAATTCCGTCTGCTTAAAACCCAGACCGGCAAGGATCTTTTCCGCTTGCCAGTGATGATCTTTTTCGGCCTCAGGCAGCGCTGAAATGGCCTCAGCTAAAATCGTATCATGGCTGAACTCCAGATTCTGGCTGACATAACCGATACGGTAGTTTTTGGGGATAATAATGCTGCCTGAATCGGGATTTTCTTTTCCCAGAATCATGCGAAACAGCGTCGTTTTCCCGTGACCATTGCGACCCACGACACCGAGTCGTTCTCTGGGATTGAGGGCAAAGCTGATCTCCGAAAACAGATTCAGCTCGCCGTAGCTTTTGCATAGGTTTTCTACTCGGATCATGGCTGACTGGTTAACCTTTTTCGCCAGGGCCGTCAATGGCCAATTGTGGCGTTTCTTGAAACCTGATCCACATTTTGCTATGCTGTTGGTGATGTGTAAATACTTGACAAAATCACCTAACATAATATGTTATAAGCGCAAATATCAGGGAGGTTACCCATGTCAGAGGAAAAAGAAGAAAAAAAAGATTTTGTTGTAAAAGATCGCCGAATTTTCGCACAAGAAAATCTGGATCGCGAGGAAAAGGAAGAAAAAGAGGCCCCCGCGGCAGAAGAGAAAAAGGAGGCGGAATCCAAAGAAGCAAATAAAGAGCCGGCCGCCGAATCCCAGGAACCACCACTTCAGTTTCCGGAAATAAATTTCGCAACTTTTGTAGCATCTTTAAATGCCTCGGCACTGTTACAGTTGGGCGCCATTGAAGACCCTACCGCCGGCACGAAAAATAAAAACCTGCCGATGGCCAAACAAACGATTGACATACTCAATCTGCTGCAGGAAAAAACCACCGGGAATTTAAGCGCAGAAGAAGAGAACTTGCTGAAAAATATTCTTTATGATTTGCGGCTAATGTATGTCAAAGAAAAGCAGTAAGTCGCCGAGAACATAAAAATTACTTTTTAGGAATCTAATATCGTAACGTCATCTTCGGTCTTATCCCTCCTGTAGGTTTCAGGGTTCTTGATGGCTACTGGCGGCTCGCTGCCGGCTTCTGGCTGCCACAGCCTGCGACGAACTCCCATCGGCAAGCTCTGGGCCTGAGTTTATCGAAGGCAGCCGAGTCGAGGGCTGTCTTACAGCGGACGTAGTTGCCCGCCATTTCTGTAAAGAGGCATAATTGGAAAGCAACCGAGGACGAGTAGGAGGACGCGTACGATAGGGAGTATAAATTTTTCGTCCTCGTGCTCGTCCTCGTCCTCGAGAACTCAAACCACTCGCAGCCCGCAACACGGAACCTTTGAACCCGGAACCCACACGAAGCGCTATGAAAATTTTATCACCTGCTAAAATCAATCTCTTTTTGCATGTCTGCGGAAAACGCCCTGATGGCTATCACGAATTGTTTTCTTTGATGTGTTGCATCACACTTTTCGATGAACTTTCGCTTCAGATTGGCAGGGGAAAAGCGATCGAAATTCATTGCTCCCATCCCAACGTTCCGGTCGATGATACCAACCTTGCGCATCGGGCTGCATGTTTGTTTCAAAGTAAGCTGGGTTCAACCCAGGGTGTTAACATCCACCTGAACAAAAACATTCCGGTAGCCGCCGGCCTTGGCGGCGGCAGCAGCAATGCAGCCAGCATTTTACGGGCCTTGAATACTTACTATGACAGCCCCTTTTCCATGGATGAACTGATGGAATTGGGCCTTGCACTGGGGAGCAGACGTTCCTTTCTTTATTTTCCAAAAACCGGCGATTGCCAGCGGCATCGGTGAAAAACTGGAGGCCTTCGAGGGCGCATTGCCATACCATATTTTGTTGTTATATCCGGGTTTTAACGTTTCAACCGCGCAGACATACCAAAACCTGAATTTTGGATTGACAAACGATCAAAAAAAACCTACAAGCAACCATTTAAAGCTAAACAGGTTCAATCCGGCGCATCATTTAACCAATGACCTTGAAAGGGTTACCGCCCAAAAATACCCTGAAATTGGTTTGGCTAAAGAAAAACTTCTGAATCTCGGGGCGATCGGTGCGCTGATGAGCGGAAGCGGCCCAACAGTGTTCGGCCTTTTCGACAATGCCAAGACGGCAAAATCAGCCAGGCAGAGTCTGGCGGTGGCTAAGGATTTTCAGTTATTTCTCGTGGATCCGATCCTTGAAGCCGATCCGATGTTCGTCGGCGCCTGAAAGATCCGGCCTGACTTTGGGGCATTGTTTGAACACTTAAACAACGTAGCTGATTTTACCATCATGGATAGTGGATAATGGATGGTGGGTACAGGGTATTGGGGCGTCGCCAAGAGGCAAGGCACAGGGTTTTGGTCCCTGCACTCGGAGGTTCGAATCCTCCCGCCCCAGCCATTCGGATTGAAAATTGATGAATTCGTAAAAAGTCGAATTCATCAATATTCAATATTTATTTCCATACTGGGTTAACGGAAGGCTAAATGGAAGGAATATCCATCTTCGCGGGCAATTCGAATCCTGCCCTGGCAAATAAGATCTGCGAATATCTGAACCTGTCTCTGGGTAATGCCCAGGTAAAAACCTTCAGTGACGGTGAGATTCAGATTGAAATCGATGAAAACGTTCGATCAAAAGACGTTTTTATCATCCAATCCACCTGCGCACCGGTTAACGATCACCTGGTTGAGCTCTTGTTAATGATTGATGCGTTAAAGCGCTCCTCAGCCAATAGAATCACCGCGGTGGTACCGTATTTCGGCTATGCCAGACAGGATAAAAAAGTCGCGCCCCGGGTTCCGATCAGCGCCAAACTGGTTGCGAATATGCTGACGGTTGCCGGAGCAAATCGAATGATTACCATGGATCTGCATGCCGGCCAAATTCAAGGCTTTTTTGATATTCCGGTGGACAACATCTTTGCCGCACCGCTGTTGATAGAACATATCAGAGACAAATTGGATAATGATCTTGTTATTGTTTCGCCTGACGCCGGCGGGGTTGAAAGAGCCCGGGCGTTTGCCAAACGGCTGGATGCTGATCTGGCAATTGTTGACAAACGGCGCTCGGCCCCCAACCAGGCCAAGGCCATGGCGGTCATTGGTGATGTGAAGGACAAGATCGCAGTCATTCTCGATGATATGGCAGACACCGCCGGCACGTTGACCGAGGCGGCCCATGCGCTTAAAGAAGGGGGCGCCAGAGAAATTCATGCCTGCTGCGCCCATGCAGTTCTTTCCGGGCCGGCAATTGGGCGCATTACAAAATCAGAAATGAAAAGTTTGGTGGTTACCGACACCATCCCATTAAAGGAAAAGGCCGCTGCCTGTGGCAAAATTGTTGTTATTTCGATTTCAGAACTGGTGGGTGAGGCCATCATCCGCAGTTATCGGGGCGATTCGGTAACCTCATTGTTTGTCTAGGCCCTTAGATTTTTTATGCCTTTTGAGTGTATAAATTATTGCGATAAAATACATAACATATTAAATTAAATTCGAATATCGAATATCGAAATTCGAAACAATCTCAAATTACCCAAATTCAAATGAGCTAAACAGAATCATGAATTAAATGCTGATCGACCTATCTGGCATTTGGGTCATTGAAGCATTTGAATTTTGAATTTGTTTCGTGTTTCGTGCTTCGGATTTCAAGCTTACCGGCCAAACTGAGAAGCAAAGGACACAAAGACCAATTTTTCTAAGCTTGGGCGGTTAATGTAAGGAGGATAATTCATTGGAACAAATTGATTTAAAAGCACAGGTCAGAAAAACGACCGGAAACGGTCCTGCCCGGGTCTTGCGGCGCGAGGGACGGATTCCGGCGGTACTTTACGGACCGAAAACAGACTCGATGTTACTTTCGATCGATTTCAAGGAGTTCGAACAAATTGTAAAAAAAGAAAACATCGGTTCAGTTTTGTTGAATTTGCAGATTCAAAACGGCAAAACATTAACCCGATCGGCCATGATAAAGGAATTGCAAACCCATCCGACGAGCGGCGTATTTCTTCACGTCGATTTTTATGAAATCGATATGCAACGTAAGATAACGGTTAGTATTCCGGTGGTTACCCGGGGTAAAATCGCAAGCGTTGAAGAGGGCGGACTGCTGCAAATTGTCCGCAGAGAACTTGAAGTGTTTTGCCTGCCGACGGCCATTCCGGAAGCAATCGAGGTGGATGTTACCGATCTTAAAATCGGGGATTCAATTCATATCCAGGAGATTCCGCTGCCCGGCGATATTGAAATTCCGGCAGATGTCGATTATACGGTCGTAACGGTGCTGGCGCCGAAGGTCGAAGAGGTTGTAGAGGAAGAGGAACTCGAAGAAGGTGAAGAGGCGGAATTGGAGGAAGGCGCTGAAGGAGAAGCTGCTGTTGAAGAGATGCCTTCGGAAGAAACAAAAGAGAAAGAGGATTAGGATACGAACCGGTTGCCGCAAAAGCGTATGCGTCTGATTGTCGGGCTCGGGAACCCCGGGTCCCAATATGAAAACACACGGCACAATGCCGGGTTTATGGTGGTGGATCAGCTCGCCGGGGAATTCGGCATTTCCGTTAATAAAAACAAGTTTGACGTGCACTACGGCCGCGGCGCCATCGAGGGCCATGAGGTCATGCTGGTCAAACCAATGGCCTTTATGAACCGCAGCGGGTGGCCGGTCCAGAAACTGGCCGCATATTTTAAAATAGATAGCAAGGATCTGATGGTTGTTCACGACGACATCGATCTTGCTTTCGGAAGATTAAAAATAAAAGAGAAAGGAGGGCATGGAGGACACAAGGGTCTAAAATCGATTATGCATGCTGTTGGCGAAGACGAATTTGTGCGTCTGCGCATCGGCGTCGGGCGTTCCGAGGCAGAAAGCAGTGTTTCAGATCATGTTCTGGGACCCTTCTTTGAT
>PVMK01124657.1_pt1 | contig 20312 bp, 27 predicted proteins | sample 1853481 | NCBI WGS metagenome assembly PVMK01 (sample SAMN08533507, study PRJNA380276) | Marine sediment metagenome, whole genome shotgun sequencing project. | reverse complement strand
TAATTCTTTAGCAATTTTTTCCGCTGCTTTATGGCTTGAAACATTGGTTTCTTTAAGAGAAGGTTTTGATTGAAATTGTTTTTTAATCTTAGAGGAAATTTTTGATTTAGCTTCAGTGTTTTTTGTCACTTGTTCAGTAATTTTTTTAGCAGTTTTCTTCCTAGAACTTATTTCAAATTCTATTTCTTCTATCTGAGCTTTAATTGACTTCATTCTAGTTTCAGCATACTGTTTTTCCTCAGGGTTTTCAGCAAACTCCAGCTGTTGTTCTGCCTCTGTGAGGGACTCTTTTTCTCGATTTAGTCGATCTACTGCGGCCGTAACTAGTCTTTCAATACTTTCTAGTTGAGCATTTTTTTGAGTCAAAATATCAGAAACATCAGAAGAATCTTCCCTTTCTAAATCTATTTTTTTATCCAGTGAAATTAATCCAGATGAGGATCTTCTTTCAGTTGATCGTAATTCTTTGAGTTGTCTTTCTGTTCTTAATCTGAGCTTTGAGGCTTCTTGTTTTCTTTTTCTTAATGTTAAGACTAATTTTTGAAGTGAGGCCAATAGTTTGAATCAAAACTGGCTGGATTAAGTTGTTAATATAATCAGGATTTGACTTATCAGTAAAGAAAATTAACATACTTTGATCGCGATAACTCAAACTTTTAAAAAATATTAGTCAAAGAATTTGTTGAAAGGTATGGATTTTCATCCAAAAGATTTACCAATTTTCAAAATATATGATCTAAAAGACGAAAAAGGTGCATCTGATGCAGTAGAAGATATGGTAAACCTTGGGTTTAGCAATAGAAAAGAAGGCTTCAAGGTTTTGATGCCCAAAGAAACTAAACTTGCAAAAAGAATCGGGTATTCTGTCACAACTGGTGTAAACGTTGAATTAAGGAAAAAAAATGAAGTTAGGGACATAAAATACTGGACCTATCATCACGACAGTGATCATTATGCAATAGTTTTGATTAGCAGCAAGACCCTAGAAGAGTTAGGTTTTTGATTTATCAAAAATTTTGTACAACTTGGTTCTGGATGCCAGAACTCCAGTCAACATTATTCCAAGAATTGCACCACCAATTACATCCATTGGGAAATGCTGTAAGACATAGACTCTGCTAATTGATACCAAAATTGGATAAGCAAAGAGCAGATAGCAGCCCCTAGGAAATCGCTCAGATAAAACATAGGCCAAAACAATTCCAAATACAATCGATCTAGCAGCATGTCCTGATGGAAATGACGCATTATATCCACCCTCACAGAACAGAGCAAAAGTATCCTGACTAAGCTCGACTGGCAAAGAAACGCCTTCATAATCAAAATCAGGTCTGTCCCTATCTACGCCGCATTTTATGTACCCTGTAAGCAATGTGGAAAGAACAATTAGTATCATTAGAGTAATGCCGATTCTTCTAGTTTTTTTGATTAGAAGGATAACTACTCCAAATCCTAGCATGTAAAATGTATCACCACTTTCAGTTATTGACTGCATTATGATATCCAAAGTAGGATCTCCAACATTCTCTGAAACAAAAAAGATGACATTTTGATCAAACTCTTCAGTGATTCCAAAAGATACCAAGGCTGAAGTAATTAAAAATAAAATCACCAGAAGAACAAAGGAGCGAGACCTTAAATCAAAAATCCAGTTTTGCAATTAGTTAAACCTCTTTTGTGTCATTTTTAATTTTTCCTAGATGAAATACAGTTTGAAATGCGTCATTTATTTCAAGTAAATTTTTCAAACTCTGATCGGCTTAAAGAATTTAACCAAGGTGATAATAGGAAGATCGTGAAAGTCCTCACACTAGACGATTTTGATCTTAAAGACAAGACAGTTTTTTTAAGAGTTGATATGAATTGTCCAATAGATCCCGAAACCATGGAAATTACGGGAACTAAAAGAATAGAGGAGGCAATTGAAACAATTCAATCATTAGAGCAGTCAAAAGTAGTAGTTGCATCTCACCAAGGAAGAGTTGGAAATAAGGATTATACAGGAATGGACAAACATGCAAAAGTTCTTGAAAAATTATTGAATAAAAAAGTCAAGTACGTTGAAGATGTAATTGGGAGCGCGGCACAAAACGAAATTAAAAATTTGAAAAATGGAGAAGTATTGCTTTTAGATAATCTGCGTTTATGTGCTGAAGAAAATTATGAATTCTCACCTGAAGATGCATCAAAAACTATCATGGTAAGTAGGCTATCCAAACTCTTTGATATTTGTGTTTTAGATTCATTTCCAAGTGCACATAGATCACATCCATCAATTGTGGGGTTTGCACAAATTTTGCCTGCATGTGCAGGGCGCATTGTTGAAAGAGAGGTTAGAAATCTTGATGAGATAATGACAGTGGCAAAGGCACCTCATGTTATCGTTTTAGGAGGCTCAAAGGTTCCAGATAGACTCGAAGCAATCAAAATGCTAATTCAAAATGGTCGTGCAGATCACGTTTTGCTTACAGGGGTAATTGGAAATGTGTTCATGCGTGCTCAGGCTAGAATCAAGTTTCCCCTAGGCATCAAACGAGAAGAAGAAGTAGTAGCAAAGGCACACTCCCTAATAGGAGAATATCCAGATGTTTTTTCAACACCAGTAGATATTGCAATTGACAAAGATGGAGAAAGAGTAGAGATGGATGTGCGAGAGATTTCAAAGGGAGATAAAATTTATGATTTAGGTCCAAAGACAGTAGATTTCTATTCAAAATTAATTGCAGGCGCAGGAACTGTGTTCATCAGTGGTCCTGCAGGATTTTTTGAAAAGGAAAACTTTAGCTTTGGAACAAAAAAAATGCTAGAAGCTGTTGCAAATTCAATGGCAACAACAATAGTCAGTGGAGGTCATTTAACATCAGTTCTAAAGAGTCAAGGACTGGGAGAAAAAATTAATCACGTTAGCACAGCAGGAGGAGCATTAGTTCTTTATCTTACAGGTGAAAAGCTTCCAATGATCAAAGCATTAGAAGATGCTGCAACAAAATACAGAAATTAAATGGTTACATTGCATGAAGGATTTGGACATTTTTGTTTTTCAGATTCCCCAAGATAGATGTCTTGATTACAAGAATTACAATGATGTTTTTTAACAGGATCAAATAGCTTTAGCCATATAGTAGTGAAATTTTGCGCAATATTTCTTGCAAGACCAGAATCACAAATTTCATTAATGTAAGGTTCCAAATCATCAATAATCCAAGAAGAGTTAAAATCACCTCCAAGTTTTATTGTTTCAAATATTTCATCGTTTGTAAATTTTATATCAACATCATTATGTTTTTCAAAAATTATTTTTCTAATTTGTAATTGAATTGGAATAGATGGAGTAAAGGTACTCATATACTAGTACAAGTTGGCTGCCTCTTCTTTTAACTTATCTACATTTTGTGAAGCATCTAGATGCTTTCCAAGATAAGAGTAAAGAGCAGATTTTAGAACTTTAAGTGAAAGTAAGGCACATTTTATTCGTACAGCCTGTAGATTTTCAAGACCTAGTTCTCCTAGAACGTCAGTTTTTGAGATATTTCTGACCTCATCAATATTTTTTCCCTTTGCAATCTCTGTCAATACCGATGAGCAAGCCATGCAAATAGCACATCCTTTGCCATGGAATTTAATATCAGAGACTTTGTTATCGTCAATTTTCATATCAATGTCAATGCTATCGCCACATAATGGATTTGAGTCATGAAAAGTAACATCATGATCTTCAATTTTCCCATAATTAATTGGATTCCTTGAATAGTCAATTATCATCTCATGATAAATGTCAGCGTTGCTCATAATTTGAATATCCTTGCTACTTTATTTAATGAATTGATTAATGCATCTATTTCCTCTTTTGTGTTGTAGATGTAAAAGCTTGCTCTAGATGTGGCAGCGACATTTAGTCTCTCCATTAACACCTGAGCACAATGGTGACCTGACCTTATTGCTATTCCTTCTTCATCAATAATCTGAGCTACATCATGAGGATGAACATCTGCAAAATTAAACGAAATCACCCCACCACGTTTTGAGATATCCTTTGTCCCATAGATGTGCAATCCTTTAACTTGAGATAATTTTTCTATTGCATAGGAGGTCAATTCAATTTCGTGTTGTCTAATGGCATCCATTCCAATGTTTGAAAGATAGTCTATTGCTGCACCAAATCCTACAACATCTGCAATGTTTGGAGTTCCTGCTTCAAACTTGTATGGTAAATCATTCCAAGTCGTCTCATACTTGTGAACTTCTCGTATCATATCACCGCCACCATGGAATGGATTCATAGTCTCTAAGATGGATTTTCGTACCCATAAAATTCCGATGCCAGTTGGACCGAGCATTTTGTGCCCTGAAAATGCAAAAAAGTCACAGCCTAATTTTTCAATGTCTACTTTCATGTGAGGTACTGCTTGTGCACCATCAACTAAGGTCAATACTCCCGCAGCTTTGCATTTTGAGATAATTGTTTCAGCATCAGAAATTGTTCCTAAAACATTTGACATTAGACTAAAGGTAACAAGTTTAACTTTTCCTGTAGCTAGATACTTGTCAAGGTCATCTAAATTTAATTCGCCATTATCATTCATTCCAATGTATTCTAATTTTGCACCCTTTTCTTGTGTCAATAGCTGCCAAGGAACAATATTGCTATGATGCTCGTATTCAGTAGTAACTATAATGTCATCTTTCTTCAAATGATCTCGTCCCCATGCATATGCAATAAGATTAATTGCTTCAGTGGTACCTCTAACAAAAATAATTTCAACTCTGTCTTTTACATTGATAAAATTTGCAACCTTATCTCTTGTTTTTTCATATAGTTCAGTAGCCTCTTCTGCCAATGCATAAACTGCTCTGTGAATGTTAGCATTATGATTTCTATAGAAATCATTTATTGCGTCAATTACTTGATTTGGTTTTTGTGTTGTAGATGCATTATCCAAGTATACAAGAGTTTTATTGTCTCTAACCTTTCGTTCCAAAATTGGAAAATCTTTTCTAATATTTTCAAAAGATGCCTGGGTACTTTGCATTTTCTAAATCTCCACGTAAATCTCGTTTTGTTCTATTTTAACATTGTATGTCTTTAATGGAGTTTCAGCAGGGAGATTTTGTGGTTTTCCCATCTTCTAAATTAAACACAGAAAGATGTAATGGACATCTGACACCTTCTTCGCTTAGAAATCCAGTTGACAAGTCAGCATCAGCATGTGTACAAATTAAGTCAGTTGCATGAATATTTCCCTTTAGGTTAGCCAAAAGAATTTTTTTATCATCAGTATGAAATCCAAACAGTTGACCATCTTTGACTTGGTCTAAACTGCAGACTTTAATCCATTGAGACATGTTGATTACCTGTACTTGTAGTGCTGCTCAATCTCTGCATCTTCATTGTATCGGGTCTCTTCAACTTCAATGAATTTTGCAAGCTCTTCATCAGTGTTTATTGTTAGTTCTTTATCATCCCATTTTGATTCAATTAGATGTGCAATCCATGCTCTTACCTGATAGGACATTTTCCTTGATAAGGGTTCTAAAAATCCTTCAATAATTGTTCGTTCTGCCTCTGCATGACTCAGACATCTTGTTTTAAGATAGAATATTTGTTCCTCATCAATCTGAGCTACTGATGCAGAATGAGTTGCCTTTACATCATTTGTAAATATCTCTAATCCTGGAATCGCATCTGATTTTGCATCCTTGTCCAAAAGAATAGAGCGTCCAGACAAGAATGAATTTGATTTTGTTGCGTTCTCTTTAATTCTAATCATTCCTTTGAATAATGATTTTGATTTGTTTCGGAGGATAGATTTCTCAACTACTCTTCCCTCAGTAGATGGAGCTTCATGGTTTACATCTGTTTGAATATCAAATGACTGTGCTTTGTTCCCAAAAATTACTTCAGAATCATTTGAAGATGCACCAGAACCATTAAGATAATATTCTGTTTTGTATCTGGACAGGACAGCCCCAAATAATCCAGAATACCAATTAATTTTGGCATCTTGTCCTAGATCTGTTCTTCTGGTAGAGAAATTAACTGTGCTTTGGTCCATCATTTGCAATGTAGTCATGTCTAGCTGGGCATTTGGTGCAACGTTTGTGTTGAATAATTCAAGATACGCTTGCTGTTTTTCTGATTTAGAGGAGTAGAGTTCCTGAATAATAGTTCCTTTGCTGCTCTCATCGGCAAAAGACAATGTTCCTAGAGATAGTAGAAATACCATCATCAGACAAACAAGTAAGGATATGAATTGGTTTTTCTAGAATTAGATTTTTTGGAATGTGGATAAATATACCTGAATTAAATGCAGCATTGTTTAATGCTGTAAATTTATCACTTTTGGAGTTGGAGGCCTCTAGTGATTTTTTTACAAGTTCTGAATTGTTTTTTATTGCATCCGCGATTGAAGATATTACAAGTCCTTTTGACTTTAGACTCATCAGAAATATTGATTTTGTGAATATGAGTACCAATTTGTATAATACATGTTTCATCTTCTAATTCCCCTAGTCTTTTTTGCAGAAAACTTGGAACCTCATCTGTTGTAGATATTGAAAGAGAAACTTGTTGTGGATCCATTTTTTTGGCATCAGTGTATTTGTTGTATAGTGGGAGATGTTTCAATTGGTAGACTTTCGTAGATTGATAAAGAATTTCTCCTGTATTGTTTTAGCCAGTCTGGTTCGTTTTTAGATGAGGATATTTCATCAATGTGATCTAAACTAATTGTTGAGAGTGATTGAGACATGACTGATCATTTTACATTCTAACCGACAGAATCATCCATCTCTATTTTGATGAGTCTGTTTAATTCTACTGCATACTCCATTGGTAATTCTTTTGTAAATGGTTCCATGAATCCGTTTACAATTAAGGAAAGTGCTTCTTCTTCGGAAAATCCTCTACTCATAAGGTAAAAGATTTGTTCATCACCAATTTTTCCTACAGTTGCCTCATGGGTAATCGTAGCATCTTCTTGGTTAATTTCCATGTATGGATATGTTTCAGTCTTTGAAGTGTCATCTAGTAGCAAGGCATCACATCGTACTGTTGCTTTAACATTGGTAGCACCCTTTGCCACACTTAGTAGACCTCTGTATGTTGATCTCCCATCTAGTCTGCTTACAGATTTCGAGGTAATCTTTGATGTAGTATTTGGTGCAAGGTGAACCATTTTGGCACCCGTATCTTGATGTTGTCCTTTTCCTGCAAATGCAATTGATAGTGTCTCACCATATGCACGTTCTCCCATCAAATAGATTCCAGGATACTTCATTGTGAGTTTACTTCCAATATTTCCATCAATCCATTCAACTGTTGCACCCTCATATGCATAAGCACGCTTTGTAACAAGATTGTAAACATCACTACTCCAGTTTTGGATCGTAGTGTATCGCAGTTTTGCATCTTTGTGTGCAACTAATTCAACAACTGCAGAATGTAGTGATTCAGATGAATATACTGGAGCAGTACAACCCTCGATATAATGAATTTCAGAGCCCTCATCTGCAATGATCAAGGTTCTTTCAAACTGTCCAATGTTTTCTGCATTTATTCTAAAATATGCTTGTAGAGGCATGTCTACTTTGACACCCGGTGGAATGTAAATGAAAGATCCACCACTCCACACTGCACTGTTTAATGCAGCAAATTTGTTATCCTCAGGTGGAATAATTTTAGCGAAATATTTTTTAAAAATTTCTGGTTGTTCTTTAAGTGCAGCATCAGTGTCTAAAAACAAAACTCCTTGTTTTGCTAAATCTTCTCTCAAGCTATGATAAACAACTTCTGATTCATATTGTGCACCTACACCTGCAAGAAACTTTTTTTCAGCTTCTGGAATACCAAGTTTATCAAATGTAGCTTTTACATCTGCTGGAACATCATCCCAGTTTTTTTCAGTTTTTTCAGTTGCTTTTGCATAATAGAAGATATTTTGAAAGTCAATCACACTAAGGTCTCCACCCCAAGTAGGCATTGGTGTTTTCATAAAAATTTCATAGGATCGTAGTCTAAAATCAAGCATCCATTGTGGCTCATCTTTCATTTTACTGATGGCAATTACAGTGTCTTTTGAGAGGCCTTTTTTGCTAAGATGTACATACATGTCAGTAGAATCTTTAAAATCGTATTTTGAATAATCCATGTCAAGATTTTCAGTAGTCATAAAGAAAATAACCCCGTTATATTATAAATACATGAGGAAAAATAGGCACAGCTAAATAGCTTTAGCTAAACATTTGTATTGTAAAAAAAATTTCTAAATTAATTCTGTAAGAAAAATAAAAAAAGTCTAGATTTAAATTATATTTTTTTAATCTTATCATATTCTTCTGAAGTCATGTAGGGTTTTGCATTATTCACATGAAGATAACAAGATACATCTTCGCCATTATACCAATTATTATTATTCCCATCTAAATGCAAATTACAGACTTCACAATTGTAAGAAAAGTATGTTAATTTGTCATCATCAACATCAGGACCATCGTCAATTTCATAGAACTCTGTATTCATGTTACATTTAGGACAATACATTTTCATTTTTTTCCAAGACTATTGCAATAATGTTTCCTTGAGAGTATCAAAGGATCCTTGAACCGTATGTACCTCAGATACATGAGATTTTTCACACTGAAATTTTTCAACTCGTCAGCAGTAAATGGTCCAATGGCAACAACATGTGTTTTTTCTAAATTTTCAATCAGTTTTAGCTTATCATAGTCTTTTAACATTATTTCAAAGAAACCTCGAACCGATGATGCACTTGTAAAGACAATACCGTTAACTTTACCTTGAGAAAATAGTTCCCGAAATTCATTCCACTGGGTAGTATCTCTAAATGCACATACGTCATACAAATGAATCTCTAATACATCAATTCCAATCTTGTTTAGTAGTTCTTTCAAAAAAGGAGTAGATGCACTACTGCGAGGAACAATTACTTTTTTCCCAACTGCATGGATTTTGGTAAATTCCTCACCAACACCAACTGAGGAGTATGTAGTAGGTTGATAGTTTGCTTTGATTCCTTGATTTTCAAGTGCCAATGTAGTTTTTGGACCAACTGACATAACCATAGTATTTGCCACTGCAAGTTGTAGTATCTCAAATTTCCCTACTTGTTTTGCAGTATCAAAGAGTAGTTTGACTGCTTTGGAACTCATAAACACAGAATAGTCGGGGGCATATTTTTTTATTGATTCTAAGAATTCATCTACAATCTTTTCTCCCTTGCTTACAAGTTCAATGGTAGGAAGAGGTAGTGGCTTTGCATTGTTTTTTTGTGCAAGTTCGATAAATTCTGTGGCATCATCTTCTGAGCGAGTAATTGCAATTATTTTCCCGTCAAGCATCTTATTTCCACCCTATTGTTTTTGATAAATCAACTACTTTTCCTATGATAATATTAGTTGGAGGGATAATCTTATTTTGCTTTACAAGTTTCGCAATATTTGAAACTGTTCCTGTAACCATCTTTTGTTTTGGAGTAGTTCCATTCTGAATTACTGCAACGGGGGTTTTCTTATCCATTCCCCCACCAATAAGCTGTTTACATATTACATCAATTCTAGACAAACCCATCATGATAACAATCGTATCAACTGATTTGGCAAGTCTTTTCCATTTTACAGCCTCGTTTTTCTTTTCAGGGTCCTCATGCCCAGTTACAAAGACAACAGATGAGGAATATTTTCTATGAGTTAGAGGAATTCCAGCATAAGTTGCAGAGCCAATTCCAGAGGTAATTCCTGGAACAATTTCATATCTTATTTTGTGTTCTTTAAGAAATTCAGCCTCTTCACCACCACGTCCAAAAATAATTGGATCACCTCCCTTTAATCGAACGACATTTTTTTTAGATTTTGCATATTTTACCATCAAGTCATTTGTTGTATTTTGATGAGTTGTATCATCTCCAACAGCACGACCAACATAGACTTTTTCTGTTTTTTTGGGAATCATTGAAATTATTTTTTTGCTTACCAATCTATCATAAAGAACAACATCAGCTTTTTTGAGAAGTTCTACTGCATGCAAAGTGATCAATTTATGGTCTCCAGGACCAGCTCCTACAAGATAGACTTTGCCTGTCATTTCTTATTCCATTCCTCCACTTTTTCCCTCCAATTTAATGCAAGGTCATTTACTCCTTTCTGACGAAGTTCTTCTCCCACACTTTTTCCTAAAGAATAAGGATCACTTTTGCTGCCAGTTTTTGTTACACATAGCAACTGCTTGCCATCAACAGAAAATGCACTTACTGTAAGAGTCATTTGTTCACCATTTGACTTTGCATATGCTCCAACTGGAAATCGACATCCAGAATCCACATAATCAGAAAGTGCACGTTCTGCTTCTATCTCAAGTTTTGAAGTGGTATCCTCGATTTTTTTTAACATCTGTATTGTTTGTTCATCATTTTTTCTTGCAACTATTGCAAGTGCACCCTGACCTGGAGAGGGAGAAAAATCTTCGATGGATAATGGAGTAAATGACAAATCTAATCCTAGTCTTGTAATTCCTGCTTGAGCCAAAACAATCGCATCATAGTTTTCACCTGATGCTTTTTTAATTCTAGTTTCAATATTTCCGCGAATTGGTTTTACTATTACATCTGATCTCTTTCTGGAGATTTGAACGGCTCTACGCAAAGAACTAGTACCTATCACAGCACCAGACTTTATGGTATCAAGTGTGGAACCATCTGATGAGATAAACACATCATTTACCATTTCTCTTTTTGGGATACATGCCAGAACAAGATTATCATCAAGTTGGGACGGAACATCTTTTAGACTGTGTACTGCAAAGTCTATTTCTTTTTGAGCAACTGCCCTGTCAATCTCTTTTTCAAATATTCCTTTTTGATCAATTGTAAATAATGGCCTTGTATCAATATCACCTTGGGTCTTTATTGGTTTGATCTCAAACTCTATATTCTGATGTGCCTTTTTGAGTTCTTCAATTACCCAATTTGTTTGTGCAAGAGATAGCTGACTTCCCCTTGCTCCAATCACATACTTCAATTTTTCACCGACTTTAGTGCAATGTGGTATGCATCAAGTGCTTTGTTAAGATCAATCTGGGTATGAGCATCAGACAAAAAGACCACCTCAAACTGTGATGGTGCAGTAAAAACTCCTTTTTTTAGAAGAGTATTGAACATTTTCTGGAATTTTTTTGCATCTGCATTTTTTGATGTTTGATAGTTTACAACAGGCTTGTTAGTAAAGAAAATCTGAAACATTGAGGCTGTAGAATTGATTTGGTGTGGAATTTTCATGTCAGTTGCCATATCATCTAATGCCCTAGTAAAGCGTAGATTATATTTTTCAAGTTTAGAGTAGAGACGATTTTTAATTTTGTTTATTGTTTTAAGAGAACTGATTGCAGCACTAACAGAGATTGGATTTCCAGCAAAAGTACTTGCTTGATATACTTTGCCTCCAGGAGATAATAAATCCATAATCTCTTTTTTCCCACCAACTGCTGCTATTGTAAATCCATTACCCAATGCTTTGCCAAGTGTAGTAATATCAGGTTTTATTCCAAAGTGTTCTTGGGCACCTCCAGGTGACACCCTAAATCCAGTTACAACTTCATCAAAGATTAGCGGAATATTATTTTCTTTTGTTATTTTTCTAATGTTTGAGAGAAAATTATTCTCTGGTAAAATCAACCCCATATTTGCAAGAATTGGCTCTACAATTACTCCTGCAATATCTTTGTTTTTTCTAATTGTATTCTCAAGGTCATCAGAATTATTGTATTGAACAACCAAAGTGTTCTTTGATACTTCATCTAGTCCTCCATCAGACACTGAGATACCATTGTGTGCAGACCCAGAACCTGCCTTTACAAGTACAGAATCATGTGCTCCATGATAACATCCTTCAAATTTAATGATCTTTTTCTTTTTTGTAAATCCTCGCGCAAGTCTAATTGCAGTCATTGTTGCCTCACCACCAGTATTTACAAGACGAACCTTGTCAATTGATGGAAAATTATTAATGATTAGTTTTGATAATTCTATTTCTGATTCAGTAGGAGTGCAATACAGAGTACCCAGTTTTAGCTGTTTTGATACTGCTTGAATAATCTCTTTTCTTCTATGTCCTAGTAAAAGCGCACCATAGCCATTGCAAAAGTCAATGTATCTATTTCCATCCTCATCCCAGATATGTGCCCCATCTGATTTTTTTGTAAAAAATGGGTATGGCTCATAATACCTAACTGGGCTGTTAACGCCTGAAGGAATTATTTTTTTTGAATCACTAAATAATTTCCTCGAACTAGGCATGTTTCGATAGGGATTTAGGTCATTATTATTCGTAATATTACTGATTTTCTTGCTTTCTCTGCTTTGCAAACATTCCTCTAAACAAGAATCCTACAATCATAGTCCCAACATATGGTGCTGTCCAATAAAGCCACAAATCATTCATGGCACCAGATAACAAGGCAGGAGCAAATGCCCTAGCTGGATTCATAGAGGCCCCAGAAATTACTGCTAAAAAGAAAATATCCAATCCAACTATTCCGCCAATTGCAATTCCACTAAATCCTTTCAAACCCTTGGTATACACAACAGTAAAAATTACTGCCATGAGTAATCCTGATGCCAATACTTCTACAGGAAATATCAAAAGAATGGAATAATCATAGTTTGGTGCATTTACTCCAAGATTTGCTTCTGATCCAATAAAATTCATTACAAACAAAGATCCAAGAATCGCACCAATTATTTCAGCTGTAAAATACCAAGCTACTTGAATTTTAGTAATATGTCCAGTGATATAATACCCAATTGTAACTGCGGGGTTGAAATGTGCAAGTGAAATTTTTCCAAAAGAGTATACGCCAATTATTAATGCGATGAATGGAGTAACTGCTGCAAACCAAATTCCATATGGTCCACCAATCTGAACATCATAAACTATGGAGCCCGTAGCAAAGACTACAAGAATAAATGTTCCAATTAGCTCCACTGTGAAAATTTGAAAATTTGAATACATCATATGTCATCTTCAAGTTTTTTTATTAATGCCATAACTTCAAATTTTATTTGATCACGAATTCTCCTTATCTCTTCAATTGTCTTTCCTTTAGGATCTGTAATATTCCAATCAAGAACGTCTTTTACAAATAACGAAGGGCATGATTTTCTATCCATGCATCCCATGTTTACAGTTCTGAATGAATCTTGAATCATTTCATTTGAAAGAAGTTTTGGTTTTTGATTGGTAATATCAATTCCAACTTCCGCCATTACGTCTACCACAATAGGGTTAAGTTCTGAATTTGGTTCAGTTCCAGCACTGGTCACCTCAAATTTTTTGGCATATTTTCGAAAAAATCCTTCTGCAATCTTGCTTCGTCCTGCGTTTTCTACGCACACAAAGAGAATTTTTGGGAATTGCATCATCAATACATAAATATTAATTTATATAAATTTAGATTGATATGAATGGTGTTGGTCTTTTAAAATGTATTTGTGACGATACAAGATTTGAGATCCTAGAAATGCTTCAAAAAGAAAAAGAGCTTTGTGTGACAGATTTTGTAGAGAATTTGAAAAAAGATCAGCCACTGATTTCTCATCACCTCAAGACTCTAAAAAATTGTGGAATTGTAAAGTCAAGAGATGAGGGGAAGAAAGTAATGTATAAAATTTCAAACAGTCAATTATCAGAATTAATTTCTAGCATTACAAAGGCTAGCAAAAAAATTCCAATTTTATGCAATGAAAACACATGTTGTTAGATAAATTTTTCAGTTCGTAAAACCCCAACATCACTAACATACAACACAACTGCAAAATTTGTAAAAAGTGTTCTTGCAATTTCCTCAGTTACATCTTGAATTTTATCTTCTTGCATAATCACTTCGACTTTAACATTTTTTTCATTCTTTAGCCCTTGTCCACGTAAACCACGTGCGCCGTTTCCCTCAACCTCATATGTTGTATAACCTGAAATGTTGTGTTTTGCCAAAATATCAATGATATTTTTTTGTGCAAGAATCTCACATGTGACAGTAAGAAGTTTAACATTGTAAAGTTTCATATGAATCCCTTCAAGACGTAGTTGAATAAGTCTATCGATCCCTCACTGTGTACAATCGTGGAGACCATAAACATTATTGGCAGTAACACGATAATGTTGAAAGGAAATGTAATTCCTAGTGCAGATGTGATGTAAAGACTAGGTTTTGCTTGAGGTATTGCATGACGCAAAACTGCGGGTGCTGCAATAAATGATGCACTTGCAAGAAGTAGTCCAAACATTACTGAGCCACCCAAGACTTAGTCCCCATTACAGTAGCAACCAGTACGCCTACTATTCCATTAAATGTAGGCATGATTATTGAAAATGCTATCAAAAAGACTCCTACTTTTTTGATATCATCTAATCTTTGTCCTGCAATGATTCCCATTTCAATTAAGAATATTACAATGGCACCAGTAAACAATTCATCAAAAACTATACTAATTGAACTAAATCCTTCCTCGCCAATCATGTATCCGATTATAATACTTCCAAGTAAGATTACAATTGCTTTGCCAGTTATTGATTCATGAAGAACTTGTTTTAGGTTTGTTTTAGTTTCAGAAAGTCCCATTTCTATTTCAGATTCTTTTAGTTCTCCAAAAGATTTCTTTTTTGCCTTGATCTGTTTTGCTACAGCCATGTTTGTCAAAAAGATTGCCATGATGAAAGCAACAGGTTCTAAAACTGCAAGGACTGCAGCTAAAAATCCTTCAGATGTAACACCCTGATTTTTGAGAAATGAAAGACCAACAGAAAAGGTAACTGCTCCGACTGCACCATATGTTGATGCTAGGGCATAAGAATCAAAGATGTTGAATTTTCCTAGACGTCTAAGTATTTGATAATGATTTAATGTAAAGAGCAAGGACAATCCAATTGCAACTAACATTGGAACAAGCATTGTCTCAAATCCAGTATTTCTCATCTCAATTCCTCCATGTAATCCAATTGCAGCAAGCAAGTAAATTGGCAAAAATTCTGAAATTGCATCAGGGATTTTTAAATCAGATTTTATTCGAGCCGCAATTACACCCAAAAATAAAGAACAACACAATTGGGTGTTAACAGATTTGATTGCATTAGTTCTAGAATTTCCATTTGAATGATTCAAAAATTTTCTAGTGGAATAAAAATCAAATCCTCAGTTAATCACACAAATAGTTGAATCAAGTAAGTAAATCCTATACCCATAAGTGCACTTCCAGGAATAGTGATTATCCATGCAAAAATAATTTGTCTTCCTACATTCCATCGTACAGCACGTTTTCTTCTTGCAGCAGCCAGCTCCCATGATTGTGCCTGTAATAGCATGCGTAGTACTTGCAGGAATTCCAAACACGGCAAAAACAGCTAACATCATCCCGCCTGCAGTTTCTGCTGCAAAGCCCCTGATAGGGTTTGAGTTTGGTGATTTTAACGCCAAGAGTCTTTATGACTTTATATCCCCCAAAGAAGGTTCCCAGCCCCATTGCAGTTGCTGCTGCAAAAATTACCCAAATAGGCATTTCAAGTTCAGGAATTAATCCTGCGGAAAACAGAATTAAAACAATAATTCCCATGGTTTTTTGACCATCATTTGCTCCGTGAGTAAGAGCAAACCAAGCTGAAGAAATTATTTGTAATCTTCCAAATGTTCTATTTACTACTGCTGGTTTGCGATTTGCAAATATTGTAATTATCAATCCCGTTAGCAATAGTCCAAAAATAACTCCGCCGATAGGAGCAATTACTATACCTGCAAATACTTTTGTCAAACCACCATAAACAAGTTTTTCAAAACCCAAGCCCATGATACCTGCCCCCATTATTCCACCAACTAAAGAATGACTGTTAGAAATGGGTAATCCAAAATATGTGCATAGAGTACTCCAACCAATGGCGCCGGCCAAACCTCCTATTATCATGTATACAGTAATATCATCAGGACTAACAATGCCTTTGGCAATGGTGGTTGCAACTGCAACACCAAAAATAAAAGGTCCAACAAAATTCATAGCTGCAGATAATGAAACTGCATGTATCGGTTTTAATACACGAGTTCCAATAACCGTTGCAACTGAATTTGCAGAGTCATTAAATCCATTTACAAAATCAAAGATAAGTGCTACAATTATGGCTCCAATCGCAATTTCTAACATAAATTTAACCTACGTATATTTTAGAACTATATCTTCAATTACATCAGCAACATCTACACATCTGTCTGATGCAGTTTCCATTGTTTCGTAGATGTCTTTGAGTTTGATGATATGTATTGGGTCAGTAGTCATAAAGAGTTCTTTTATTGCATCTCGATATAGATCATCTACGACATGTTCAATGTCACTAGTGTTTCTACAATGATCTATCATGTCTTTAGGATTTTTGATACGTTGTAATTTTGATATCATGTATTGAACTTCTTTTGTTGCCTTTACAAGTTCATGTGCCATTTCTAATGAATATGGAGGAACTTCTGTAATTTGGTAACTTTGAAATCTAGCTGCAATGCCATCAATAAAATCAATTACATCATCAATTTTCGAGGCTATTCTTTGCATGTCTTCACGGTCTAGAGGAGTGATGAAGGTCTTGTTTAATTCCGAAAAAATTTCACGTGTAAGAACATCTGCCTCTTTTTCTAGATCATGAATTTTTTTTGGGTATTCTTCATTTTTTAAATCAGAAAATAAAACGACTAAAGCTTCAGATGTTTCAACTCCTTTTTTGGCAAGATTATCAAGAATTGTTAAGAGTTGTTTCTCATTTGATTTTATCCAAGATAACCATTTTCCCATGATGTTTCCATAAAGAATTAGCAGTTAATATTACTGCACATACAATCTATGGATCTATATAGGTACATTAGAAATTTAGTTACGATGAATTTCAAGAATCTAAATAAAAAATTAAATTTTTTAGGCGATCATCAATTTTAAAAAAAGAAAATTAAAAGAAGAAAAGAAAATTAAAAATTATTTTGCATGCGTATTGAACCCTATCCTTAAGATCAATAGACGATCTTTTCTTTATTTCAACATGTGTGAAGATCAGAACGGTTTGTTTACTTCACGAGTAAAAACATAGCTTGCAAGACCCTACCATAATCAAAACAAAGACAGAGATAACACTAATACTCAAAATTATAGGAATGCCCCCTGCAGATACCCCAGTCATTAGTTCTCTTACAAGTAGAAATGGTATAGGTGACAGGATTGAGTTTTGCCACAAATGCAAGCCAATCAGGGAGCAATTCGAGTGGAAATAGAGCTGGACTAAGCATAAACAAAGGCATTCCAAGAAAATTAATCACTCCCCAAAAAGTTTCCTGAGACTTTGCAGTAGCTGCAACTATTACAGAGATTCCAGAAAATCCCAAAGAAAACAAAATCACAATTCCCATAATGGGTATAATCATTATTGGGTTTGGAAATGTTACCCCTATTGCTAATGAGATCCCCAAGATCAGACTAGCTTGCATTGCTGCAATCAAAGAGATTGCAGACATTTTTCCTAGTGCAATAGAAGAGCGAGAGATTGGAGATGTTAGTGCCTTATTCATAAACCCATATCGTCTATCCCAAAGTGTGTTTACTCCCACCAAAAATACTAGTAAAGATTGCAGTTAGTATAATGACACCCTGGTGTCATAAACTCTATGTATTTTCCTTCAAATCCTACTGATTGAATTAATGGTTCAGTTCCAGAAAATGTGTTTCCTATAACTACAATCCAAATTACAGGTTGAATTAATCTGATTAGAACACCGCTTCGTGATTTTTTATATCTTTTAAGCTCCCTCCAAAAAATAGTATATGTATCATAGAATAAAGAATTCATGCACGTAACCTTTTCATCTTTGCATGTTCTCGTCTTCGATTAAACCCACCTTCATCATCTCTTATTTCATGTCCAGTGTATGAAATGAAAACATCATCAAGTGTAGGTTGTGTAAGAGAAATTGAATTAATTTTTAAATTCAAATCAGATGCTATCTGAAATATTTTTGGAATAACTTCTGTTCCCTTTGATGCAAATAATGTAATCTTATTTTGATCCTCATTTATTTTTTTTATTAATTCAATTGTTCGTAATTTTGAGAGGAATATTTTTTCCTTATCTTCGTTTTCAATTGTTAAAGAAATTACCTCGTTTCCCATTGCACTTTTCATGTTTTGAGGAGTGTCAATTACCTGAATCTTGCCACCGTCAATAATTCCAATTCTATCGCAAAGATTGTCTGCCTCTTCCATATAGTGAGTAGATAAAAAAATGGTCATCTCAAACTCTTTGTGAATTTTTTTGATATATTCCCAAATTTTCCTTCTTGTTTGAATATCAAGACCAACTGTTGGTTCATCCAAAAACAATACTTTGGGTCGATGTAAGAGACCACCTGCGATATCAAGTCGTTTTCTCATTCCTCCAGAGTATGTCACTACAGCGTTGTTTTGTTTGTCAGATAATTCAATTAATTCTAAAACTTCATCTATTCTTTCGTCGATTAGGTCTTTGGGTATATGATTTAGTCTTGCTTGTAGTAAGAGATTTTCGCGTCCAGAAAGATACTCATCTACCGTGCTTTCCTGTTGTACATATCCAATATTTTGACGAACTTGTTTGGGGTGAGTCTTTACATCAAAACCTGAAACTAAAGCTTGGCCAGAAGTGGGTTTAAGCAAAGTAGTTAGAATCATCATCGTAGTACTTTTTCCTGCACCATTTGGACCTAAAAATCCAAAAATTTCGCCACTCTCTATATTAAATGAAATATCATCTACTGCCTTTAGATCTCCAAAAGATTTTGAGAGAGACTTTGTTTCAATAGAATACAACACTTTGATCGTTAATTTCAATTATAAATTGCTAAGCGTTGATTGTAGTCGATCCTCAAAAACAATTTAAGGGTCTAGAAAATCATTTTTCGCATGAAAGGTCTTTGTCAAGTATGTCATTCCTCTAACGTTGATGTAACATTAGAATCAGGAATTCCAAAATGTGCTAAATGCAACAAAAAATAATCTCTAGTTAATTTTCAATTTTTTTTAATTTTCATTTATTTTGATTTGACAAATTTTAGATTATTCAATTAAAATAGCATGGATATTGAATTTCTTCGCTAGACGCGTGTTAAAAATCCATATTACAGTTGATCGGGTTTAATAGGAATTTTCCCTATAGTAATTTGGCGATAGGGAGGAATAAGTGTATAGAGTAAAAAAACAGTACCGATAATATTTGGAATTTTGATTTTGACTGAGCTTGTCAGGATTTCAGTTTGGACCACTGACGGTTCAAACAGCAGAAGCAGAACCTTCTAAAAGAATAGTCGGATACTTTCCATGGTGGGAATCTGGAGATATCTGACTCATTGACTATACTAAACTAACAGATATCATCTATTTTCACATATGGCCAAACTCTGATGGTAGTTTGAACACTAGTGCAGTATAACCTAACGATCTCAATACAATTAGAGATAGAGCTCACGCTGCAGGAGTAACAATATCTATTGCAGCTGGTGGATGGGGGTATCAGATGGATTTCCTCCAATGGCTCAAGATCATAGCCAGAGCAAATTTTGTTTCAAAATTTCAAATTTTATCTCTATAATAACTTGGATGGGATAGATATTGATTGGGAGACACCAATAATCAAGTAAAAATTGACAATCAAGATATTTTATTATCAGATTTGGCAGATGTTTACACTCCCTTGGAAAAACAGTAACCGTTGCTGCAAATGGAGATGTTGTTGAGCTTAAAGCATCAGCAACAAACTCAGTAGATTGGGTTAACATATGGCCTATGATATGAACTGGAGTAATGCTGAACATTCTACATTTGTTGATTCAGTTCAGCATTGCAAAGATATGAAACCGATAGGAATTTCAAAAGAGAAACTACACTTGGAATTCCATTTTATGGAAGAACAGATCGATGGACTAGTGAGATAAAATATGAACAAATTGTTTCTATTTGCAATCCTTGCCATCTGAGAATACTTGTAACGGTTATTTTTTCAATGGAATTGATTTGGTTCAACAAAAGGCACAGTATGTTTTAGATAATGGTTATGATGGAGTAATGATTTGGAATTTGGGACAGGATACATATGATGATACATCTTTGCTAAATGTGATTTATGAAGTTCTAGATGTTCCACCACCCCCTCCAGGACCACCTCTAGCTAATCCTGATAGTTATTCTGTTAATGTGCCAAATACTTTGAACATACCCTCACCAGGAGTTTTGTTAAATGACATCGAACCAGATGGA
>PVMK01121873.1_pt1 | contig 20313 bp, 14 predicted proteins | sample 1853481 | NCBI WGS metagenome assembly PVMK01 (sample SAMN08533507, study PRJNA380276) | Marine sediment metagenome, whole genome shotgun sequencing project. | reverse complement strand
AGCGAGGAGGGTTGCCAGAGGATGTAGCCAATGTAACGCTATTTCTGGCTTCGGATCTCTCTTCATACATGACCGGCCAGACCTTACAGGTTTGCGGTGGAATGAGTGTGTAGCGACTTCGTCGCAGCGCCTGCGGCGCAAGTAGAAAGTAGAAAGTAGAAAGTGAATCACTCCAGAGCTCACTCAGCAATATTGGCAGTTGTCTCCCTGTTGTTAATTCATGGTTGCGCCAGCATATACAGTGTGGTTGAATTTGAAGTTCTTGAACCAGCCACGGTGAGCTTTCCTGATCATGTCGATCAACTGCTGATTGTAAACAGGGCTCCATTTACAATGGATGTTTTTAGCCAGGAAGATAGGGAGGGAATGGAAAGAGAACACCTTGTGATCGTTGATACCCTCATTTCTAACAATACACTGCGTGGTTTGCAAGAAGTACTGAAGGAATCACCCATTGAGAAGTTTCATTATCCCCTCTGGTATTCAGAACGGAGATTGGATACTTCTTCAGCGATGGATATGATTCTTACAAAACCAGAAGTGTACTCATTATGTGAGAGATACGGGGCTGATGCTTTGATCAGTTTTGAATCTTATACCCTTGATCTGGGTGATCATTATGACTATTATTCAGATGCGCCAAGCCAGGTTCAGAATCACTATTATGTGTTTTCGAATGAGGTAAAGTGGAATATTCATTTGCCAATTAGTCCCAAACCTTTTGATACATATAGGACCATAGATACCATCTATTTTACCGATGTTCAGAATGGGGAAGTCTTACGCATTCCTTCAGTTACCGGGATGATTGCTGAGCTTTTTTATGACAGTGGAACCAAATACGGAAGATACCTGGTTCCGGTCTGGTATCATACATCCCGAACCCTGTACAAAGGAAAAGGAGACTTATTGAAACGGGCCTCGAAGTATACAGACAGAGGCGAGTGGGAAGATGCATTTGCTATTTGGAGCAATCTGACAACATCGCCCGACAGCACGCTGGTTTCTAAGGCATATCACAACATGGCGATTTATTATGAACTGGAAGATAACCTGGACTCGGCCAGCCATATGGTGAATATGGCGCTTGTATATGATAGCCTTGCTATGGTTGAGAATTACAGGGAGGAGCTTGAAATCAGGGCCTTAAACCAGAAAGAGGTCATAGACCAGGTGTATTAATAGGTTAGTGGGTTAATAGGTTAGTAAAAAAAGGAGGATGTATAACACGATATTTATTGTAATAGTTGGGGTGTTGGTATTTGGATATGTATTGGACCGGGTACTGGATACCCTGAATCTGAAATATATACTACCAGATTTGCCAGAGGAGTTATCAGGCATTTTCGATCCGGATGAATATGAGAAGAGCCAATTGTATAAGCGGGACAATACACGATTTTCGTTTATTACAAGCACACTGAGTTTGCTTATCATGCTGCTGCTCTTTTTCCTGGGTGGTTTTGGCTGGCTGGATCGGTGGATTTTAACCTTAACCGAAAATTACATTGTGCATGTTCTGCTTTTTTTCGGTTTTCTGGGGCTTGCAAGCGATATCCTTACAACTCCTTTTTCAGTATATGGAACTTTTGTGCTGGAAGAGCGTTATGGATTTAACCGCACTACCGTAAAAATCTTTATTTTGGATAAATTAAAGGGTTGGTTGTTAGGAGGAATAATAGGAGGAGGACTTCTTGCATTAATTACCTGGATCTATCTGCTCACAGGTCCTATTTTCTGGCTTATCATACTCGGGGTGCTTACCCTCTTTTCCCTCTTTATGATCATGTTCTACTCCAATCTGATTGTTCCTCTTTTTAATAAGCAGACAGCCCTTGAAGAGGGATCGCTCCGGTCTAAAATCGAGGAGTTTTCTTTAACAGCAGGATTTAAGCTGGATAACATCTATGTGATGGATGGTTCTAAAAGATCCAGCAAAGCCAATGCCTATTTCACCGGATTGGGTCCAAAAAAGAGAATTGTACTTTTTGATACGTTGATTAAGGACCTGGAGGAAGAGGAGATAGTTGCTGTACTGGCACATGAGGTAGGTCACTATAAAAAGAAGCATACAAGCACCGGCTTTATTCTCTCAACCATTCAGTCAGCCATTACCTTCTACCTTTTTTCTCTCTTTGTGGGAATGGACAGTTTCGCAGTGGCTCTGGGAGGGGAGGAGGCGTCCTTTCATCTTGGATTAATTGCTTTCGGAATACTTTACTCACCCATATCCATGTTGATTGGCCTGGGGACCAATTATTTTTCCAGGTTTAATGAATACCAGGCAGACCGTTTTGCCAGCGAGAAATATGATGGCAGTAAACTGATATCATCTCTTAAAAAGCTATCTAAGAATAACCTAAGCAATCTTACACCTCATCCTGCTTACGTTTTCTTTCATTACTCTCACCCCACATTACTACAGAGAATAAGAGCTATGAAATAAATGGGAAAGTGATATTTAAAATTCAGACTTGTGTGATTGCTTTTTTGATCAGCCTTCAGTGGCTCCATGGTCAATCGGCTGCGACGCTTGTGTGGTCCGATGAGTTTGAGGGAATAGGCATTCCGGATACCTCGAAATGGGACCAACCGGAGTACAACCGACGGAACAATGATGAAGGTCCCGATGGTTGGTGGAGCAAGGAGGATTCCTTTCTGGATGGGGAGGGGAATTTGGTAATCCGGGTAAGGAAGATCGATAACAAAAATTCTGATAACGATCCCTATGACTATAGTGTGGGTGCCATTCATTCTATCCATAAGTTCGAACAAACATATGGTAAATTTGAGATGCGAGCCAGGCTGCCAACCCAACCAGGGTGGTGGGTAGCCTTCTGGATGATGCAGGGAGAGGTAGGATCCATTGCAAATGGAGGTGTGGACGGTTCTGAGGTGGATATCATGGAGGGATTTGGATGGAACAATGTGATTAACCAGGCGATTCACTGGGATGGGTATGGAGAAGAGCACGAAGCTGCGGTACAGAAGACTACACTGGAGGGGCTTCATGAGGAATTTCACATTTACACGCTTGAATGGCATCCTGATAAATATGTTTTTTTCATTGATGGCAAGGAAACGTGGCAGTCGGAAGGAGGAGGTGTCTGTAATCTTCCTGGTTATGTAATTGTCAGTGGTGAATTGTCCACCGAAAGCTGGGCCACCAGTTTTAGATGGGCCTTCGATCCCAGACTTGCTTCTTATCCGGATTCATTTATTGTTGACTACGTCAGGGTATACCAGTTTGCTCTCTCCCCATCGATAGATTTAGTAGAATTCCCAGGAGATACCCTAACCATGGGTGAAGATAATTCAATTGTCCTGGATATTAGTGATGCTGACGGCACAGTAGATTCTGTTCATGTGGCCATTAACGCGTATGAATTTGTCTATGAAAATAGATCTGGTCGATTTGAGTTTGAACTTGACACCCTGCCAGCAGGGGACTACCAGATGGTAGTGGAAGCATTCGACAATGATTATAATTCAACATCAGATACGCTTACCTTTGTGATTGTATTGGCCCCAAATATATTGCCTGTAGTAAACATTCTATCCCCAATAGATCAATCTGTTCTATATTTTTCAGCAGGGAACAGCTTAACTGCAGATATTTCCGATAAGGACGGAACCATCAAGTCCACAGAACTCTTTGTGGATGGAGAATCAATACCTGGAATGGAGCTTGGACCAGGCAGATTCGATATCGATTTTCTAACACAGGGTGTCCATACCCTTTCCATTGAAGCCATTGATGACCGTGACGGGATTGCTATTGATTCGTTGAGGTTATTGTGGCCGACAGCCTGGTTACCATTGACCATTGGACCCTGTATCACAGAAATGGTGCACTGGCTTCATTTTTCATACATGAGGATACTTTAAAAGTAGATGTGGAGAGAGCCTCCGGCCTTATTTCAGATATTCAGCTAATGATTGATATGGAATATGTTGCCTTTAAAAGTGAGTCGAACTACGTGGTAACTTTTAAAGCCTATTCAGATAAGTATACCTATCTCACACTTGCTTTAAAAGAGGAGCCCTTTGTGGACGATACCCTCTTTTCGCAATCTTTTTATCTCACACCTGAGATTGATAGTTTCGCTCTATCCGATATTCCCGAGACAGATTCATACAATGTCCTCACCTTTTTCTTAGGTTACAGACAGGATGTGTCGGTATATATAAGCGATTTCCAAATGGAAATATTGAGTTCAAATAAACCAGGAATGGTAGACAGGACCGGGACAATCTATCCGAATCCTGTATCTGAAATTTTATATTTCTCAGCGGAAACGGATTATTGGATATACTCGCTCTCAGGAAGCTTGCAGCTGGAGGGAAAAAGGGCTGCAAAATCAGATCTTTCAGCTCTACCAAAGGGCCTCTATGTGGTCAAGACTGATTATGGCACATTTAAGTTTACAAAAAAGTAAACTTGAACAACTTAAGCCTTTCTGTTGTTTAAATTCAAAAGGTAACTGAATACCTGTCATTAAATTAACCGCATATGAAAACATTATTTACACTATTTCTTACCTGTATGATATCGATAGGCCTGATGGGGCAGCACGATATCCAGGAACTAAAGGACCACAAAGACCTCAAGGACCTTAAGGATCAGCGCTATGCTAAGAAGCGCCAGGGGCATACAACTCTTGAAAGTAAGAGGCCCGGGAACGCAGAAAACCGATCCAGGCACAATTTCCGACAACTCATAGATAAGCAGGGCACTGTACTTAAAACTGGAAATGCATCCGGACAGAAAATAGATAGCCTCCTTTGGGAATTATACGATGCGGGAAGCTCAAGTTGGGCGTTAAGCGACAGAGAACTATTTACTTACGATTCCGAGGGGAATATGATCACTTATATTTGGTTTGTATATGACAGCGTGGAAATGAAGATGCTGCCTTTCGATAAGGAAACTGTAAAATATGATGATGAAGGAAATCCCACCGAAATCATATGGCAGATCTGGGACAATGAATCAGGCCATTGGTTAAACTGGGGGAAGTTCCAGCTTAGCTATGATGGAGAAGGAAATCTGATTCAGGAGACCATTTCAGACTGGGATCCTGATGGCAATCAATGGCTGGAAGGAGCACGCTTAGATATGACTTATGATGCCAGCGGAAACATATTATCGGAGATCTGGTCTGTTTGGGATGAGGATGAATTAAAAATTGTCCCAGCCTGGCAGGAAGAGTACCTCTATGAAGATGGGAATCTGACAACACTGAATGAATATGGTTGGGAAGAGGGAGACTGGGTACTGTTTTTCAGAACCATTTATTCATACGATTCGGCTGGTAATTTGATTGAGGAGCTCACCCAGGCCTGGGATTCACAAGGTGAAGCATGGATCGATTTTGGTAAGACATTGTACACTTACGATGATAATAACAGAGTAATCTTAGAGGAAGAATGGGAATTTAGCTTTACCCAATTCATACTGGCTCAGACCTGGCAGTCCGAAATTACCTGGGATGCCGATGGGAACATGACCACATTGGTAGATAAGAGCTGGGATGAAAGTACAGCTAAAGGGACAAATACCTGGCAGAATGCCTTTAAAACAGAATGGACTTTCAATAAGGACTTCACCATTGCTGATCTTTTTGTACCCTATTGGTTCTTATTTGACGATAGTAATATAACCTTTGTGCACATGCCAATCTCAGAGACAGGTTATATTTATGTGGGTGAAAACTGGGTGATGGATTCCAGGCAGTCAGCTTACTATTCGGACTTTGGCGCCTCAACTGGTATTGAGGATAGAGAGGAGACATCTCTTAAAATCTTCCCTGTTCCAGCTTCTGAAACGCTTACCATCAACTGGGATGATTCATTCTCCAATCTCAGGTTTGAACTTTACGATCTGACCGGTAAACGGGTGATTTTGCGTACCATTGATAACAATGAAACCATTGGAGTAAATCACCTATCAGGAGGAATGTACCTTTATAAACTAAGTAATAAAGATCATCTTATCTATAGTGGGAAGGTGAGTATAAGGTAACGATCCGGATTTCAAACCGTTCGATACAATAAAAAGTCCCGGGTGTATTTCCCTGGACTTTTTATTTGGAGTTGACTGGAAGCAGTCCTACTGAAGAGAACTTATAACGGAATCAAAAAATGATTCCATTTCATGGCAATAATACACGCCGTACTTTATGAAGGTAGCTTTTGTCCTATCATCGGGTTTCCAATCGAAGAAGGCATGGCTTGCACCGCCCACCTGTACATACTGAACCCTTTGACCGGACTTCGCCAGAGCGTCCATATATTCTTTTACGGCTTCATCTTTGATTAGGGGGTCGTTGGCACCACGGGTCAGATACTGAGGTACTTCCCTTTCCCCGGAATCGGGAATGTTACTTAAAGGAGAGACCGCATTTTTCCAGGAACTGTCCGCTGAGGGATCATCAGAAAAATGATTGAGTAATTGTCCGCCAAATACACCGTAACTGGGAGCCGCCGCCTTGATGGCAGCCATCATCTCAGCTTTTAGTTGTTCGACAGTCTTATTTTCAGGGACATAGGAGGGAAGAAATTCGAATACTCCTGCGCTTTTTCCAAAACCAGCCTTTCCAATAAGATTGGGCATATTTGCACAGGCAGCAGATAAATGTCCACCGGCGCTATCACCGGTTAATACGATCGTAGAAGCATCACCTCCATACTCAGCCGCATGTTCCATGATGTGGGCAATGGCTCCAAAAACATCTCCAATAATATCTGGCATGGTATTGTTGGTTTCGTCACCATCCAGCTTTTGAGCCCAGCGGTAGTCAATGCTGCATACCACGTATTTACCGCTTTTGGTCATTTCTCTTGCCATACCACGCATTACATCTTCACAATTAGCAGACCAGCCACCCCCATGAATAATTACAATGATGGGCAGGTTCTTTGCCCCTTTGGGTGAGAACACATCATATTTGAGCGTTTTCTTGCCCGGTTTGGCATATACCACATCCTGAATTACGTTCAGGTGCCTAACTTCCGTTTTCTCAATAAATGAAGCGCCAATGTGCTTGTTCTGGTCTATATTAACTTCAAAAGGCGCGGAAAAAGATTCGTAGTACATACTTCCATACCTGCCCGGAACAGAATAATAGCCAGCGTCAAGTGTATAAGCTTCATCCGGGGTGGCTGTTACCTTAATTATTGTTCCGGCTTTAACTATTCCGTTGGCCGGAATGGCCGGATCGAGTTTGATTTTGCCATTCAGGACATCATCTGCAATCACTGTGTAGGTTTTTTCCTGTGCCATGTTGCTTGTCAAACAGAATGCAAGAAGGAGCAGACTGGCTGATAGAATTTTGTGGAGTGCTTTTTTCATGTTTCAAATTTCGAGTTTAAAAAAGGACCTGCAGCAAATCACTACAAGTCCTTGATTTCTATGAGCGGGAAAGGAGGTTCGAACTCCCGACCCTCAGCTTGGGAAGCTGATGCTCTACCACTGAGCTACTCCCGCATCAGTCTCAAACTTACATTTTATTTTTCTATTTTTGACAGCCGGACAAAAATTCCCGCAGATAGATGAAGTGTGCCATAATAACCATAGGAGATGAGATATTGATCGGACAGGTCGTGGATACCAATGCGGTATGGATCTCAAAGCAATTGAACAAGCTGGGTGTAAGGGTAGTAGAAATGATAACGGTGGCAGATGAGGAAGCGCATATTACTTCAACGCTTGACCGGTATATTGGAAAGTACGACCTTTTGATTATGACCGGAGGCCTGGGCCCTACTAAAGATGACCTTACCAAAGAAACCCTGGCCACCTACTTTGAGAGTGAGATGGTCGTATACGCTCCTGTAGAAAAGAAGATTAGGGCATATTTCAAACAAAGGGGACGTACCATGATTGAATCCAACCTGAGGCAGGCAGATGTCCCGAATAATTGCACGGTCCTGATGAATCACCATGGAACAGCTCCTGGCATGTGGTTTGAGAAGGAGGGTAGCATCCTGGTATCGCTGCCGGGAGTACCTTATGAGATGAAGGGCTTGATGGAGGATCATATTCTTCCTGAAGTGAAGAAAAGGGTGGAGGTTCCCCATGTGGTGCATAAAACAATTATGACCCAGGGCGTACCGGAATCGTACCTGGCAGATAAGATCAGACATTGGGAGGAGGAGTTGCCCGAATGTGTAAAGCTGGCCTATCTCCCTCGACCGGGCATTGTCAGATTGCGCTTATCAATTGTTGACAAATGTGCCAAAGAAGCAGAACAATTACTTAAAGTAATCATGCCTAAACTACTGGGTATTATACCAGAACATGTGTTTGGTTACGATGATATCAGCCTGGAGGAATCACTTGGATCTCTTTTGAAGGAGAAAGGGCTCAGCCTCTCCACAGCTGAGAGTTGTACTGGAGGCAATATCGCAAAACTCATTACTTCTATACCTGGGAGCTCAGGATATTTCACCGGATCGGTAGTTGCCTACGACAATCGCATAAAGGAGGAGATCCTTGGAGTGGAGCCTACTACACTGAATGAAAAGGGTGCCGTAAGCAAGGAGGTAGTGGAGCAGATGGCACGTGGCATCATGAAAGTTTATGGAACAGACACAGCCATAACTACCTCTGGAATTGCCGGCCCTGATGGGGGCACAGAAGATAAACCAGTTGGAACAACTTGTATATGTGTGTCTTACAAAGAAAAAGTATATTCTGAACAGTTTTTGTTTTGGGGTACAAGGGAACGAATCATCGATCAAGCTTCCTATTCTGGAATGCAGCTTCTTCGCCGACTGATCCTGGATATGCTATAATATGGTGGTTTATAGCACTTTTTTTGCCTCTATTGCTTGATTATTTCATTAATAATTACGTAATTTGCGCCTCGTTAGAAGAATCGATCTGAAATCCAAAGGAAAAATGTCTAAAATTTGTCAGATAACAGGAAAGAAAATGATGGTGGGAAACAATGTATCTCACTCAAAAAGAAGAACTAAGAGAACATTTCAACCAAATTTGTTCGACAAGAAGTTTTATCTTGAAGAGGAGGACAGGTATGTGAAGCTTCGGCTTTCTGCCCAGGCAATTCGCACCATCAATAAGAACGGACTGAAAGCTACACTGGAAGATGCCGTTAAAAAAGGATTTTTAAAATCTTATTAATCAAAGTAAGAAATGGCTAAAAAAAGTAAAGGAAACAGGGTACAGGTAATTCTTGAGTGCACCGAGCACAAAGAGAGTGGAATGCCTGGGACTTCACGTTATATCTCAACCAAGAACAGGAAAAACTCTCCTGAAAGGCTTGAGCTTAAGAAGTACAATGCAGTATTGAGAAAAGTAACAGTACATCGCGAAATTAAATAACATCTGAGAAATGGCTAAGAAAGTTGTAGCATCATTGCAGAGCGGAGAAGGAAGGAACTTCTCAAAATGTATAAAAATGGTTCGTTCCCCAAAATCAGGAGCTTACGCATTCGAAGAAGAAATGGTACATAATGACCACATCAAGGATTTCTTTAAATAGTCATCTTTGAACATCATACTATTTTAAAGCTTTCTTGAAAAAGGAAGCTTTTTTTATATCTAATACGATGGGCCTATTTTCATCAGACAAGAAGAAGAACCTGGAGAAAGGGTTGGAGAAAACCAAGGAGAGTGTTTTTAAGAAACTCTCCAGGGTGGTTGTGGGTAAGTCCAGGGTCGATGATGAAGTGCTTGATAATCTGGAAGAGGTACTGATAAGCTCAGATGTGGGTGTGGATACTACCCTTCGGATTATTGAACGGATTGAAAGTCGCGTTTCTAAAAATAAATTTCTCAATACCAGTGAATTGAATTCCATTTTAAGAGAGGAAATTGCCTCTTTACTGGAAGAGAATAACTCTGGTCTGGTGGCTGGGTTTGATGAACCACTTCCAAAGACTCCCTATGTGATCATGGTGGTTGGCGTAAATGGGGTGGGGAAGACCACCACCATTGGTAAATTGGCTTTTCAATTTAAGAAGGCAGGAAAAAGTGTGGTGCTGGGGGCTGCTGATACTTTCAGGGCAGCCGCTGTGGATCAACTTACCATATGGGCAGACAGGGTAGGTGTGGAAATTGTCAAACAGGATATGGGATCAGACCCGGCATCTGTGGCATTTGATACCCTTTCTTCAGCAGTCTCAGGAAATAAAGATGTGGTGATCATTGATACGGCAGGACGCCTTCACAATAAGATAAACCTGATGAATGAGTTAAGTAAAATCAATCGGGTAATGCAAAAGGTGATTCCTGATGCTCCGCATGAGATTTTACTGGTATTAGATGGATCCACCGGGCAGAATGCCTTCGAGCAGGCCAGGCAATTCATCAAAGCGACTGAGGTAAATGCACTTGCATTAACCAAGCTTGATGGCACTGCCAAAGGAGGTGTGGTAATTGGTATTTCTGACCAGTTCCAGATCCCTGTCAAATACATTGGAATCGGAGAGAAAGTGGATGATCTTCAGGTCTTTAACAGGATTGAGTTTGTGAATAGTCTATTCAATTCTCAATGATAGTCAATATCATCACACTGGGTTGCTCCAAAAACCTCGTGGACTCCGAGCACTTACTGGCGCAATTTCGTGCATCAGGTTATCAAGTCATCCATGATGGCTTTGATAAACCTTCAGACGTTGTAATTATCAATACCTGTGGTTTTATACTTGATGCCAAAGAGGAATCTGTGGATACAATTCTGGCCTTCATTGAAGAGAAAAAATTGGGCAATATTCGAAAGCTTTTTGTAATGGGCTGCCTGTCGGAGCGATACAAAGAGGATTTAATACAGGAGATGCCAGAGGTGGATGGTTTTTTTGGGGTGTGGGAGATGGCCAGTATTCTGGAATCATCTGGTACGAGGCTTGATCAAGAACTGCTTGGTGAAAGAGAAGTGACCACGCCATCACATTATGCTTACCTTAAAATCTCCGAGGGGTGCAATCGTTCCTGTGCATTTTGTGCCATTCCCGGTATCAGGGGAGGCCAGCAGTCCATCTCCATTGAATCCCTTGTCAGTGAAAGTAAGAAGCTGGTGCTTAAAGGGGTGAAGGAGCTGATTGTTATTGCCCAGGACCTTACCAACTATGGAATCGACCTCTACGGCAAGAGTGCCCTCCCTGATCTCTTGAAGGAGCTGGTTAAGATTAGCGGAGTAGAATGGATTCGTTTGCACTATGCTTATCCTACAGGTTTCCCTGAAGAGGTGATTGAACTGATTGCCACAGAGGAGAAGATTTGTAATTATATGGATATTCCCATTCAGCATGTAAACGATGAGGTGCTTACGGCCATGGGAAGAGGGCACAACCGGGAAAAACTGGAACAATTATTGGATAAATTCAGAACTCAAATACCCGATGTGGCGCTACGCACCACAGTACTCACTGGTTTTCCCGGAGAAACAGAGGAAGCTTTTGAAGAATTGCTGGCATTCATTAAGGAATTCAGATTTGAACGTCTGGGTGTATTCCCTTACTCGCACGAAGAGGATACTCCTGCCCACAGAATGCACCAGGAAAACATCTCCGGGAAGGTAAAAGCCAGAAGGGCTGAGGCCATCATGAAATTACAGCAGGAAATCTCTTACAGTCTCAATGAAGAGAAGGTTGGAAAGTCCTATAAGGTGTTGATCGACAAGCTGGACGGGGATTATTATATAGGCCGTACCCAGTATGATTCACCGGAAGTAGACAATGAAGTACTGATTCCTGCTGAACAAAATCTTACCCTTGGCGATTTTTACCAGGTAACAATTACCAGTGCAGAAGAGTTTGACCTATATGGGATGATAGGGTAGGGCTTACTTCTTTTTATCACCTTTGGGTTCGGGAAGCTCTTTCTTTCCTTCCGGCAACTCCTTTTTTCCCTTTGGCAACACACCGGTCTTTTTCTGAATTCCTACCGTGATCTCTTCATTCTCCTTATCAAAATCAACCAGCATGATATCTCCTTCAACCAGAGCCGATTTTATAATTGTTTCAGCCATGGGATCTTCCAGGTACTTTTGAATAGCCCGTTTCAGGGGTCTTGCACCATATTGGATGTCATATCCCTTATCCAAAACATAATCTTTTGCCTCTTCGGAGAGTTTGATTTCAAAACCAAGGGTATTCACCCGGTCGTAAAGACCTTTCAGTTCGATATCTATGATCTTATGGATATCCCCTCTGGAAAGGGTATTAAAGAGTACCACATCATCGATCCTATTCAGAAATTCAGGCGCAAATGCACGTTTCAGGGCCTTTTGAATGACACTTTTAGAATGTTCATTGGCAGTATTCTGCCTTGTTTTGGTGGCAAAACCAACTCCCTGACCAAAATCCTTCAACTCCCTGGTACCAATATTTGAGGTCATGATCACAATGGTATTCCTGAAATCCACCCGCCTGCCCAGGCTGTCGGTTAGCTGACCCTCATCAAGAACCTGAAGCATGATGTTGAATACATCGGGATGGGCTTTTTCGATTTCATCCAACAGTACAACAGCGTATGGTTTTCTGCGTACCTTCTCAGTAAGTTGTCCTCCCTCTTCATATCCCACATACCCCGGGGGTGCTCCAACCAGCCTCGACACAGAGAATTTCTCCATATACTCGCTCATGTCAATCCTGATCAGGTTATCGATGGATTCGAAAAGATATTCTGCAAGCACCTTGGCCATCTGGGTTTTACCTACACCGGTGGGTCCAAGAAAAACGAAAGTGCCAATGGGTTTATTGGGATCTTTCAGTCCAGCCCTGTTCCGTTGAATGGACTTCACTACTTTATCAATGGCTTCATCCTGACCAATCACACTTCCCCTGAGCTCATCAGCCATTTTTAGTAACCTGGCACCTTCAGCCTGGGCAATTCGTTGTACAGGCACTCCGGTCATCATGGCTACTACTTCGGCCACTTTGTCTTCATCGACGGTCTCTCTGTTCAGAGATAACTCCTTCTCCCACTTCTTCTTTTCAGAGTCCAGCCCGTCAAGGAGCTCTTTTTCCTTATCTCGGTAACTGGCTGCTTTCTCAAAATTCTGATTCTTTACTGCCTGGATCTTATCCTGCTTGGTTTTCTCTATGTCATGTTCAAGACTGACAATCTGGTCGGGGACCACAATGTTAGAGATATGAACTCTCGATCCTGCCTCATCCAGGGCATCGATGGCTTTATCAGGGAGGTGCCGGTCACTGATGTAACGCTGGGTCAGCTTCACGCAGGCAACAATGGCATCGTCGGTGTAACTTACATTGTGGTGATCCTCATAACGTTCTTTAATGTTCTGAAGGATATCAATGGTCTCCTCAGGAGAGGTAGGATCTATCATCACTTTTTGAAATCTTCTTTCAAGGGCTCCGTCCTTCTCAATATGTTGCCTGTATTCATCCAGGGTGGTGGCACCTATGCATTGAATCTCACCCCTTGCAAGGGCAGGTTTAAGCATATTGGCTGCATCAAGGGATCCGGTGGCACCTCCGGCACCAACGATGGTATGGATCTCATCAATAAACAGGATGATTGCAGGATTCTTGGTGAGTTCATTCAGAATGGCTTTCATGCGTTCCTCAAACTGCCCTCTGTATTTGGTTCCTGCTACTATAGAAGCCAGGTCAAGGGTAACCACCCTCTTGTCAAACAAGACACGACTGACTTTCCTCTGGATGATTCTGAGTGCAAGACCTTCAGCAATGGCTGATTTTCCCACTCCCGGCTCACCAATCAGAATCGGATTGTTCTTTTTACGGCGGCTCAGGATTTGAGCCAACCTTTCAATCTCGGTCTCTCTGCCTACAATAGGATCCAGACGATCCTCCTCCGCTGCTTTGGTTAGGTCGATTCCAAAATTATCAAGTACCGGTGTATCAGAAGTGGACTTTTGGGAAGAACCAGAACTGGCTTTTCCACCACCGGATGGCCCACTGCCACCCCCAAAGGGGCCCTTGCCCTCATCATCTTCATCTCCCGGAAAATCAGCCCTGCTCTCTGGCTGAGAATCGGAGATCTCCTGCTTCACCTTATTGTATGTTATCCCATTTTCCACCAGGTACCTGGTGGCGTAGTTATTATCGTCTTTCAGAATAGCAAGTAACAGATGGTTGGTATCTATGGTTTTTTCTTTCATTGACCGTGCCTCCAGGTGTGTAAGTTTAAGAATTCGCTCTGCACTCTTTAGAAGTGGCAGACTATCAGGGTCTGTGACTGTTGCGGGCTGATTATTGCGGATGCTCTTCTCAATTGACATCCTCAGGTCATATAACTCTACTCCCAATACTACCAGCACATCAATGGCCAATCCCTCTCCGTCCCTCAGGATTCCAAGAAACAGATGCTCCACACTAATGTGTGAATTACCCAGCCTGACGGCTTCTTCCTTGCTATATCCCAGTACGTCTTTTATTCGTTGTGAAAACTGTGCATCCATAAGAAATTTACTCCTTCAATTTATAACACAACAAAGTAACTAATAAGGGTTGAGATTATCAATAGAACAACTATCTATTATAAACTGTTCAATGTTAATAAAAGGGGTTGAAATTTAAGGTTTTTAGGACGGAATTAACTATTTTCGTGTCTTAATTGAGGTAGCAGATAACTCAGATATAAGATATTGATAATTAATTAGTTAGATTTAGATGGCGGAAGGTGAAAAAATACTGAGAATAAATATAGAGGAGGAAATGAAATCGGCCTATATCGATTACTCGATGTCGGTGATAGTTTCACGTGCATTGCCCGATGTAAGGGATGGGCTTAAGCCTGTTCACAGAAGGGTGCTTTTTGGCATGTCCCAGTTGGGAGTATACTCCAACAGATCCTATAAAAAATCAGCAAGAATAGTAGGAGAGGTGCTGGGTAAGTACCACCCACACGGTGATTCATCAGTCTATGATGCCATGGTAAGGATGGCTCAGCAGTGGTCCCTGCGATATCCCCTTGTAGAAGGACAGGGAAACTTTGGATCGGTAGATGGGGATAGTCCGGCTGCCATGCGTTATACCGAAGCCAGGTTGCAGAAGATTGCAGAGGACACTATGGCAGATCTGGATAAAAATACAGTGGATTTCCAGCTGAATTTTGATGATACCCTGGAAGAACCCACTGTGATGCCCACACGGATTCCCACACTGTTGATTAACGGTACATCTGGAATTGCTGTTGGTATGGCTACCAATATGGCTCCCCATAACCTCGCCGACTCTGTAGATGCCATTATAGCATATATAGAAAACAATGATATTGAGATCAGTGAACTAACCGAAATTATAAAAGCTCCTGATTTTCCAACAGGTGGAATTATTTACGGTTATAACGGGGTCAGGGAAGCCTATGAAACCGGCAGGGGCAGAATTGTAGTCCGGGCCAAAAGTGAAATTGAGTTCTCCGACTCAGGGCGTGAGAAAATTATCATTACAGAGATTCCATACCTGGTAAATAAAGCGGAACTGATTAGAAAGACTGCCGATCTTATCAATGAGAAAAAGATCGAGGGAATCTCCTACATCAATGATGAATCGGACAGGCAGGGCATGCGCATTGTGATTATAGTCAAGAGGGATGCCAGTGCCTATGTGGTTCTTAATAATCTACTGAAATATACGCAGTTACAAACAGCTTTCAATGTCAATAGCATAGCCCTTGTCAAGGGAAGACCCCGTACTCTGAACCTGAAGCAGATCATCACTTACTTCGTGGCTCACCGGCATGAGGTAGTGGTCAGAAGGACTCAGTATGATTTGGAACAGGCGGAGAAGCGGGCCCATATTCTTGAAGGCTTATTAAAGGCCCTGGACCATATAGATGAAGTCATTGCTTTGATCAGAGGGTCCAGAACACCCGACGAAGCCAATGAAGGGCTTATGGAAAAGTTTGGATTTTCAGAGATTCAGGCCAAGGCTATTCTGGAAATGCGTTTACAGCGTCTGGTGGGTCTTGAAAGGGACAAATTGCGTGCTGAGTATGATGAGTTGATGAAGATGATCGAATATTACAAGCAGATTCTTTCCGATGAAGGCTTGAGAATGCAGATCATTAAGGATGAGCTTCTTGAGGTCAAAGAGAAATATGGCGATGAGCGCCGGACTGAAATGGTACCTGATGAAGGAGAGTTTGATCCTGAAGATTTTTATGCAGATGACGATATGGTTATTACCATTTCCAAACTGGGCTACATCAAGCGTACTCCATTAAACGATTTCCGCACACAGAACAGGGGAGGTGTAGGTGCAAAAGGAAGCATTACCCGTGATGAAGACTTCATGGTCAACATGTTTGTGGCTACCATGCATAACACCATCCTTTTCTTTACAGACAATGGCAAGTGCTACTGGCTTAAAGTATACAAGATTCCTGAAGGTGTTCGTGCCAGTAAGGGAAGGGCCATTCAAAACCTGATCAACATTGAGAAGGAAGATACCATTAAGACCTTTGTAAATGTCAAAAACCTGAAAGACCAGGAGTATATTAATAACAACTACCTTGTTCTTGCTACCAAGAAGGGGGTAATCAAGAAGACCAGGCTGGAAGCTTACTCCAGACCCCGCCTGAATGGAATTAATGCCATTATTATCAGGGATGGAGATATGTTACTGGATGCAAGGTTAACTGATGGAGATATGCAGCTGATGCTTGCTGTCCGCTCAGGAAAAGCCATTCGTTTCCATGAAAAGACCGTAAGGGCCGTTGGAAGGACTGCGTCCGGCGTGAAAGGTGTGACCCTGGGTGGGCCGAAGGATGAAGTAGTGGGTATTGTTACTGCCAAACCCGGAGAGCAGGATATTCTGGTTATATCTGAAAACGGATTTGGAAAACGATCCAGTGTGGAAGATTACCGGTTTACCAACAGGGGAGGAAAAGGAGTGAAAACCATCAACATAACTGATAAAACAGGCAATTTAGTAGCCTTAAAAGCGGTGACTGATGAGGATGATCTGATGATCATCACAGAGAATGGCATTGCCATCCGACTTGCAGTTCGCGGGGTAAGGGTAATGGGTCGTAATACTCAGGGAGTCAGGCTAATAAATCTTAGAGAAGGGGACCGGATTGCAGCCGCAACCCAGGTGCCTGCCAATGAAGAAAATGAAGAATCTACCGAAACCAAAGAGGAAGATGCTGTATAGCAATAAACCGTTCTGGCATCCTATTTGAAGGTTATAGGGAAAGTTATTATTTTTGGAACCAAATTAATCACAATCAATATGAAAAAGTTTGTAACGCTGGCCATCGTTGCCACAATAGTATTTAGCCTGAAAGCTCAGGATGCAACCACGGTTGTACTACTGAACTATAATTCAGTAAAAAAGAAAGTGGAAAAGAGTGATTCTGAGGCACAGGATCCCAAGAAGAACACCAAAGCTAACACATGGCAGAAACGTGGAGAGATTTACCAGGACGTCTTTATGATTGGTCTGGAGCAACTTTCCGAAGGAATGGATCCTATCACAGTGCAGTTATTCTACAAGGAACCCAATAGTACAGATACTGAAACTATTGAAGGGGTAGTTACTGAAACTTACATTTATGATCACATGTCTTACACCTTTGTGGATGGTGCATTGCAAGAATGGAAAAAACTGGATCCAATTAGGGACAACCCTCTCCGGGTTGCTACGAACGCCTATGTAAAAGCACTGGAACTGGACGATAAAGGCAAGTTAGCTCCCAAGATCAAAGAGAGTTTAGGTGAGCTGAAGAATCAGTTAAAGAGAGACGGTGTAAATTATTATCATGCAGAAACATATGACAAGGCACTTGGCGCTTTTGAAAATGTTCTCGAGATCAATGAGATGGATGTTTTTGCTGGAGAATTGGATACTACAATGGTTCAGTATTCCGGTATCATTGCCCGCGAAATTGCCGCTAAAACCGACAATAAAGAGCTCTATTTAAAAGCTATAGAATACTATAATCAACTGGCAGATGTGGGCTTTGGCGGACCCAATACCTATTTGCAGATAAAAATGGATTATTTAGCCATAGGGGATACCCTGAAAGCACTTGATATTCTCAAGGAAGCTTACGATAAATATCCCGACACAGTCAATATCATAGCAAACATTGCGGATACATATATACAGTTAAAGCAATTCGACGAAGGCATCGAGTACATGGCAACCGTAATCGAAAACAATCCAACCATACCTGAAAGTTATTATTGGAACGGCCGTTTACTCATCAACAAGGAGGACATTGAGTTTATCGACAAAGCCATTGAATCATACAAGAAGTCTGCAGAGCTTGATCCAAGCATCTATTATGTGTGGTATGATGTAGGTTACATCTATTACCTGCAGGGAGAGGATTTTTATGACAGATCCAATACAGAAGAGCACGACCCAACCAGGGAAAAGTTGATTGAACTGGGGAAAGAGAAGTACATGGAGGCCATTCCAGTTCTTGAGAAAGCTTTTGAGCTGAATGTCGAAAACAGTACAGTTAAGTTTGAAACCCTGGACCTTCTGCAGAGAATCTATTATAAGGAGCAGATGATGGATGAGTATGAAAGAGTAAAGGAATTGAAAACTACTATGTAACCTGGCTTCGCCAGGTGTTAGTACGCTCGCTGCGCTCTCGTTAATGGGTTAGTGAGTTAGTATAAAAAAATATGAAGGGGAGGTAAGGTTTTAATATCTCCCTTTCTTTCTAAATATTCTATTTAACATAACATTAATTATAAGACATTTATTCGGATTTCGATTTTAGACCCGAATACTCATAAACGTCAGTTATAATGCATATTATGTCTGCACTAGCGACTTAGCCTTTCAGATAAAAGGAATCCTTACGGATGTATTTGAGCATTTGAATATAAAAGTCCTATAATTAGTCGTTATATTAAATAGCCGCTGCCAAACCCTAATTGCTTACAATAAAATATTTAAATCCTTTTGAAAATTATTTCAATATTTTCTTTCCAGCAATCTCAACGCGCAGCCTGCGCATCTTTGTTATTATTTTTCTTTTAAAGATTTGGCTCAATCACAAGAGAAAAAATTTAAAGGATCTTAGAATTGAATAAAATAGAATTCCTGGACATATTGTAATTAAGAAAGTCTTAACGTTACATAAATCCTACTCGATTGGAATCTTTGCTTCAGATTTCTATTTAACATAATATATTCATAGACAGATAAATCAGAATAGACTTATTTGTATTTATCAAAAATCTCTTTCTTTCTTGAGTAATATAATTCTGCATTAACATTGGAATATATGAATTCATAAAAATGTATAATATCTATACTCTTTGTATATCTTATAAAAAATGCGCCAGGGTTATCCTTTGTATGGCTATATGATATGTTCATATTTGGAAATCCGATGTGTGTCATTTTAATATTTAACTGTTCAATAAAACTTCTTGAACCCGATAATAATTTAATTCTTAATGCATTAATCTTGTTATCCAAATATACTGAACCATCTCCATCAAATAATCCACGTACAAAATCTCTAAAACATTCTTCTGGTATTTCAGGGAACTTCATTTCCAGGCTTTTATTTGGTGTAATTCCAAGCTTTTCCAGATCATTTGATATATCATTATTCCCTATTGCGAAATAATATAATTCACCTGCGGTTGTATTCTCAAACTCCTTCCTTTCCTTAAATCTAATTGGTGCATCACAATCCATTAGCTCCAAAAATTTCTCTACAAGCTCTTTATCTTTTTGTCCAAAAGACAGAGTACCAAGTTCATAGCCAGACTTATCCTTACGAATATGTAAATTTCCATCTGTGTATATAAGTCCCAGAACATAAGCCATTTCAGATGACCATTCTTTGAAGAATTTTTGGTTATATCTTATCTTTTGAAAAACAACTTCCTCCTCATTTCCAAACTCATCTACTCTTGTTGTTTTGATTTTGCCTTTATCCAATGCCATTGTTCTAGCATCCGTTTTGGATCTGGCACCAATTTCAAATCTTTTTAATTTGTAATGCACATTAACTCTGGTACAACCAGCTAATTTGCCAATATCGGTTAATGACATACCTTTCTCATGATAAAGTTCAATTAGCCTCTCTTTGGTTAAAAATTCTTCAGCTACTCCCCTTTTGTGTCTTTTATGCTTTTTGTGTTCAGCTTCTGTGTTTATATTATAACATTTTATACACAAGCCTTTTGCAGTGTGTTCAATTTTGGTAGTACCACATTTAATGCATTTTTTAAACTTCCTTGACCACATATTTCAAAGGTAATGTATATTCCATTTCGGGGGTATGGTGTAAATAGAATATACTAATACAAACGGATAGTATATGATAATCAAGCTATTAACTACCCTAGAATTAAAGAAAAATATACAGAAATCAAGTTG
>PVMK01179073.1_pt1 | contig 20316 bp, 19 predicted proteins | sample 1853481 | NCBI WGS metagenome assembly PVMK01 (sample SAMN08533507, study PRJNA380276) | Marine sediment metagenome, whole genome shotgun sequencing project. | reverse complement strand
ACAGCCTTGGCCTTTTAATCTACGGCAGCTGTACCTTTATTGTCGGATTGAGCTGGGTCCTTCTTGATAAAATACGAGGCGTTGGTTTCCATGCTCAGACTGTGGGTGTTGTGTCGGCCACTGTTGTTGGGGTTTCCTTCAGCTTAGTTACGGCATGCCTCTATTTAACTTTTGGGGCGGGTGCCCCAATATCGCTCGGCGCACCCTTTATACGCCTCGGGGGATTGATTATAGTGAGTCTTGCCGGCCTGTTTATACTTCATGAACCTTTGACCTGGCGTTATGCGGTCGGCATGATCCTCGCCATCAGTGGCGTTTTTTTAATTATCACCAGATAACGGTTTAATCGAAAGTGAGGAATGCCGCCTTTATCCATCACCGCTTAGATGACCATTTATTCTTTTTCTTTTTCATTTGCCCCGGGGGATACTTGGCTTTATGTCTTTTAAAGTCCTTGAAAGGCTTGTCAGTATCCATTTCAATGGTCACATGCCCAGCAAGTTTTATTTTATAAGGCAAATTGACCGACATTTTCCAACCACGCCCGTCTATATAAAAATACACCTTTCGATGTATGTCAAAGTAAACCTGAGCGTCCGGGTAATAGCGATAATCATATTTTGCACGTCGCCCATAAGCTTTTGCATGATCCGGTGGCGCATGTTTCTCGACTTTTTTCCCTTTAGGCGGAGGGCTTCCTTTGGTTAGGCTTAGGTTAAAGCCTGTTCCGGTGCCGGTACATGCACTCAAGGCTAATATCAGAATAATATAAAATGAGAAAATCGATAAATTAATCATGACACGCTTTTTCATTTTTCCTTTCCTCCATAATCCTCACTTCTCAACAAACCCCATTGAGCATGGTCCCATCATTTTAAACGATATTACTCATCAATATTAATCGGCAAACATAATGAAAACTTTAGGATATTCTGTTTTTTATGGGGAGGAGTCTCATTCAGAAAAGGATTCGCCCGCCCTTGCCGTCTAGGATTTAGGATGTTCACACTATTCGCTCAATAAAAGTTTCACGATTTTATCGATTATCTCCAAAAAACTTGAAAAATTTTTTATAGCAAGTCATTATTGATTGTTATTGGTTCGGAATGTGAGCAGGAATCTGAGAGCATGTTGTCGGGAGAACCATAAGGAATAGAGGGTTCAAGAAAATTAAAAACGAATATCGAACAAGGAATGTCGAATTATGAAGTTATTTTTTCCCCTTCGATATTCTGCGGTTCTATTTAGTAAATCCTTGAATCCTCGAACGCTGGGCCCCAATCTCCTAACTTATTGGGAGAAGAACCACTATATTTAACACAGGTACCTAATATTATGGATCCCATACTGACAACCTCTCTCATTATCTTTGGACTCATCCTGGCCCTGGCCGGTTTCGTGGGTTGTATCCTACCTATTATCCCCGGTCCTCCGCTAGGGTATATTGCCCTGCTCATGCTATCCTTTGCCAAGGACTGGGAACCCTTCAATGTGACCTTTTGGGTTATCATGGGGGGGTTGACTGTGCTCGTCACCATTCTAGACTATCTGGTTCCTGTGGCCGGGGCCAAAAAATACGGGGCTTCAAAATGGGGGGTCTGGGGTTCCCTTGTCGGACTGTTGGTCGGATTCTTTGTTTTTCCACCCTTTGGTATGTTTGTGGGGGGATTTGTCGGGGCGGTGGCCGGAGAACTCTTGGCGGGTAGAGAAAGAGGAAAAGCACTGCGCGCCGGTTGGGGTGCGTTTGTTGGGAATCTGGTTGGAATGGGATTAAAACTTGGGCTGTGCGGCGTGATGCTCTATTTTTACATTAAAGGGATATTCTAACATATTGATATATTAAAAACTTAGTTCGCTTCGCTCACCATTGGAATGTTGGAATGATGGAATAATGGGCCCTTGAACTATGGTTTATTGAGTGATTGGGAATTTTGTTCAATATTGAAGGTTATCCTGTTCGTTAAAATGAAACCACATTTTAAAAAACCAACATTCCAATATTCCATCGTTCCATCATTCCAATTCTGAAGCAATGAAATAAGCCCTATAGAATCCATTTATTTAAGATAAATTGTAGAATTTCCGAGATGTTGATATTAATGAACAATAACCTACCTGGAAAGCAGGCAGTTGACTGCCATGACAGTGGCGTCCAATCTCTTTTACCCGTTGGTTGAAGCCCCTCTAGGTCCTGATGAAGAACCTAAACCTGAATGATCCACTGTGTCAAATTCATCCGAATCAAGAAAAGACATGACACCCAAATCAGATTTAAAATTCAATTTTCCACTCACATCTGTGTCCTCAACTTTTCTCCATTGAAGTCCACTTTTTCCATCCAATGTGGCTCGCGGACTTTCGACAAAATCAATCCTTGACCCGGATTGTTCCATTTCCTGCTGGCAGGGGACACATCGTGTGGCTTCCGGCATAATCATCAGTCGAGCTTCAGGTATTTTTTCTCCGCACTCTTCGCACAATCCGAATTCCTCATCTCCCAATGCCCTTTCAATGAGGTTCTCGATCTTTTCAAGTTCTCTGTTTTTTTCTCTCGAGAAGGATATAATGGGTCTGTGATGAAATCTCCCTTTCGGCATGATCCATTTCATCGATCAAGTAATCGTTTGAGGCCAACTTCTTATACTCCTTTTGTTCCTCTATCAATCGGTCCAGGGTCTCTCGAACCTCTACACGTTTGGCCATCAGGTTCTTGAGAATCTCTGATTGAGACTTTTTGCCTTTCCGGATAGGCAGATCATTCAATGTTTCCTTTTTTTTAAGTTTTTTGGCCATGATTTACTCCTCCGTTAGACGTCCCAGACATTTATTCCTTACAATTCCCAATAAAGTTGGGGCCCTAAAAGGGCGGATTAAAATTAATCAGTTTTTCGGTCTTATCAAATAAATAATTGGCCCCTCATCACTTTTGTGAGGATGAGTGCAAAATTGAGGCCATTTTTGGGGTAAAATGCCCCTCTTAGTCTCGGATATCGCCCGGAATCTATACGGAAAAGGCCTTCCTTCAGCTGTAATAGTTGACTCCAAGAGTACGAAATAAGAAATATAATTCGATTTCAGATGTATATTAAGTCACTCACATTTGCGTGGGACAAAAAATTGGAGCTGAAGAGAAAGATGATCCACCTAAAACTTACAAATGGGAAGATGTCTTGACTTTAAAGCCACGGGGGAGACCTATAGAGGAGAATTTTTTTGACACCATGGATGCAAATTTGACACGCATTCAACCCTTATTAACAGGAATCAGACTTTTGGTCGAATGGGGGGGTTTATACCTGAATCTTGCACCAACTATCTACTGCGGCTTGAAGCGCCTTGCCTTTAAAGCTCGTTTCATAATTTTGATCCTCACCATATAGGTAATATGCCTGCGGGTCAAAATCACTCCAACTTCGCTTTAAACACAAGGCTTTCGGCGCCTCGCTACGATACTTGGTGCAAGATTCAGGTTATAAATAGATTCTTATCTGTTTCGATGTCAAAAAAATGTGCCCTTTCCATGTCAAAACAGAGGTTTATTATGTCTCCTTCTTTGGCGGTCGTTCGGAGGTCCAATCTCACCTTCAAGGACTGGGGGCCCACCTGGACATCCAGTTCCTTGTCAAAACCCAAAGGTTCGATGAGGTCAATTTTGGCATTATTAATCTTGGCCAGTGAGCCTCCCCGGCTTGCAAAATTTTCATCGAGAAAAAAATCAGGCCGAATGCCCAGTTTTATAGGAAGGCCTTCTTTCGGTAACAATAAATCCGGTCGTTGTATCTTCTCTTTAAAATGGATCCTCTGCCCTTCGATCTCAACGTGTTCGGGAAAGAGTTTTGCATCCATCAGGTTCATAGAAGGGGAACCAATAAAGGTTGCGACGAATGTGTTGCTCGGTTTCAAATAGATTTCCATGGGGGTGCCCTGCTGTTCGATAACCCCCTCCTTCATCACAACAATTCTGTCACCCATAGTCATGGCCTCAACCTGATCATGGGTCACATAAAGGGTCGTCGTCTGATATGCCCTGTGGATACGTTTGATTTCGGAACGCATTTGGTGTCTTAGCTTCGCATCAAGATTGCTCAGAGGTTCATCAAACAAAAAAACATCCGCATCTCTCACGATCGCCCTCCCCATGGCGACACGCTGTCTTTGCCCTCCTGACAACTGTGCAGGTTTCCTGTCAAGGAAATCCTGCAATTCTAACATCTTAGCCACCTTTTCCAGCCGGGCATCCATGATATCCCGTGAAACTTTGGCCATTTTTAGACCAAAGATGATATTTTCTCGAACATTTTTGTGAGGATAGAGGGCATAGTTTTGAAAGACCATGGCAATATTTCTGTGGTGAGGTTCCAAAAGGTTCACGACCTTATGGTCTATAATGACTTCGCCCTCGGTAATGTCCTCGAGACCGGCAATCAATCTTAATGTTGTGCTTTTCCCGCAACCGGAGGGCCCAACCAAAACCACGAATTCCCCCTCGTTTATCTCCAAGTTAATGTCGTGGAGAACCTCAACCGGGCCGAAGCGCTTGTTGATGTTTTTGAGCTTGAGACTAGCCACGTTATTCTTTCACTCCGCCTTCCGAGAGGCCTCCGGTTAGATTGCGCATAACAAATACGAAACAGAGGATTACAGGACTTAGGGTCAGCATGGAAGCGGCCATAATCCTGTCCCAAATGGCATTTTTGGAAACAAACAATGATTGAAGGGCCAAAGGCAACGTATGAAAATCATGATACTGTTTTAAAAAGACGGAGGCAAATAGCCACTCGTTCCATGCAATGATGAAACAATAGACAAAGACGGTAACCAACATCGGCACCGAAAGGGGTAAAATGATCAGAAGTAGAGCCTGGATTCTTGAGCACCCATCTGTTGCAGCCGCTTCCTCAAGGGCGAAGGGGATGGTTCGAAAATAATTTCCCAGCATGTAGAGAGAGACGGGCAGAGTTTGGATGATATAAATAAGAACCAAGCTAAACAATGACCCCAAACGGTGCCGGCCAGTCCTACCTTCACACTCATCTGATACAGAGGGACCATCAGCATAACCCCTCCCACCATATAGACGAACAAAATACCTCTACGGATGACGCTGCGGCCTTGGAACCGAAGTCGACTGAAAGCATAGGCGCCAAAAACAGCCAAAAGCAATGACACCCCTGCAGCGGTTACTGAAAGTAAAAAGGTATTTAAAAAGAACCTGGGGAAAGGAAAGACATCCTTTGTGGACTGATATCTTGAAAGAATTTTCTCTTTTGCCTCCTTCGTCAGCAGAGGGTTATCCAATAACCTCTTCACCGTCTCAGGAATAGGCACCTCCTCTCTCTCTCCCAGCCCCAATAATTCTTGGTAGGCTTCCAAGTTGAGTTTGATGGGAATTAACGACGGATTTCCCCAATCAAATTGGTGTTTGAGAGAGGTAGACAGAATTTGAATAAACGGAAACAGACAGAAGAAAAGAACCACCCCCAAGGCCAAAGCAAGTAAACAATTCTGCCAAAGAGTTCGTTTACCGAGCATAATTCATCACCACTTGAGAACCTTCTTCACATAAAAAATAATCAGACCGGAAAGGATTAAAAAATTTATAACCGATATGGAAGCGGCCATACCCTGGTCGATAATACCCGTAAACGCGGTATAATAGGTAAAGATCGGCAAAGTCTCGACATTGGGAGCCAGTAAAAATACCTCCTCAAATTTATTCCAATTCCACATTAATCGGAGAATCACCAGGGTACCTAACACAAAGGAAATTTCGGGGAGTGTGATGTGAAAAAAACGACCGATGGGTCCACAGCCATCGATTGCGGCTGCCTCATATTGGTCCCTGTTTATGGACTGCAGTTTGGAAATGATCAGAAGATAGGAAATAGGAAAATGCTTCCAGATATCAAAAAGTATGACCACCAGCAGGGCGGTCTTTGGATCACCGATGAGGTTGTGGCGGGTCGCCGTAAGATGAAGCATCTCGACCACGACATGGTTGTAGATACCGTTGACCGGATCAAAAATAAATTGCCAACCGAAGACAACGGATATGACCGGCGCAAAATAGGGGAGAAGGATCACGGTCCTGGCGACGTTTCTGAATGGAAAGTGCAGATTCATTAAAAGTGCGACGAACAAACCGGCTACCGTCGTGCCCAGGACCGTCCCGAAAAGATAAAGAACCGTAGTGAAAAGAGAACTGTAATAGGCCGTATCTTTTAAAAGTCGCTCGTAGTTGGCAAAGCCTACAAATAGATTTGCCCCTGTGAGTTTCACATCGAAGAAACTCAAGTAAACGTTATAAAGGATCGGGTAGATGATCAAAAGACCGATCACACCGATGCTGGGTGCGATTAACCCCCACCCCAGTCTGGACTCTCTCTGCACTACGGAAATTTCCATGTCACACAAAATGCCCCGCCAAGGGAAGTTGTTTGCTTACGGGGTTGTGGGCCATGAAGAACAAGATTCTATGGGTTAATGACCTTTATCATCTGTTTTTCAGCCCATTGGAGGGCCTCACTAGGGCCCATGCCTTCGATGGTCACCGCATAAATCATTCTCGGAATGATCTGCTTGGCGAAAATCTTGCCTGATGCTGGAAATGTTTTTCCATCGACGATCGTAAAAGAGCCCATATTGTCCAGACCTGCGGTGATTTCTTCGATCTTTTTTCGGCCGTAGCGCTCAAAGATCCCTTTTGGATCATCCAAGTATTCAGATCTCCCGGCGATATCCCTAAGCATGGGATTCATTCCGCCCGGAGACATGTGGAGGAAAGTGATGTAACTTGCCGGTTCGTAGAGAAAGGTGACCAGCCTTTGGGCCGCCTGGTTCTTTACCTGGTCTCCCTGATCCACCAGCCCGAGAGCCACCAGAGATCCATAACCGCCTGGACGCTTTTGGGTAATCGTCGTGGCTACGCGCGTGTTATCCACAAGCCTGGGATCAAAGGTACTTCCGGTCAATTGCGGGAAGTTGATATCGGTGAGTGAACCGGCCGCGGCTTCTGCCAATGCGAGGTCATCCATAATATATGTGGAATAGAAGAACATCGCCATCTTGCCCTGAAGATAATAATCACGGGAGCGCCAGGTGTGGGGACCCGGGGGATTGTACTTTGCCAACTCAGCGTAGTATTTCAAAGTCTCCAGCATCTCTTTGGAGTTGAAGATGAGTTCGCCCTTTGCGTTGAACTCTGCTGCGCCGTTTGATAAGGCGAAATGGGTAAAACATTGCTCCGCGTAATTCTCAGCCTTGGTGCCGATCAGGATACCGTATTGATTCTTTTCCGGTTTATAGAATGTCTTTGCGGCCTGCAAGATATTTTTCCATGTATCGGGTGGCTCCAGGCCCTTATCCCTGAACCAATCCGCCCGGTACCAAATGCCTTGGACCCAACCATGGAAGGGAAGCCCGTAGTAGCGATCCGCACCAGAAGTTTCAACCATCTTTAAGGCGCCCTGATAAAACCGACCCTTGCCGATATCATGAACCATTCTTGTGGCCCCTTTGATATCAAGAATCCCTTCTTCACCAAAGGCAAGCATTAGCTCGGAGCTGCCTTCAATCAGACCGGGCCGCCTCCCTGCTGCGGACGCCGCCGCCATTTGAGATGGCATATCATTTTCATCTACAGGAACGAGTTTGACTGTGATCCCTGAATTCAATGCCTGGAACGTATCCATTAAAAGTTGGATCGTTTTCATCCGGTCGGATTGCGTTTGTGTCGTCCAGAATTCAATAGGAGTTGCGTGTCCGGCCTTTGGGCCAATCATAAAGGCCAACAAAATAATGACAATATACCCTGTGTATTTTTTCATGGCTCCCTCCTATTTTTTGGTTTTGAACTAATCCTTCCAACACGCTTTTTTATCACCCCCTTTTAGGCAAGCAAGCCTGTGCCGGTTGTGAGAATTAAGCCTTACAACCGGTCACCTTTAGCCTTGGCCCGTTTGCCTACCGATTGTGAAAATTATTCCCTACAACCAGGCTGCGACAAGCAAGGACGCTGCTGTTAAAACGAAAAGGCTAGGAACGTCGAACATCCAACGTCCAACGTCGAATTTTGAATAAGGCATGCTAAATTTATTATAAAATGGCCGAGCGAAGCGAGTTCATCATTCGATGTTCAATGTTCGATGTTGGACGTTCAAAAAATGCTTTACTCTGCCGCTAACGGGTATTTTTTTATTCTCGCCGGAGCGGTGGATTTAGATCAAACTAATGATAATCCCGTTTTCCCCTGAGTATAGGGTGGTCCTGTTGGGGTGTCAAGAAAGAGGCTGTTTCGGTTTCATGATATCCAATATGGATTTCAATTCACGGCAGCCCAGGATCCAGGTCACCCCGAAATAAAGCAGAACACCGAGCAAGATAAGCCCGGCAAGATTTGGGGCCAGATATCTCAAATTGGCATCTAGATCAAGCACTCCTAACCGATGGGAGGCATAAAAAATGCCGATCCCCATCACCATCGATCCAAATACACATTTACCGGTGGATATCAGGATAGGCTTCAGATTCAAGATGTCCAATCTCCTTTTAAGGAAAAATACCAATAGGCAAAACTGGAGGGTCGATGCCAAAGACAGAGCCAAAGCCAACCCCCCATGCTCCAAGGGCCCCATGAAAAGCAAGCTGAAGATGAGATTGGCCCCCAGCGCGACGGCAGCCACCTTAACCGGTGTCTTTGCGTCTTGAAGGGCGTAAAATGCGGACACCAATACCCTGATCCCGGAAAAAGCCCAGAGGCCCAGGGAATAAAAGAAAAGGGCCTTTGTGGTCATTACCGTGGACAGGGTGTCAAAAGCCCCCCTTTCAAAAAAGACCTGGATGATCGGTCTACCCAACAGGATCAAGCCCATCATGGAAGGAATGGCTATAAAAAAAACGAGCTTTAACGCATGGGTGAGAGTCTCATTGAAACCGTCGAGGTCCTTCTCTGCCGCCAGTTTTGATAAAGATGGAAGGGCCGCCGTGCTCATGGCAATAGCAAACACACCTAATGGGAACTGAACGAGGCGATCGGCGTAGTAAAGCCATGAGACACTCCCCTCCGCCAACAAAGAAGCGAGCAGGGTCCCGATGAACTGATTAAACTGATAAATGGCGGAACCGAATACGGCCGGAGCCATGAGCAGTCCGATCCTTTTGACGGCAGGGTGGGAGGGCATCCAGCAGGGGCGCAGGGATAGCCCCCCCTTCAGGATCCAAGGGACCTGAAAACCTACCTGAATGATCCCCCCAATAAGAACCCCAAAGGCGAGTCCGATAATAGGTTGTGAAAGATGCGGCGAAACCCAGAGTGTGGCACCGATCATCCCCACATTTAAAAAAATAGGCGCGGCGGCCGGTGCGGCGAAATGTCTTAGAGAGTTAAGGATGCCCATGAAGAGGGCGAGGATGCTGATCAGAAAAATGTATGGGAACATAATACGGGTCAGTAAGACCGTGAGCTCATATTTCATGCCTGCCCCCCCAAAACCGGGGGCCATGATCCTAACGATCCAAGGGGACAGGAGGATGCCGAAAAGCGTCACCACCGTCAGGGCGCTGGAAAGGAGGGTCAATACGATCCTGGCTACCTGAAAGGCATCTTGTTTAGACTTTTTGGTCAGGTATTCCGTAAAAACCGGGATGAACGCAATAGTAAGAGATCCTTCGGCAAATAAGCGCCTGAGGAGGTTTGGGATGCGGAAGGCCACAAAAAAAGCGTCCGCCGCCATGCTCGTTCCGAAAAATCTGGCAACCACCATATCGCGGGCCAGGCCCAAAATACGGCTAAGCAAAGTAAAAAACCCGACGGTGCCGGCTGCCCGGCTCACTTGTTTCTTCTCAGAGTTTTCCATATGAGTTTCACTCATCATTCACCGCCCGTCAGAAATCCCCCTTTCCGAACTTCGTTTGATATATACCGAAGCGGACATTAACAACGAATCCATAATTTTACAAGCAATCAAGAATAAAATCAATCGCTTACCAAGTTCCTGGTCTCCAGTAAGGTATTATATGCAAGGTGCCGAGGAGCGACGACTGAGGCGTATGGCTAATACGCCGCAGGGAGGAGCGATCGAAGGCAACGCCGCAGATGATGCCTTACTGGAGACCAGGAAGATGTTTTGTCTTGACAAGCCTTTATAAGTCATTTAGAAATTAGGGTTCCATAATGTAAAAAAACTCTCAGGAGGAAATCAAGACTTGGCGAACCACAAATCAGCCCTTAAAAGGGCGCGACAGAGCGAACTGAAAAGGGTCAAAAATATGGGCTATAAGACCCGGGTCAAACATGCGGTCAAGGAGGTTCGAACCGCAGTAGCCGATAAGGCGACTGAACAGGCCAAAGAAAACTTGATAAAGGCCGTCTCAATCATCCAGAAGACGTCTTCCAAAGGCGTCATCCATAAAAAAAAGGCCTCCCGCAAGATATCTCGTCTCGCCCGTCAGGTGAATCAGCTCTCATCATCGTGAAGAGCTTCGACCGCAGGTCGGGGCTTCTGCTGTTCGCAAGAACAGCCGCTTTCCTTACAGAAAGCTTACTTTAGTAAGGAACGCCTGAATAAGCTCAATAGACTTTGTGTCTCACAGCCCAAACCCCCTCTTGGCCATTCATCCCTATTACAAAGCTCGGTACGTTATAGCTTTTTCGTATAGGTCCCTGCAACCGTCCAGTTTCTTTTTTTTTGCGTTTTGACAGGGCCGTTCGTTAAGGAATCAGGGCCTTGTTGAAAAGGTGGTTTGTCACATCCGAAACCTTTTATCTTTCTCCTTATGAATTTAGGTCCCTAGCCGCAAAGGGACACAACCAGGTTTTCTAGGACCGGACGGGGACGCGACCCGGATTTAAGGAGACCATCTGCCCCATACAAAAGCCTTAACCCATTCTCCAGTTCTGCGCTTGACCATTTTTTTGACTGCATGGCAAATCTTCCCGCTGAAAAAGGAACCAAGTGGAGTTTCTTGGCCACATCCTTTTTCCCACCCCCTTTGTCCAGGATCGCTTTTGTTTGAAACAACAGCCTAATTTGCCTATTGAGCATCCCCATGATTTGCAAGGGGGCTGCTCTTTTGTCTTCCTCTTCCAGATATCTGTTTAAAACGTCAAGTGACGCGGCCGGTTTTCTTTCAGACACCTTATCCATAAGCTCAAAAATTGAATATATCCGGCTATGAATGACCAGCTCTTTCACTTCTTCGATACCCACCCGGTTCTTCCCAAACCTGATACGCAGCTTTTCCAGTTCCGCATGCAGATCCCGCAACCTGTTTCCCACGATCTGCTGGAGGTAGGTGCAGGCCTGACCATCTATCTGAAGCTCCAGGTCTTTGGCCATTCTTTTGATCCATGGCACCAACTGATTTTCTTTTAAGGCCACAAAGTGGACGGCCCGACCGGAGGTCCTGAATTTCTTATAAAATTTTGTGCTAAAATTTGTCTTGGATGACGTGAATATCATGCAGGTGGTCTCAACGGGCTGTTCAAGATAGGGCAAAAAATGTTCCAGGCTCGACGCCGTTATCTTTTCCGTCCTTCTGAGAATGATCAATCGGTTCGGCGCTAAGAAGGGGAGAGAACGGGCGTGGTTGACAACCTCTGACGGAGATCCCTCATCCCCATAAAGAATCTCCAGGTTTAAATCCCTCGCAGACTCCGGGATGTAATCATTTCTGATTCTATCCAGGACCTTTTCCAGCCTGAATTCATCCGGTCCATAGAAGAGATAGTAGGGGGCGAGCTTCCCCTTTTCCAAAGCCTTGAGCACACTTTCCGGCTGTAGATCCATGGCCGTCAAAATCTTTCGGTGGATTTCAGGAACAATCTGGAGGCCAGAAGTCGTGCAATGGCCTCATAAGCCTGCTGCTCATTAAACCGGTTGACCAGAGGATCGGTCCCCACACTATAAGTTGCCCGCTCCACCATGGCCGGCTCATGCCACAAGACTTTTCCAGTCGCCTTTATCGTGAACTTCGCATCCATTGTTATGATGATTTGCCGTCTGCTTGTGACCGAATAGGTGGTGACCCGATCACCAACGTTCTGTTGCGTTTGGCTGAAAGCGATGGGTTCCTCTCTGATCTCAAATATTCGTCCAGCCAGGACCGCATCAGCCTTCCCTTCAGGAAGAAGGGGAACGTCTGTTTGGCTAATGAATGTGTCCCTAAACACTTTTGTAAAGATCGCTTCAAATGCCAGTTCGGACGAGCTGCTTTGTATCATAGGAATGGCGAGGCTCTGAAGCTTTATACCCAGTGGCTCACCGGATGCCCGAAACTGATAGCCACAGCCCAAGATGAAAGACCCGGACAACAGAGACATGAGAAGTAAAAAAAAAGCAAGGAACCGCCACATAAAAAAAGTCATATCTAAATCCCTATAGTAATCTCACCCTTTCTGTATCTCACCCAAAATCCACCACCCAATTTCGTTATTAGGAAAGGAATTAGTAGCTTATGGCGCAGGACGAAGAATCTGTTTCCTCAAGGACCTTGCGCCTTGCGCCCTACGCCTTGAGCCTTTTGTTCATGCCTTGATGGTGCTCAGGGGGGTTATATGACTACATTGACCAGTTTATTCGGGACCACAATCACCCGCTTGACCGTTTTATCTCCGATAAAGCTCTGTATCCTTTCATTCTTAAGGGCCTCCTTCTCCACTTCCTTATCCCCGAGTGAGGCAGGGACTTCAATCCTGCCTCGAACTTTTCCATTGACCTGGAGAATGATGAGCCTCTTTTCCACTTCCAATGCGTCGGTCCGATAGGAGGGCCAAGAGACCTCAAGGAGGCTCTCGTCATGCCCAAGCATCCGCCACATTTCTTCGGTCATATGTGGCACCACCGGCGACAGTAATAACACGACCATCTCCACAGCCTCTCTCACGACGGACCATGGAAGCTTACCCTCTACCTCAGCGCTGCTCAAACACTTGTTGATCTCATTGACCAGTTCCATGACTGCGCTTATGGCTGTGTTAAAGTGGAAACGATCTTCCACGTCGTTGGTGACCTTTTTGATAGTTTGATGTGTCTTTCGATGAAGGCCTTTCATGAGGCCTGAGAGAGTTTCTTCACCGGCGTAAACATCCGCTTGGGAAATTTCTTTAAGATTTTCCTCCAAGAGTCGCCAGACGCGATTCAGGAACCTGAAGGATCCCTCCACACCCTGATCATTCCATTCCAGATCCCGCTCCGGGGGAGATGCGAAAAGACAAAACATGCGAACTGTATCTGCCCCGTAACGGTTTATCAGTTGTTCAGGGTCAACCACGTTTCTCTTGGATTTGGACATCTTGACGGTATTGCCTGTCATGACTTCCGAATCGCAACGGATACATCGATCATCTTTCACTTCATCCGGGAAGACGTACCCATGCTTGGGACACTCTTGGGTCTCCTTGCAGACCATGCCCTGAGTCAATAGATTTGTAAAGGGCTCCGCAACTTTTAGATATCCAAAGTCCCGTAGCACACGTGTATAAAACCTGGAATAAAGGAGATGTAAGATGGCATGCTCTATGCCGCCAATATATTGATCCACAGGCATCCAGTAGTCGACCTGGTTTGAATCCAGGGGACCCTCATCGTAGTCAGGGCAGGTATATCTATCAAAATACCAGGAAGATTCCACAAAGGTGTCCAGAGTGTCCGTATCCCTTTTACCCTTCCCCCCGCATGCGGGGCAGGCAACCTCGTAGAAGGAAGCCTCAAAGGGAAGCGGGGAACCGCCCTGCGGTCGCATCTCCAGGTCAAGGGGAAGTAAGACGGGAAGGTCCTTTTCAGGAACCGGCACCATGCCGCATTTATCACAGGTTATCATCGGGATGGGTGCCCCCCAGTATCTTTGTCTGGAGATGTTCCAATCCCTCAATCTAAAATTCGCTGTCTTGTGACCCATGCCCTTAGACTCGAGGTATTCGGCGATGCTGTCCAGGGCATCCAGATTCCTTTGACCATTGAAAGGACCGGAATTAACCAGGATGCCCGGCTCCTCGTAAGCCTCAGTCATGGTCTCCTCAGTCAGATCACTATCCTGTTCTGGTTTGATGACTACCCTGAGACGGAGATCGTATTTTTTTGCAAACTCGAAATCTCTTTGGTCATGGGTCGGTACGGCCATGATCGCTCCGGTGCCGTAATCGAAGAGGACGAAATTGGCCACATAGATGGGAATCTCCTCCTCCGTCACTGGATTCAAACAATACCTTCCAGTGAAGACACCCTCTTTGACCGTGAAATCGGCCGTTCTGATAAAACTATCCACCTTGAGGGTACGGTCTATAAATGCATTTACCTCTTTTTCTTGGGGCAGCCCCTTGACAAGCGTTTTCAACATAGGGTGCTCCGGAGCAAAACACATGAATGTCGCACCGAAAAGGGTGTCCTGCCTCGTTGTGTATACCTCGATCACCTCTTCAGAACCCACCAGAGGAAAACGGATGATGGCACCATGGCTCTTGCCAATCCAATTTCTTTGCATCGCCAGGACCCTCTCGGGCCAACCGGGGAGCTTCTCGCAATACTCTAGGATTTCATCCGCATAAGCCGTGATTTTCAAAAACCAGCTGTCCATCTCCTTGAGAACGACTTCCTGGTTCGTGTGTCTCCAGCAACACCCATTTTCCACCTGCTCCTTGGCAAGAACTGTCTGGCACCGGTCACACCAATTCACATGGGTCCTTTTTTTATAAGCAAGTCCCTTTTCATACATCTTTATAAAAAAGAGTTGTTCCCAGCGATAGTATTCGGGATCACAGGTGGCGAACTCACGGTCCCAATCATAGCTGAAACCCATTCTCTTCAGCTGTGATCTCATATGCTCTATGTTCTCGTAAGTCCATTTGGCGGGATGGGTTTTGTTTTCAATGGCGGCGTTTTCGGCTGGGAGACCAAAAGCATCCCACCCCATCGGATGGAGAACATTTTTCCCCCTCATCCTCTGGTATCTTGCGACGACGTCCCCAATCGTATAATTTCTGACATGGCCTATATGAATGTTTCCCGACGGGTATGGGAACATTTCCAGGAGGTAATACTTTTCCTTGGCGGGGTCCAGGTCAACCTTGAAGAGTGCTTCTTCTTCCCAGTACTGTTGCCACTTCTTTTCTAATTCAAGAGGGTTGTACTTCATGACTTAACGTTGCCTTTTCAAAATCAATTAAACCAAGTGTACTGTCCCAAAAATAGTTGAAATAATGCTTCACTATTCTTTAGCTACAAATCGGAGCACGGAGATTATTTCTGGGACAGTACACTAATTCGCTTCGCTCAAAGCCCCATCTCGCTTCAGCTGGTTGTAAATATTATCCAAAATTCCATTGATAAAGGCGCCCGACTCCTCTGTCCCAAACTTCTTCCCTAATTCCACAGCCTCATCGATAGAAACTTTGGGAGGGATATCGTTCATAAATAACATTTCAAAAATACCGACCCTTAAAATATTTCTGTCCGTATGGGACATCCTTTCCAATCGCCAATTCTTTGAAGATTGTGTTATCAATTTATCCAGTTCTTCTCGATTCTCCCAGATCCCGAGTACCAGCTGCCGCGAAAAGGGACGGATCTCCGGCGGTGAATCGAAACTCTCGCTGATGAGTCTAAAACCCTCATCTGGATCACCCGGACTAAATTCCATATGAAAAAGAACCTGTACGGTCAGCGCTCTTGCTTGGCGTCTTTTGCCCATTTTTTCTTAAGCCATTTGGTCTCATACATAGCAGACGGAATCATCTCTCTGTGCAGTGAACAAACCCCGGCCGAAGGTCGGGGTTTGTTCAGCGATCCGGCTGAAGAAGGCCCTCAGCAAGAAAGCCACTTTCAGACGGAAGGCCAGTTACTTGATCTGTTTGAGAGATTTACCATTTCCATGGCAGCTATGGCCGCATCCCAGCCCTTGTTGCCCAATTTGGAACCGGCCCGTTCGATGGCCTGTTCCAAATTGTCAGTCGTCAGGACACCGAATGTAACAGGGACCTTGCTTTCCAATGCCACTTGGGCTATCCCCTTGGAGACTTCTGCTGCCACATAATCAAAATGAGGCGTTGATCCCCTGATCACAGCACCGAGGCAAATGATCGCATTAAACTTGCCGCTTTCCGCGAGTTTCTTCGCGGCAAGTGGTATCTCAAATGCCCCAGGGACCTTGATCAATGTGACCTGTTCCTCGTTTCCACCATGCCTTTTTAGGGCATCCATGGCACCCTCGACCAGCTTTGAACTGATGAAGTCATTGAACCGACTTACCAGAACGGCAAAACGAAATCCCTCAGCCGATATCCTACCTTCAATTATTTCAGGCATACTGAACCCCCTGCTTTTTGGTTTTTGGAAAACCCAGCCGCCCTGGCGGGGTTAGCCTGTCGAACCATTTCGAGTTTCGTATTTCAAGATTCGGATTTTTATGTTCTATTGAGCAATGCCCCCCAAAGGAGTGTCGGGATTATTAAAAGCCCCCCGGTCGCACACCCCCCTGTAAGGCACTACTGCTCTATGTTCAAAAGGTGACCCAGTTTTTGGCACTTGGTGATCAGGTATTTTATATTCTCCGGCCGTGGTTCTATCTCGATGGGTATTCTCCCTGTGACTTCCAACCCGTAACCCTCCAGACCAATAATCTTTTTGGGATTGTTGGTCATCAACTTCATTTTTCGAACACCCAAAGATGCGAGGATTTGGGCGCCTACCCCATAATCTCTCAGGTCAGCCTTGAAACCCAATTCTTCATTTGCTTCAACCGTATCCCGTCCTTTGTCTTGAAGTGAATAGGCCTTGAGTTTATTTGCCAGCCCGATTCCCCTACCCTCCTGTTGCATGTAGAGGATAACCCCGAGCCCCTCTTTCTGTACGATTTCCATGGCCTTATCCAGTTGGGGCCCACAGTCACAACGATAAGAACCAAGGACGTCACCCGTAAGACATTGTGAATGGACCCGGACCAGGACGTCCTTTTCAGGTTCGATATCTCCCTTGACGAGAGCCAGGTGCTCATAGTCATCGATATCGTTGACAAAGGCTATCGCTCTGAACTCCCCATGGGATGTGGGTAGAACCGTCTCCGCCGCCTTCTGGACGAAGGACTCATTTCGCATCCGGTAGGCAATGATGTCGGCCACAGTGGCGATCTTAATACCATGTTGCTCTGAGAATTTTTCGAGATCAGGCATTCTGGCCATCGTGCCGTCGTCATTCATGATTTCACAAATAACGGCCGCCGGTTTCAGGTGTGCGAGTTTAGCTAAATCGACCGAACCTTCCGTTTGGCCTGTCCTGAAAAGTACACCACCTCTTCGTGCCCTGAGGGGAAATACATGCCCAGGCTGAACCAAATCTTCCGGTTTTGCGTCATCTGCGACTGCGGTCAAAATGGTGTGCGCCCTATCGGCGGCTGAGATGCCTGTTGTCACACCTTGACGAGCCTCAATGGAAACCGTGAAGGCGGTCTTGTAAGTGGAACGATTATCATAGACCATGAGGGGAAGCAAAAGTCGTTCAATAATCTCAGGGTCCATGGCCAGACAGATGAGGCCTCGGCCGTATTTTGCCATAAAATTGATGGCCTCAGGGGTCACTCTCTCAGCGGCCATGGTCAGATCCCCTTCGTTCTCCCTATCTTCGTCATCCACCAGGATGATCATCTTGCCATTTTTTAAATCATCCAGGGCTTCTTCTATTCTTGCTATTGCCATAAAACTTAGCTCCGCTTCGTCCTGCCCGCCTCTCCTGAACAGCTCGTGATGGCGGGCAGTACACCATTGGAATGTTGGAACAATGGAAAGTTGGAATAATGGGTTCCGGCCTCAAGCTTGTTGGGCCTAACACTCGGAGAAGGAGATAGAAAAATGGGTCGTTAAAGAAATTCATTTTGACTTCTAAGATTAATAATGATCATAAGGTTGGAAATCCCCTTTAAGACCATCATTCCATTATTCCAAGCTCTCTTATTACGAGCACCCGGCCCCAACACGATCAAAGGTCTTCTTAAGGACACTCATGAATTATTTTAATTAAAATCTTAATCACCAAAACCAAATTTTGTTAACATCTCTTTATCAATACCCGTGGACCCGGACGGTCCGGATGCCTTTCCTTTTATGAAGAATCTCTCCACATACTTCCCGATCAGATCCGTTTCAATGTTTATCAAATCTCCCACCTTTTTTGTCAGGATGATGGTTGCTTTTCCTGTCTGTGGGATAATATTAACCTCTACGAAGGCGTCCTGGCAACGATTGATTGTCAGGCTGATCCCATCCAACGCGATGGAGCCTTTTTCAATGGTATATTTTGACAGGCCCTCGTCCATCCCGATCCTCAAGAGCCATGATTTCTGCTTTTGTTCCTTTTTTAGTATCCTGCCCATACCGTCCACGTGACCGGATACCAGGTGCCCTCCCAGACGGTCGGAAAACCTCAAGGCCCGCTCCAGGTTCACTCGATCCCCCTGGCTCAGGTGCCCCATGGTACTGCGGGAGAGGGTCTCACTGGAGACATCTACGCGGAATATGTCTTTTCTGATATCCGTGACCGTAAGGCAGACGCCATTTACGGCAACACTATCTCCTGATCGGATGTCTGAAACCTCAAACAGGGGCTGGATGGCCAAGGTGGCATCCCCACCCACATGACTGATCTCATTAACCTCCCCAATGCCTTCGACCAATCCGGTAAACATACATCCCCTCTATTAGAAGCCTTCTTAAAAATAGAACCGCAGAATATCGATATTTACCCGCCGTTATTGTGGCGGGTTCGTTGCTTAATCACATGGGTTTTAAATCCTCGCTGTTTCCAGCGAGTCGTCATTCCGGCCAATCCTCCAAAGGAGGATAAATGTCGGAATCCAGAAAACTAAACTGGATGCCGGATCATGCTGACTGTAAGAAATTGAGCCTCTACAGTCAGCTACAGGTCCGGCATGACATCTGCACTCCCGCTGCCCTGCGGAGGTGTAGTTCATTTAACTTGAATCCTCGCCCCCTTGACTCCCTGCCCGCCGTCTCTTTGGCGGGCAGAACCCTTAAGTTATAGCAATATCCTGTCAATAATCGGGATAACCCCTGATCATCATGTCACTGCCAAATCTTCTTGTCCGGATATCCCTTAGATTCAGACACTCACGGATTCGCTCCGGTCCCGGTCCCAAAGCCATAGGGATGCCGTCATCTCCACCCAAAATTTTGGGCGCCTGAAAAAAATAATACTTATCGATCAATCTCTCACGAATCATGGAACCCATAAGGGTGGCGCCACCCTCTACCAAAAGAGACGTGATGGATTTTTTCACCAAACCATGCAGCAAAGCGATCAAATCTATCCTGCCGTCTTTGATGGGACAGACAAGGGTTGAAACATTCTCTTTGCTGATCCCCTCTAATCGCTCGGGAGAGACCCTATCTCCCACGGCTATAAGTGTCATAGCCGAAGAATCATTATTCAGGACCTTTGCACTATCAGGGATTCTGAGGTGCGTATCCACAACGACCCGTACGGGATCCCTGCCTTTACGGTTGCCGAGACGGGTGGTCAGGGACGGATCATCTGCCGAGACCGTTCCCACACCAACCATGACGCCATCCACCCTGTCTCTCAGACGGTGGACGAACTGCCGGGATTTTTCATTGCTGATCCACCAGGAATCCCCGGTAGAGGTTGCGGTCCATCCATCCAAAGTCAGGGCCGATTTGGCGACTACAAAGGGGCGACCCGTTGAAACATATTTAATAAAAAATTCGTTTTGGTGTCGGCACGCCGCTTCCAATACCCCGGTGGAGACCTCGACACCTTTGTCCTTTAAAAATTTTAATCCACCACCAACAACTTCGGGGTTCGGATCCTTCATTCCCACGACCACCCGCTTGATGCCACTCTTCAAAATGGCCTCGGTGCAGGGGGGTGTCTTTCCATGGTGATTGCAGGGCTCAAGGGTTACGTAGAGGACATCCCCTCTCTTCCCCTTTCCACCTATTTTATTAAGGGCATCCACTTCAGCGTGGTTGGCCCCCGCCCTTTTGTGATACCCGGAGGCGATGACTTTTCCCTCACGGACGACAACCGCTCCAACGGCCGGATTTGGGGATGTACGTCCCAGCCCTTTCCTGGCCTGGCGCAGGGCCATTCTCATGAATTTTTCGTCTGTCTTATTCAATGGGCGTTCAATCATTCAGATGATTATCGCCGATAACGATGGCTTGATTGTCTCTTCCTCAAATCCGGTCCTACTCCTTCCTGGACTTGAGAATCTCTTCCAACTCTTCCATGAATTCGCCGACATCTCTGAATTGCCTGTAAACCGAGGCGAATCGGACATAGGCAACCGCTT
>PVMK01126517.1_pt1 | contig 20320 bp, 22 predicted proteins | sample 1853481 | NCBI WGS metagenome assembly PVMK01 (sample SAMN08533507, study PRJNA380276) | Marine sediment metagenome, whole genome shotgun sequencing project. | reverse complement strand
GCAGGGCATAGGCCTCGGCGTCACTGCCGGGACGCTGAGCGTCGTCCACGGCGATGACGCCGCCCTCCATGCGGGCTTTCCACAGGGCTGTGGCGAGGTGGCTGCTCATAGTGACTCTTCCCTCTCCTTAGAGCATCAATCGGTCGCCGCGGGCAAAAATGAGAACTGCGCCTCATTCCCGACCATTGCGCTCAGCTTCGCCTAAGATTCTACTGCGATTCGACGCCTGGCGCGCCGAAGCAAAGTGGCGACTGGCTAAGGTAATGCTTGTGAACTGCGCGAGCTTGGACCCAAGACTGTGACCAGCGATTCCGGATCGAACAACGGCGGACCATTCCCGGCAGGTACCGAGATCCCTCACGATGCGCTCGGCGATACCCAGCTCGGGCGCAGCCTGAAGGAGCTCATCAGGGAAATCGGCAAGGAGAAGGATGCCGCCCAAGAAAGACTCGCCTCGGTGGCGGCGTCCGGCGGCCAAAGCCAGGACGGAGATGATTTCGATCCCAGCCTGTCGCGATTCGACCAGGCTCTGGAGCTGGCCGCCGGCACCCAGGAGGGAACGGAAGGCTCCGGCGACGCTGCCGCGAGCGCCGAACACCCTCCCCCGAGCCCCGGGAATTCCGCCGTAGCGAACGCTCCTGCCGATGGACAGGTGGGCGCTGAAATGTCACGGGCGATATCCGGAATGGAGGCGGTGCTGCAGCGCTTTGCCGAGGCCGAACGCCACCGTTACGAGCAGAAACTCAGCGAATGGAAGGTACGACTCAAGAAAGCCACCATGATCGTCATCAAGAAGCAGGTGGACACGGCCCGCGCCAAGTGGATGAGGAATCTGTCGGCAAACCAGGAAACCATCGCCGAGCACTATCGAAGGTTGAAGTTGCTTACCGACAGAGTTGCCAAGCAGAAAGCACAGATCCAGAAAGCCAAGACGGAATTGGAAAAAAAGCTCGACGTGGCCGATCGCCTGCATAACGAATTCGACGAGATTCGCAGCGTTCTCGACGGCCAGATCGGCGCCATCGACGCGCTGGACAAGAACGACGACCCGGCCGAGTCCTAGGTATGATGATTGCAATCTAATATTCGGATACCGCAATGTCGGAAAAGCTCGAAATTCGCGAGAGCAGACGAGACGATTCGGCTGCGATTGAGTCACTCTATCCGGAAGCGTTCCCGGAGGAGGATCTGCTTCCCCTTGTGCGAGATCTTTTGAACGATGCAGCAGTCGCCATATCGCTCGTCGGGACGATTGACACGCGAATCGTAGGACACGCGATCTTTACGAAGTGTGGCGTGGTCGGAAATAGCGTAAACGCTGCGCTACTCGGGCCACTCGCTGTCGCGCCGGCGTGGCAAAGGCAGGGCATCGGGAGTGCAATCGTGTGCGCCGGCTTACGACGACTGGAGGACGCGGATGTGAACCTGGTATGTGTACTGGGTGACCCCGCTTATTATGGGCGCCTCGGGTTTCTCCCGGAGCCTTCGGTTGAGCCGCCATTTCCCTTGCCGGCTGAGTGGGACAGCGCATGGCAGTCACGAAATTTGGGCGAAACTACGACGCTCTGTGCGGGAAAACTGTCCGTGCCCCCGCAATGGCTTCAGCCGGCCTTGTGGGCTCCTTGAAGCGTCCGGATTTGGCCGATTCCCGGCCTGACGCAGTGCAATATGAATGCCCATGGTGGTCTGCGGGCGGATCGGCCGTTCACGACCCTTCCTGGTCAGTCGCGACGTCGTCGTCCAGCGTCCGCTACGCAGCAAACGCGGTCATTCAGTTCCGGCTGTCTGACCGGTACTATCCGCCTGCGCTGATGGTGACCACCGGCGACATCGGTGCCTCACCGGTCTCGGCAAGCGAAAACATGAACAGCAGGAACGTGAACATCCGTTTGGAACTCAGATCCCGGTCGTCGACCCAGAACCAATGATCACGGTAGGTCACAGACACAAAAGCGTCGTCAGGCTCGGTGGTAGAGCTGTACACCCGAATCAGAGGTTCCAGTGGGGTGTCTTCGTCTATGCGTTCGACAATAGTCGGATAAGTCCGGCGTTCGGTTACGTGCTGCTGCGGCACTTCGATTGTTGATGCGATATTGGATACGATTTCGAGCATCGAGCGTGTCAGTATCGCGATTTCTTTGTCGGAAGAGGCAACGTCTCCAAAGGCGAGCGTATACGACCTGCTGTTCCTAGCCAGACCAAGGGTATTGCGAACGAACTCAATCTGATCTGCGACTTCGAGAGAGCGCCCACTGCGGAAAAGCAGTACTGTGGATTGTACATCCGGTCGTCGCGTTATGCGTATTCCCATACCGCCCGCAATCTGAATTTCCCGCATGGCTTCGATCAGCAAGTAGTATTCGGGATCCGCTGGCCGCCCGATTGACCGCTCACCGCCGGAACCATAAATTCCGTTGATTGCCCTGACCGCAAGCCTGAAAACGAAATCCACCGGCCAGCCGGCTTGTATCAATGAAAAGATCGACGCCGGCGGAAGCGGTGTGAGGATGCTTCGCGTGAACTGCTCCCCCGTCACCGGATTGTAGGTAATAGTCGGACGATCCTCGTACCGACCGCGCGCACCGAGCGCCACGGCATCTCCGGCGACGCCGCTCGACAGTCCACCGCTCAGATTCACTTCCGTTGTCAGGGCGTATTGGTTAACAATCGACGCGACGTCCAGAAATATCGGCGTGTCAGCGTAGCGAGACTTCACCACGTTGAGCAGCAGCTGTCGCTGCCAGGAGGCAGCAACAGCCGCGCTGTAGTCGAATCTGTCGCGGGCGATAGTGCCGGGTCCGAATGCCGAGCAGCCGGAAAGACTCAGCGAAAGGAGAGCCAAAAGCGCTCCCGACAGCAGCAGGCGGACACATACAATCGGAGCGTGCCGGCATGCCCGGCCCTTCGCGGTCTCGCGATCGTTCATTGTCTCCACCCTCCGTTTGATCGGAGGATAAAGAAATCGACAGGCCCACGCTACACCCGCCGTCATCCTGATAGCAGCAACGCTCTTCTGCTTTGCCGCAATCATCGATTGGTGTGGACTCGGTCGCGGCACCGCGGCTTCGGGTCGCTGCCCGCCGATCGCTAACGGGCCCTGGATGACCGCTTTCAGAATTAACCTGCCGTTCATTGATTTTCCGCGAATGGCAGGAGATGGCCGGTTCGAGACCATTGTGGCAGTACGCTTCGGGTCAATTGAATGGCCGGTCCCGGCGAAGGCAGCCTGTCGAACTCTATCTGGACCGACAGTGTCTGTACGGTCGAGTCTGAGCTATTACACCTGGGCGGTGGAAGCGCCCGCGTGCCGGGCTCACACTTGGATCATTTTCCGAATTCAGTTCCCGAAGACGTCGGCACCTTCCGGCGGCGTGAACTGAAACAGCTGCGGCGCGAGATCGGGGTTGCGTTCCACGTTGGTGAAACACAGGCGCGTAAGCTGCCCGAAGGCGTCGGTGAGCTCCATGACCCTGAGGGTATCGCCGTCGAAGCCCAGGCGAATTTCCGTGAAGTTGACTTGACTCCCAAGCGGTGTGAGTCCTGCCCATGTGTAGCCGCCGGGCCCATCGATGTCACGCACTTCGAAGCTATGCTCCACGGGCTCGTCGGAGCTCAGCAACATCGCTGGGGTATCACCCAGCGCATCACCCAAGGGTCTTACCATGACCTGTTCGAGCTCGCTGTCGTAGATCCAGACGTTTTCGCCGTCAGCGACAATTTCCTGGGGATAGGGCTCGGTGTAGTCCCAGCGGAATCGCCCGGGGCGTTGGATGTATACCTTGCCACTGGCATCGTCCAACGGACGGCCGTCCTCGTCGAAAACACTCTGCTGGAACTCGGCGCGCAGGGAACGGAACTGATCGAGGAAGGCCTGCAGGCGTTCCGGTCCGCTGCCGGCCAGGGTGGGCGCCGCCAGGGCACACAGAAGCAGGAGGATGATCGCTCTCAACGGCTGAGCCTCATGGCGCCGGCGTCAGCACCGGCGGGGATGGCACAGGCCATCGGCGCTGCAATCTACCCGGATGGCGGCGGCGGCGCCAGCACCTCACGGGCTCCATTGGACTGCAGCGGCCCGACGACACCGGATTCCTCCATCTGCTCGAGCATGCGCGCGGCCCGGTTGTAGCCGATCTTGAGCCGCCGTTGCACCCCGGAGATGGACGCACGGCGGGTATCGGTGACGATGTGCACCGCCTGGTCGTAGAGCGGATCACTCTCGCCATCGGCGCTCTGCCCCGGTAGGGCGTTAGCATCGAATGTGCCGACGATATCGTTGCTGCCATCGAGAATGCCGTCCAGATAGGCGGGCTTGCCCTGCTTGCGCAGATGGTTCACCACCCGATGCACCTCCTGGTCCGAGACGAAAGCGCCGTGTATGCGCACCAGATTGGAAGTGCCCGGACCCAGGTAGAGCATGTCGCCATGGCCGAGCAGGGTTTCCGCACCCATCTGGTCGATAACCGTGCGCGAATCCACTTTCGCCGAGACCTGGAAGGCGATGCGGCTGGGTATGTTGGCTTTGATGAGGCCCGTGATGACATCCACCGAGGGCCGCTGGGTGGCGAGGATCAAATGCACGCCCGAGGCCCGTGCCTTCTGGGCCAGGCGCGCGATGAGCTGCTCGACCTTCTTACCGGTGGTCATCATCAGATCGGCGAGCTCGTCCACCACCACCACGATCAGCGGTAGCTTTTCCAGCTCCGGCGCTTCCGGGTCCGCCTCGGTGGGTGTGAACAGCGGATCTCTCAGCTTATCGCCCTTGTCGGCAGACTCTTTGAGCTTGCGGTTGTAGCCGGTGATATTGCGTACGCCCAGAGCCGACATCAGCTGATAGCGCCGCTCCATCTCGGCCACGCACCAGCGAAGTGCGCTGGAAGCCTGGCGCATATCCGTGACCACCGGCGCCAGCAAGTGCGGAATGCCCTCGTACACGGACAGCTCCAGCATCTTCGGATCGATCATGATGAGGCGCACGTCACTGGCCTTCGCCCTTGTAGAGAAGGCTCAACACCATGGCGTTGATGGCCACCGACTTACCCGACCCGGTAGTCCCCGCCACCAGCAGATGCGGCATCTTGGCCAGATCCACCACCACCGGCTGGCCGCCGATATCCTTGCCCAACGCCAGCGACAGCGGCGATGGATCGCGCTCATAGGACGACGAGGCGACGATCTCGCTCAGGCACACCAGCTCGCGCTGTTCGTTGGGGATCTCCAGGCCGATGACCGATTTGCCGGCGATCACCTCGACGATGCGCACGCTGCTGGTGGACAGCGAGCGAGCCAGATCCTTGGCGAGATTGGTGATGCGGCTCACCTTCACCCCCGGTGCCGGTTGCAGCTCGAAGCGCGTGATGACAGGGCCGGGGTGCACGGCCACGACTTCCACCTCGATGCCGAAATCCCGCAGCTTCAGCTCCACCTGGCGCGACATGGCTTCCAGGGCGGCGTGGGAGATGGTGTGACGGCTTTTCGGCGCCTCGTCCAGCAGCCCCAGGGGCGGCAAGCCGGAAGCATCCTTGGGCAGGTCGAAAAGCGGCGCCTGACGCTCCTTTTGCGCACGCACGCTGGGCTCCACCGGCGCCAGCATCGGCTCGATGCGCGGCGGCGCCCGCTCACCTTTGCGTTTGCGCGCCACATTGACCTGGGTTTCACGCTGGCGCTTGGCCAGGCGCGCCAGGCGGTACTCGGACAGGCGACGCATTGCCACCGCCGCCCGGCGGAACAGCCACAGGGTCCAATATCCGGCGGCGTCGATGATGGTCAGCCACGAGAGGCCGGTGAACAGAGAGAAACCCGACAGGAACAGGGCCAGCAACAGCAAGGTGGCGCCCAGGCTGCTCAGGATGGCATGAAGACCGTTGCCCACCACAGCGCCCAGCACGCCGCCGGCATCCAGCGGCAGGCTGATGCCGGCCTGATAATGCAGGGTCGCCAGGCCGCAGCCGGCGGACAGCGTCAGCACGAAGCCGATGGCCCGGCCCGACAGATGGAAGCCGTCCAGGGGCTCGCTGTTACTGCTGGCCTTGGCGCCGGGATTGCGGGTCAGCATCCAACCGGCATAGGCCACCATCACGGGAAACAGGAAGGCCATGTAGCCGAACAGATACAGCAGCACATCGGCGAGCCAGGCACCCACCACGCCGCCTTGATTGAGCACCGATGTGGCGCGGCCGGTGTGGGACCAGCCGGGATCGTCCGGCGAGTAGCTCGCCAGAGACAACAGTAAATACACGGCCACGGTGGAAACCAGGATGAGCACGCCCTCGCGGGTGCCCCGTGCCAGAGGTGCCCGCCACGCCATATGCCATGGGGCCTTTTGCCGAGATGCCTGAGCCATCAGTTAAACTCATTTATAGGTTGATCGGATAACTATGTAATTATTAACGAAATATTCTGAAGAATCCAGTAGACCGTCCAAGGGAAGGGATTGCGCCCCATGCCCGTGGCAGCCCACCGCCGCCTGACCATGACGGATATTGAAAATTGCCCGGGATTGCTCCATGTTGTGCCGGGCACCGAGCACCGCCCCGCCCCACGCCCAGGCGTGGATTTCTCAGGAAAACGCACACTGGAACTCGAGCAATTCTTCATGACCGATGCCAAACACTGCCGATTGTTGATCCTCGGCTCCGGCCCCGCCGGCTACACTGCCGCCATCTACGCGGCCCGCGCCAGCCTCGACCCGGTGCTCATCACCGGCCTGGAGGTGGGCGGGCAAATGACCACCACCACGGACGTGGACAACTGGCCGGGCGACGTCAGCGGCCTTCAGGGCCCGGATCTCATGGAGCGCATGGGCAAACACGCCGAGCGCTTCGAGACCGAGGTGATATTCGACACCATCAACCAGGCGGATCTCGACACCCGGCCCTTCCGCCTCGCCGGCGATGAACATCTCTACACATGCGATGCGCTCATCATCACCACCGGCGCTTCAGCGCGCTACCTGGGCCTGGACTCCGAGGAGGCCTACAAGGGCCGCGGTGTGTCGGCTTGCGCAACCTGTGATGGGTTCTTCTACCGGAACCAGCCGGTGGCGGTCATCGGCGGCGGTAACACCGCCGTCGAGGAAGCGCTCTATCTTTCCAACATCGCCTCCCACGTGACGGTGGTCCATCGTCGAGACGAATTTCGCGCCGAGAAGATCCTCGCCAACCAGCTGATCGAGAAAAGCGACCGATGGAAACGTCAGCATCGCCTGGGACAACGTCCTCGACGAGGTGCTCGGCGACGACAGCGGCGTGACGGGCGTGCGCATACGCCACGCGCGCAACGGCGAGGCCCGGGAGGTGGAGGTAAAGGGAGTCTTCATCGCCATCGGTCATACGCCGAACACCCAGCTCTTCGAAGGTCAATTGGAAATGAAAGGTGGTTACATCCGGGTGCACAGCGGTATCGACGGGCAAGCCACCGCCACCAGCATCGAAGGAGTGTTCGCCGCAGGCGACGTGGCCGACCACGTTTACCGCCAGGCCGTAACCTCCGCGGGAACCGGCTGCATGGCGGCACTGGACGCGGAAAAATATCTGGACGCCCTGGGATCTGAATGATCCATGCTCAGCAACGGCGGTACGCCTGTGGCGGCTGGAAGCGGGACTGAACCGCTCGCCGAGCCTGCCGGCACCGAGCTGCGGGTAACCGTCGCCGAGGACCTGTCCGAGGTCTCCAGCACCGATTGGAATCGCCTCGCCGGCGAGGACAATCCGTTCCTGCGCCACGAATTCCTGGTTGCCCTGGAACGCCATGGTTGTGTCGGCGGGGGTTCCGGCTGGTATCCACGCCATCTGCTGGTGTATTCACAAGCCCGGCTGGTGGGCGCCGCGCCCATGTACATCAAGGCGCATTCCTATGGCGAGTTCGGTTCGGACTGGGCCTGGGCAGACGCCTATCAGCGCGCGGGCGTGGCCTACTACCCGAAGCTGGTGAGCGCCATCCCCTTCACCCCGGTGGCGGGCCCGCGCCTGCTGTGCGTCGCCGGCACCGACAGCACCGCCATCAAGACCATCATCGTCGAGGCCGCGTTGGAGATTGCCCGCAGCACCGGCGTCTCGTCCTTACAGTGGTTGTTCACGAGCCCCGACGACTACCGGTTGCTGGAGAGTGAACAGCACGCCGGAAGAATCGGTTGCCAATACCACTGGCAAAACCACGGCTATCGTGACTTTCAGGACTACCTGGACGCGCTGCGCTCCAAGCGGCGCAAGCAGGTTCGCCGGGAGCGGCGCGAGGCCGACGCCAGCGGCGTGGAAATACGGCTGCTCGCGGGTGGCGAGGCAAGTCCGGCAGACTGGCACGCCTACCACGCTCTTTACAGCGCCACCTACGACCGCAAGTGGGGCTATCCGAGCCTGACACCGGAGTTCTTCTGCGAGGTAGGCGGTACGATGCCCGATTCGGCGATGCTGGTGCTGGCATACCGGGGACGGGATTGCATCGCCGGCGCGCACCTGTTTCGCGGGCGCACGACGCTTTACGGACGCAATTGGGGCTGCAGCGAGTACCTGCCCTCGCTACATTTCGAGATGTGCTACTACCGCGGCATCGAATTCTGCATCCAGCAGGGACTCGCCGGGTTCGAGGCGGGGGCCCAGGGGGAGCACAAAATCTGGCGGGGCTTCGTTCCGCAAACCACCTATTCTGCAAACTGGTTCCGGGACAGCCGCTTCCGGGACGCCATCGGCGATTTTCTGTGCCATGAGCGCGCCCAGATCGACCAACACATGGACATGATGCGCGGGCATTTGCCGTTTCGAGAGCCCCCGGACGAACGCCGTGGATAGTCGCACCGGGGGCAGCCAAGAGGGGCGGCTTTGCCCTAAAATAACAAACGGAACAGAGCATTTTGCCGCTCCGGGAGGGGCCGCCCGATGACGCTGCAACCTATCTGGATCACCGATGACGCGCCGGCTCACGCCTTTCCCGACGTGGACAACGCCATGATCCAGCCCAACGGGCTGCTGGCGGTGGGCGGAGATTTGAGCCCGCCGCGTCTGCTGCACGCCTACCATCGGGGAATATTTCCCTGGTTCAGTGAAGGACAGCCGATTCTGTGGTGGGCGCCGGATCCTCGGGCAATCTTGCTCCCCGAGGCTCTCAAGATTTCCCGCAGCCTGAGAAAAACCCTGCGCAGACAGAGCTTCCGGGTGAGCTTCGATCGGGCTTTCCCCCAGGTTATCCGGGCCTGTGCGCAGCCCCGCGCCGGCCAGAACGACACCTGGATTACCAGCCCCATGATGAGCGCCTATTGCGAGCTCCATGCCCGCGGCTTCGCCCACTCCGTGGAGTGCTGGCAGGATGGCGCACTGGTGGGTGGCCTCTACGGGGTCGCCATCGGCAAGATATTCTTCGGCGAATCCATGTTCAGCCGCGTCTCCGATGCCTCCAAGGTGGCACTGACGGCCCTTTGCCGAAGCGGCTACGAGCTCATCGACTGTCAGCTGCCCAGCGATCATTTGAAGCGCCTGGGCGCCACCGATATCCCGCGCCGGGACTTCATGGAACTGCTGCGGAGCTGGCGCGGCGCCCCCGCCGTCGAACTCGGGCGCTCACCATTGCGTACGCCATCGAGTAGGCCACCGGACACGCCATGACGGTGCGCGTCGAACCCGCCAAGCTGCTGTTGTTTGCCACACCGAGCCACGATTGCAGCTACCTGCCGGGTAGGGATGCGACCACGCTGTTCGTCGACCCGGAGTTCCCCAAGGATTCCAGTATTTACACGCTGCTGTCCCGGAACGGCTTTCGACGCAGCGGCGAGCACGTTTATCGGCCGAACTGTCAGCACTGCAGCGCCTGCGTGGCGGTTCGATTGCCGGTGGAGATGTTCAGCCCCCGGCGCAGCCAGCGGCGGGCACTACGGGACAACCGCGATCTTCGCGTGATCCCCCGCCCCGGCGATTTTTGTGAAGAGCACTTTCTGCTCTACAGCCGCTATCTGGGGGCGCGCCACGCCCACGGCGGCATGGACAACCCGACCCGCAAGCAGTACCGGGAATTTCTCTTGAGCTCCTGGGCCGAGACGTTGCTGGTGGAGTTCCGTCTCGGCGGGCATCTGGTGGCGGTGGCGGTAACCGACCACCTGAGCGATGGGCTTTCGGCCGTTTACACCTTCTTCGACCCGGATTTCTGCCGGCGCGGCATCGGCACCTTCAGCATCCTGTGGCAGATCGCCGAAACGCGTCAGCTCGGATTCCAGTGGCTGTATCTCGGCTACTGGATCGCGGAATCACCGAAGATGCTGTACAAACGGGAGTTTCAGCCTCAGGAGCGCTTCATCGACGGACGCTGGCGCACCTTTGGTCGGTGATTCCCGCCTCGTTAAGCTTTGCCAGCGTGCCCGGATTTGGGCACACTAGCGTCCGTTCGAAGTCAGGCACATCTGTGCACGTCCCAACGAAGCGAGGAAACATTGGCGAAAGAAGAACACATAGAGATGGAGGGCACCGTCATCGAGACCCTGCCCAACACCATGTTTCGCGTGGAACTGGAGAATGGCCACGTAGTCATGGCCCATATCTCCGGGAAAATGCGCAAGCACTACATCCGCATACTTACCGGCGACAAGGTCACCGTGCAGTTGACGCCCTATGACCTGAGCAAGGGCCGAATCACCTACCGCGTGCGTTAAAGGGACAAAAGGGACAGATTTAAATCTGTCCCTAATTAATCCTGATTAATCATCGTGGGTGCTGATGGCATACTCCCGGTGGCAGTCGGGCTGAATCTCCACCATGGTGAGGCGCGCTTCCTCATAGCCGTCGTAGCTGTACGCGGCACCGGTGTCGATGTAGCAAACGTTGTCGATCTGAACGGTTTCCCGGGTCGGCGTATGGCCGCAGTAGACGCGCTGTACGCTGCCGGTCACCGGAAGGCTGGTGCACATTCCTGAAATCCGGTTGCGCGACCACATGGCGTAGAGCGCCGCGTCCCGGTCTCGGGCCTCGAGCAGATCCATGAACCGCTCCCAGGGCAACAGTGGCGGCACATCGGCGTGCACGATCCCTACACGCCCCCAGCGGGTCTCCACTTCCAGGGCCATGGGAAGTTCGATGAAGCGGGCGCGGAATACGTCCTTCTCGTCGGCGTCCAGATCCATCCACCATTCACCGCCGTTGTAATTCACCCACACGTCCAGCTGTTCCGGGTCGTTGGAATCGATGGCGAATTGCTCGTGGTTGCCCCGGCAGGCGAAGAACCACGGATGGTCCAGCCATTCCAGGGCGCGGCGAGAATCCGGTCCGCGATCCACCAGATCACCCACCGAGAACAAGCGGTCGGATTCCTCCTCGAACGCGACGTCCGTGAGCAGCCGGCGCAGGTGCTTGAACATGCCGTGAATGTCGCCGACCACGAAATCGCGGCCGTGCTCGTTCAACGGGAAACGCACTACCGCCGGCGCGTCGGAAACTTCGGGCGTGGGCAGCCCGTCGCGGTATTCGGACACCTTCATGTCGATCCCGGCTTCCTCTTCGCTCACTCGCGCCCACTCACGCGGTCACGCGGCGCTCATCCAGGCGGTCGTGCAATTCGTCCATGAGTTCCTCCATGCACAACTCGAGCATATCCAGGACCTTTTCGAAGCCCTCCCCGCCCACATAATAAGGATCCGGGATCTCCCGCTCACGCAGGTCGGGAGCGAACTCCATGACCAGCTTCACCCGGTCTGCGTAGTATGGCGGGCAAACCGCGCGCAGCTTCTGTTCATTGTCGCAGTCCATGGCCAGAATCAAATCGAACTCCAGAAAATCATCGTCGCGTACCGCCCGTGCGCGCTGATGGCCGATGGCGATACCACGCCCCTGGGCCGCCGCCACGCCGCGCCGGTCCGGTGACTCGCCGGTGTGGTAGTGGTGGGTACCGGCGGAGTCTACCTGCACCCGATCTTCGAGCTGCTCTTCACGAAGACGTCGCTCCAGTACTCCCTGGGCCATCGGCGAACGGCAGATATTACCCATACAAACGAACAGCACGCGGATCATGTCAGGTCACTGGAAACGCCGGCCAGTGCCCTGAAAGGCAGCCCGGCCGCGGGGTGATGCCACTGTCATGCCAAGCATAGACCATGGCGAATGGCCACTTTGCCAGACTCCCGGCAAATTTCAACGCCCCAGTTCACGGTTTCGCCTCCACCGGCGCCAACGCCCCGAGCAGCGACAAGAGGCGTGCACCGAAGGCCTCGGGGAGTTCCGCCTGGACCGGGACACACCAGTGCCGTGAGTCGGCGAAACGGCGGCACTTGACCGCGTCCTTTTCCGTCATCAACACCGGAATCTCGTCCTCAAAGTCGATATCCCCGGCGCAGAAAGCGTGGTGGTCGGGAAATGGGTGCCGGATCAGCTCCAGACCGGCGCCCTCGAGGCTGGCAAAGAAGCGTTCCGGGGATCCGATGCCGCACAGGGCATGCACCGGCCCGGCTCTAAAGTCTCCCAGAGGGCGGCTGAGCGCCTCCTCGCTCAGATTTTTCGCGTCGCCGGCATGCATGCGCATGTGGAATTCACCGCTGATACCACCGCCGTTAGCAACGATCATATCCACGCTAGCCAGCCGCGACACCGGCTCGCGCAACGGCCCGGCCGGCAGACAGCGTCCGTTTCCATGGCGGCGAACGGCGTCGATGACGGCAACTTCCACGTCCCGGCCCATGGCCAGATGCTGCAGGCCGTCGTCGCTGACGATCAGGTCGCAGCCGGTATGGGCCAGCAAGCTTCTGGCGGCGCGGGTGCGATCCGGGTCCACCGCCACCGGACAACCCGTGGCCAGCGCCAGCAACACGGGCTCGTCACCCACCATGGTCGGGTCGCTGTCTGGCCGCACCTGCTGCGGCCAGTTACCGGCTTTGCCCCGGTAACCCCGCGAGACGATGCCGGGACGCAGGCCCCGGGACATGAGGAAGCGCGCGATCCAGATGACCAACGGCGTCTTGCCGGTGCCGCCGACACTGATGTTGCCGACGACGATCACCGGCGCGCCGACGCGACCCACATGGGCGATTCCTAAGCGGTAAGCAGCACGGCGCGCCACGGCAGCGGCGCAATACAACCACCCCAGCGGTGCCAGCGCCAGGCTCAGGGGCGACTTCCGGTACCACAGCGCGTCGAGGCGGGAATCCATGCGCATTCGCTTGCGGTGACGCTGCCAGCCGCCGCGTGCTATCGATCGCTGTCGGGAACCAGGCGGGTGGCGAAAGTGAGGTGCACGAATCCAAGCTCGCGCGCCGCATCCATGATTTGCACAACGGCCTGATGTGAGGTCTTCGCATCCGCGCTGATGATGATCGGCGGCGACGGGTTTTCTCCGGCGGCGGTTGCCAGAGCCTGGCGTAGTGTCTTCGACTGTGTATTCAACAGCTGCCGCCCGTTGACGTAATACCGTCCGCTGGCATCGATGGCCACCTCGATGGAATCGGGCCGCCGTGCTTGCGCCTCGGCGGAGGCTGCAGGCAGCTCGATACTGAGCTCCGAATCCCGGTTGAAGGTCGTCGAGACCATGAAGAAGATGAGCAGCAGAAACACCACGTCGATCAACGGCGTGAGGTTGATGTCGATAGTTTCTCTGGGTGTGGGTCGCAAATTCATGCTTGCCGCCGGACCGTCAGGCCTGTTCCCGCTCAGGCCCGTGCATGGCTTCAACCATTTTGAGCGCCTCTTGTTCCATGGTCACCACCAGCTCGTCCACGTGACCACGGAAGTAGCGATGAAACATGAGCGTCGGGAATCGCCACCGTCAATCCGGCGGCAGTGGTAATCAGGGCTTCGGAAATGCCACCGGCCAGAATGCCCGGGTTGCCTACCCCCTGGGTGGTAATGACGGCAAATACTTTGATCATGCCGATGACGGTGCCGAGTAATCCCAGCAGAGGTGTTATCGAGGCGATCGTCCCGAGAGTATTGAGATAGCGATCCAGATCGTGAACCACGTGGCGGCCGACCTCCTCGATACTCTCTTTCATCATTGCACGACTGTTGTCGCGATTGACCAGGCCCGCCGCCAATATGCGCCCCAGTGGCGAGCTCTTGCGCAGCGCTCGAACACGATCCTCGCTGAGATTGCCGCTCTTCGCCCATTGCCAGACCTGTACCACCAGATTGCCGGGGGTAATGCGTTTGCGCTGCAGCGTCCAGAAGCGCTCGGCGACGATGGCCATTGCGACCACCGAGCAAAGCAGTATCGGCACCATCAGCCAGCCGCCGGCCTTGATGAGTTCAAGCAAGAGTCGATCACCTCCTGGAAAATCGCAACGGCGCAGACTGTATCAAACACCACCAGATCCGCCTAGGAGCACGTGGCGCAAACGCCGCCGCCGCGCCGGCTCATTACCGTGCCCGCCAGATGCGGCGGCTGGCGGCGCGCTCCAATCGCGGTCTTTGAAGGCCACGCCCGGGACCGATTTTCAGGCTGATGGCGCCGTGGGTGGCGGTGTCGAAGATCTTCACCCCCCGGTGGTCGAGCCGCTGCAACACTTCCCCGTGGGGGAAGCGATGGCGGTTGCGATATCCCACCGCAATCAGCGCCATGCGCGGGCGCACCGCATCCAGCAATGCACGCCCGGAGGAGCTGCGCCCGCCATGATGCGCCAGCACCAGCACCTCGGCCCGCAAACGCTCCCCGGTCCACGCCAGTAAATTCTCCTCGCCGCGCTCTTCCAGGTCTCCGGGAAGCAGCAATCGGCCACCGGAACCGCTGACCTGGAGCACGCAGGAGTCGTCGTTGCCTTGACCATGGCTTCCCGTGCGGGGGTGCAGGATGTGGAAATCGACACCGTCCCAGCTCCAGCGCTCGCCCCTGAGGCAGGGATACGCGCGCCCCCGCCAGGAGTCCACGTTGGTCATGACCCTGGTGGCCGGCCAGGCAGCCTGCAAGGACTCGGCGCCGCCGGCGTGGTCGTCGTGAGCATGGCTGATGATCAGCCTGTCGATCCGGGCGATGCCCTGAGCGCGTAAATAAGGGGCGAGCACATCCCGGCCGGCGTCGAATCCGGACCCATAGCTCGGGCCCGTGTCATAGATGAGCACATGGGAACGGGTGCGCACCACCGCCGCCAGTCCCTGACCCACATCCAGCAGTGTCAGCCAGTAAGCGCCCTGCTGGGGCCGGGGCACGGACAGCAGCAGCAGAGGCAACAGCCAGACGGCACCCAGGATGCGGGCGGGGAAGCCCCGCGGTGCGATGAGTAACGCGGCACCCACGCAGGCCGCCAGCAACGCCAGTGCCGGTGGCGCCCGGGTTGGCTGCAGGATCAGATCCAGGCCGGCAACGCTTTCCAGGAACTGCCACATGACCTGCGCCGCCCACCGGGCTCCGTGGAGCACCATGGCGCCCATGGCCGGAAAGGGCAGCAACAGGGCGGCCGCCGCCAACGCCAGCGGCACCAGCACCAATCCTGCCCAGGGCACGGCCAGCAGATTGACGAAGGGTGCCATGAGCGGGTACTGGAGAAACCAACCGATGGTAAGCGGCAACAGTCCCACGGACACCAGCCATTGCACCCGCCCCCACCGCCACCACCAGCGTTGCCAGCGCGTCGCCCCCACGCCGCGAACCCGTCCGGTCATGCCCGCCAGAATCACGGCCACCGCGCCGAAGGACAGCCAGAATCCCGCCGACAGCACCGAGAAAGGATCGAGCACCAGCACCGCCGCCAGAGCCAGGCACAGGGAGGTGCTGGGAGCCAGGCGTCTGCGCAGGATCACACCGGCCATGATCACCGCCAACATCACCAGGGCGCGTTGGGTCGGCAGGGCGAATCCGGCCAGGCCCGCATAGATGAGACCCGCCAGCAGCGCCGCCGCGGCCGCCGCCCGGGGTGCCGCCAACCACAGCGCCGCCCCTGTTACCACCGGCCACAGCCTGGCCACCAGAAAATAGGCCAGTCCTGCCACCAGGCCCACGTGCAGACCCGAAATGGCCATCAAATGGCTGGTGCCGGTGGCCCGCAGAATTTGCCACTGAGCCCGGGTCATGGCCCAACGGTCCCCCACTACCAGAGCCTTGATGATGGCAGCCATGGGCTCGCCCGGTAGATGCTCGCCGATGGCGTGGGAAAGCCGGTGACGAAGCCCGTTCAGCCCGGTGGCACCAGCGGGGCCGGTGCGCCGGTTGCCGGCTGCGGAGCGCACATAGCCGGTGGCGGCAAATCCGCGCAGGAACAGCCAGCGTTCGTAGTCCAGACCAGCGGGATTGACGAGCCCCCGAGGCCGCTTGAGGCGCACCGCCAGCTGCCAGCGCTCGCCGGGCAGCACCGTTGGCGCGCCCTGGTACCAGCTGAGACGCACCCGTCCCTCGAAGCGAAGCGCTCGCCCCTGGTGGCGCGCTCGGGAAACATGGAAATCGAATCGCAGCCGCCGCCCATCGCCGCCGGGCAGGCCGACTACCGTTCCGTCCACCACCAACGTGCGGCCTTCCAGGGATTGGGGCAGCACGCCAGCCAACAGGTAATGGGCCCAGAGCAAAGCCCAAAGAAGACCACACACGAACAGGGCCAGGTGCCGGCCGGCGGCGCTGAGCCAGGCCCACACCATGCATACGGGCAACAAGCAAACCAGCAGGGCATCGGGCAGCCGCGGCAGCTGCGCGAGAAACACCACACCCAGTGCCATCAGCACGATTCCCGTGCGCATGCCCGCACCCCTTCCCTGGGAGAATTAATTGGGGACAGATCTATTTATCCGCCCCCGATGGAACTATCGGACCACCATAGCACTGGCCTTGGATTGTGAATTGGCTAAACTTGGCGCCACGGCAAACCGCCCACACAGAACGCGTCCGAGAGCGCATCCATGCCAAGAAAAGCTCTGAAGAGAATCTTAGGGCGCTTCCATTCTCCGGAGGGAAACCACCGACTGCGGCGGCTGTTCGGTGAGCTGCTGCACAACAGCGACCTGTGGCACCTGAACCGCTACTCCGTTGCCTGGGGGGTGTCCATCGGCCTGTTCGTCGCCTTCGTGCCTGTGCCCTTCCAGATGCCCCTGGCGGCAGCCCTGGCCATTGTCATCGGCTGCAATCTGCCCATCTCGATTTCTCTGGTATGGGTGACCAATCCCGTCACCATGCCGCCGATTTTTTATGCCGCCTACAAGGCCGGCGCATGGACACTGGGGCAGACACCGCGCCACCTGAACTTCGAGCTGTCCATTGAGTGGTTGCTCCACGAGCTGGGTGCCGTGTGGCAACCGTTTCTGCTGGGTTGTCTCATGCTCGGACTGATCGCCGCCATCGCCGGTCACATTGCGGTGCGCGTGATCTGGCGCATTCACGTCATGAGCTCGTGGCGGGAACGGCAAAAACGCCGCCAGACCCAGAGTAAGCTACCCCCGGGAAGCTAGCCGACCTGACCAGGGGCGCCAAGGCGCCGCTTCTCTCAAGCGTCCTGCAGGTGGCCGTCTTCCAAACGCAGCACCCGATCCATGCGCGCCGCCAGATCCAGATCGTGGGTCGCCAGCACCAGGCTCGTGCCGAGCTCCTGGTTGAGTTCCAGCATCAGCGCGTAGACGCGCTCCGCGGTCTGACGATCGAGATTTCCCGTGGGCTCGTCGGCCAGCACGCAGCGCGGGCGCGACACCAGCGCCCTGGCCACGGCTGCCCGTTGTCGTTCGCCGCCGGAGAGCTGCCCGGGCTTGTGGCGCACGCGCTCCTCGAGCCCGACCCGCTCCAGCATGTGCTGGGCGGCACGCCGCGCTTCGGCCACCGACTCGCCGCGTACCAGCAACGGCATGGCAACATTCTCCAAGGCGGTAAATTCAGGCAGCAAGTGATGAAACTGATAGACGAAACCCAGCGCCTGGTTGCGAAGCCGCCCGCGGGCCGCCTCGCCGAGTTGCGACATGGACGTGCCGCTGACCCACACCTCGCCGCTGGTGGGCTTGTCCAGCCCACCGAGCAAATGCAGCAGCGTGCTCTTTCCCGATCCGGATGCCCCGACAATGGCGACACGCTCACCGACAGCGACGCTCACCTGGACGTTGTTCAGCACGTGGACGTTCAGCCCCGCTTCTTGAAAGTTGCGCGTGAGTCCGCGGCATTCGATGGCCGGGCCGTCATTCATAGCGCAGCGCCTCGGCGGGTTGCGTGCGCGATGCCCGCCACGCCGGATAAATTGTCGCGATGATCGACATGAGGAAAGCCACCGACGTGATCAGACTGATATCGGACCAGCGCATATCGGAAGGCACATCACTGATGTAATAAACGTCCGGCGAAAGAAACTTGGTGTCGAACAGCTGCTCGATGGCCGGCACCAGGGTTTCGACGTTGCTGGCCAGCGCCACACCTCCCAGCATACCGAGCAAGGTGCCGATCAGTCCGATGAGGGTGCCCTGGACGATGAAGATCAACATGACGCTGCCCGGCGTCATGCCCAGGGTACGCAGTATGGCGATATCCCCTTCCTTGTCGGTGACCACCATGATGAGCGCGGACACGATATTGAATGCCGCCACCGCCACGATCAGCGTCAAAATCACGAACATGACCGTCTTCTCGGTCTTGAGAGCGCGAAAGAAATTAGCGTGATAGTGGGTCCAGTCGCGCACCCAGAACGTGCCCGGCAGATCCGCCGCCAACTCCCGCCCGACGGCGGGCGCCAGGAACATGTCGTCCATTTTCAGGCGCAATCCGGTGACGCCGCCCTGCAACTGAAACAAGCGTGCCGCATCCTCCAGGTGCACCACCGCCAGCTGGGTGTCGTATTGGCCGTGCTTGACCTCGAATATCCCCGTCACCGTGAAACGACGAAGGCGCGGCAGGATCCCCGCCGGTGTCGAGGTGGCCTTCGGTGCCACCAGGGTCACCTTGTCGCCGACCCGGGCGCCCAGCGCGCCGGCCAGCCCCTTGCCCAGTATTGCGTTGAATTCCCCCGGGCGCAGGGAATCGAGATTGCCGGCAATCATGAACTTGCCGATATCCGAAACCTCGGGCTCGATCTCGGGCAGCACGCCCTGCACCAGAGCGCCGCGCACGTAGCGTCCGCGGGTCAGCATGGCCTCGCCCTGAACATAAGGCGCAACCCCGACCACCCGCGGATGATTGCTGGCACGTTGCGCCACCGCGGGCCAATCCTCCAGCGCGCCGCGAAAACGGGAAATGGTGGCATGGGACGCCATGCCGAGGATGCGCTCGCGCAGCTCTTTCTCGAATCCGTTCATCACCGACAGCACCGTGATGAGCGCCGTGACGCCCAGTGCGATCCCCAGCATCGAGCTGAGGCTGATGAAAGAGATGAAGTGGTTACGTCGTTTGGCGCGCGTATAACGCAGGCCCACGTAGACTTCGAGGGGTTTGAACATGGCGCGGCATTAAAGCACACCCGCAAAGACGCGACCACAATGCGCCGTACCGGGTGCCGACAAATGTCCGTTTCTCAGTGCCAGACGAGAAAGCGAGATATCACATTAAGTATCTGACGTACATGTCATGTGTATACAGTGGCTATTATATGGCGTTGAAGCTGATGGAAACGCGCCGCCGATCGCTGTTGTTGCGGGGCACTTTGTGGGGCAGCCATCCGGGGAAAATCAGCATGGTGCCCTCATTGCACGCGAAGCTGATTTCCGGACAGGTGTTGGGATCGGTTTTGTCCGGCAGCGCGCGCGGGCTGTACTCGTGGTAGGGATTCACGTCGACAAAGATCAGATCGCCACTGTTCTCCGGCTTGTCCACGTAGTAGACACCGCTCAAGGTAACCGGCTTGTGGTCATGGAACTGCGTCAGCTCACCGGGCGGTGTCGCGTGTATCCAGAAGTTGCGCAACGACACCGTCTGTTCCCGCATATCCCAGTTGCGCTCCCTGGCAATGGCGTTGCAGGCGCTGATGAAGAGCTCGAGAATGATCCCCATGGAAGGGATCTCGTCCTCCGTCACGAAGCGATCCTCATTGAATGAATGGGACGGGTGGACGATGGTTCTTTGCCGTTGGTCGAGCTTGTCCCAACCGAGCTGCTCCAATTCTTCACGGATAGCGGCGTTGGTGGGCTCGTGGTCGTCAAACTCGAAGCGCCAGATAGGCGTCGAGAAACACAGGGTGAGATTTTGCTTGTCGACTTTCATCCGATTTATCCCGTCAGTCGTCAGGATTGTAATGGATGGATCGGGGACTGACTATTCGCCAACCTCACTCACCGCGTTTGCGCGCGACCTTGTCCCTGACGTACACGGGCAACGCCAGAGCCTCGGGCACACTGTCGCCCCGTGCAAAGGCGGCCCTCGCCAGGGTCGCTACATCCAACGCGTGCACCAACCGCTCCGGCTCGGTGCCCCTGAGAGCCTCGCCCATGCGCGCGCGCAGCACCTCCGCATAGGCACCCCAGCCCTGCCCCACTCCCAA
>PVMK01157868.1_pt1 | contig 20328 bp, 19 predicted proteins | sample 1853481 | NCBI WGS metagenome assembly PVMK01 (sample SAMN08533507, study PRJNA380276) | Marine sediment metagenome, whole genome shotgun sequencing project. | reverse complement strand
CACCACAAGTGGAAATCCGTCGGTTCGAGTTGCGTGGCGTGCCACATGCTCGCGCGTACCTACATGGGTGTCGACGTGCGCCACGACCACAGCTTCCGGGTTCCGCGCCCGGACCTCACGGTCGAGATCGGTACACCCAATACCTGTACAGACTGCCACGCGGACCAATCGGCGGAATGGTCGGCCGAAGCCGCCGAGCGCTGGTACGGGACCGAGCGTTCCGCAAAACCCCACTACGGTCAGATTCTTCAAGCGGGTAGGGAGGGTGCACCGGGCGCATCGCGGGCGCTCGCAGAATTGGCGAGCGAGCCGAATGCGCCCGCGATCGTCCGCGCGACGGCGCTGCGCTTGCTTCCTCCGGAACCGCGGACCGCGAATGCCGTGCGCCACGGGCTTGGGGATGGGGATCCCCTGGTTCGAGTCGCGGCACTGGAAGCCGCGGAAAACCTCGAGCCACGCTTGCGGCTGAAGCTCGCTCGCCAACTTCTGAGCGATCCGGTGTTGGGCGTCCGGGCCCAGGCGGCGCGCACGATGATTTTGGTTCCCACACAACTCTGGGATCCGAGCGATCGCGCGAGACTCGAACGCCCCCTCGCCGAATACCGCGCCGCGCAGATGGAGAACGCCGACCGCCCCGAGGCACGCCTGAATCTCGCCGTTCTCGCGATCGCATTGGGTGATCCCGAGTTGGCCCGTGCTGAATACGAAACCGCGCTGCGACTCGGCCCGTGGTTCGTGCCCGCCTACGTGAATCTCGCAGATCTCCACCGCCAAACCCAAAGCGACGCCGAGGCCGAGCGCGTGTTGCGAACCGGGCTCGTACAAGTGGGAGACAGCGCGGAACTTTCCCACGCACTCGGTTTGACGCTGGTCCGCCAGGGTCGGACACTCGAGGCCATTGCCGAACTCGCTCGCGCTGCGGAGTTGGCGCCCGAATTTCCGCGCTACGCCTATGTCTATGGGATCGCGCTGCACTCCGCGGGCGAAGTCGAGCACGCGCGGCAGGTGTTGGATGACGCGTATCGCCGCCACCCCGGTGACCGGTCGCTGTTGACGGTGCTCGTCACGATGAGCCGTGACGCCGGGAATTTGGAGGTGGCGCTCACGTATGCGGTGGCTTTGGTCGAATTGAATTCCGAAGATCCTGGATCGCGGCAGCTGCTCGCCGAAATCCAATCGAGGCTGGCAGCAGAACAATAGGCCCGAACGCAGAACAACAGGGTAGGGGATAGAGATGCCGAGGGTTCGAGTCATTGCCAGCGATTTGCTTTCCGTGGCGATCGGCCTGCTGCTGCTCGCGGCTCTGCTCGAGTTGGGGTTGCGGGCGGTGTATTTTTCGGCTGACCCGCGCGTGCTCGTCTATCCGCGGGTTGCGAACGACATCAATGGGTTGCGGGATTCCAATTTCGATCCCGAAATACCGCCCGGCGAATTTCGCATCCTCGCGTTGGGGGCTTCGGCGTTCATCACGCGGAATTTTCAACCGCAGATCCAGGCCCTGCTCAACGAGAATCCGCTGTTCGTCGAGCAGGGGCTGAAGGTCCGCGTGGCCTCCGCGGGCATTCCCGCGCATATGACGTACGACTCGCTCTGGAAGTACCGTTATTGGTTCGACGGTTACGATTTCGATCTGGTGATCTTCTATCACGGGATCAACGATGCGCGGGCCAACAACTACCCGAGGGAGGCCTTCCGGGACGACTATACGCAGTTCAGTTACTACCAACGCTTCTGGCCGGCATTTGACTGGATCGAACAGCACCCCAGACTCTCGCGTTCCTTTCTCGTGAGCTGGGTGATGAAGCTCGTGCTCGGTGCCAAGTCGATCCTCGCACCCGAGTTTCAGCGGGAAGCCCCATACAACAATCCGCAAGACGATCCGTGGCTGGCGGAAGCCAGAGATTTGAAAACTCCGCCGGTATTCGCGCGCAACGTCGAGGCGGTAATGGCGCTGGCCGATTCACGCGATCAGCCATTCTTGCTTCTCACCTACAGCTACTACATGCCCGAAGATTATTCGAACGAGCGCTTCCTCGCGCAGGATCTCGACTATTCGTTTGCGGAGGAAAGCGTTGCGACGGAAGTCTGGGGATGGTCCCATCACGTTCAGGCGGCGATCGAGGCCCACGACGCCGTGATTCGCGAAATCGCGGCCGAGCATCCCGAGGTGCTCTTCTTCGACATGGAGCGCTTCATGCCGAAAGACGGGAAGCACTTCATCGACATCTGCCACTGGACGGATCTGGGGCAGGCGAGGTTCGCGCAGGGGGTCGTCGAGGCCCTGCAGGGCCGGCCTGAGGTCGTTCAACGCGCGCTCCAGAGGCGATGAGTCGGGGCTACAGCGCGGTGTGGGCTAGCTACCAGCGCGTGCGCAGGGTGAGGCTGCCGGTGCCACGGTCGAAACCACCGCTCGAACCACCGCCCGACGCGGTCTTGGAGCTGAAGTAGCCGTAGCGCAGTGCGACCTCCAGCCAGTCGTTGATCCAGTAGCTGAAGCCACCCGCGGCGCTCCAGATGAACTGTGCGCCCTTGCCATCGTTGTTCGAGTCTTCGGCGCCCGCGCTGACTTCCATGTGATACCAGAGGCCCGGAAGCAATTCGTCATAGGTACGCGCCCGGGCTTCCCAGGAGTGGTAGCTGTCGGGGTTGAAATAACCGTTGTTGAGCACCTTCGTAAAATCCATCCCCGTATAGCGCGCGGCTAGATACACGCGCGTCTCGATCGGGGCGCGCCGTTCGACTTCCGCCTGCCACCAAGTGTGTTCGTTGCCATCCGTATAGTCGCCCCACTTGAAACGCCCCGTGATTCGGGTCTTCTCATCGGGCGTTATGTCGAGGGAGGCGTTCGCGTAGGTACCCTTGATGTTCTGACGTAGCGATGTCTCGTTGTCGAACGTGGTTCGATTGGACCCGACATCGATGCGGAAGAAGTCATTCGGCCAGAATGTGAACCAGGTGTCATAGGTGAATGGAGCGCCGTCGTCTCCGTGCTTTTCGTCGATCACGTCTACCCAACCCGTTCCGTTCCACTCGATGGCATCGTTGAATCGGTGGCGAACGTGCAGGCCCGGGCGGTAAACGAAAATCTCACTCTTTTCCGCGGGGCCGCTATGCCTTTGCGGGTCATACCGATAGGTGTGAAAGCGCGGCCCGACCGTCGTGAGTCCATCGTTGAACTGGAAGTCCTGGCCGAGCTCCCAGCCCGTGATGCGAAGGTCGTCGCTTTGATGGGACTCGCGGTAGTTGAAAATCGTCTCGGGGCGCTGCCATTGCTCGAGGTCATCGAGCAGGCGTTGTGCAGTCGCATCTCCCGGAGTCACCGCCAGGTGGTCGCGCAGTACCGTCTCGGCGCGGTCGGGCCGGCCCATCCAATCGAGCGCCTGTGCGAGCAGTGTGACGCCCTCTGAATCGTTCGGATATTCGGCGAGGAAGCCCTCGAGCTGTTCCACGGCCTTTCGATGCAACCCGCGCCAACTCTGCAACCGTCCTACGCTGCGCAGCGCATCGAGATCGGCTGGGTTGGCGGCGACCAGCGCCTGGTACTCGCGGAGGGCGGGTAGGTGTTGGTCGGTCCAGGAGAGCGCCAGCGCGAGTCCGCGACGCGCGCTAGTTGCTTCTCCGGCTGAGATTCCCGGCGTGTCGAGGACTTCGCGATAGAGGGGAACCGCATCGTTTCCGCGGCCGCCGTACGTGAGCTGGTCCGCGTATTCACGAAGGATTTTCGAGCGATTCGAGGGGTCTTCGCGCATCGCATTTTCGAAGGCCCTGATGGATCGGGTGTGCTCGTTCGCCTGCGCGGCTTCTCGTGCGGTGGCGAGCCAGGCGTCCGCGGCCGTCACCTCGGCCAACGTCGTGGATGGCGCGGCCGCAAAAAGCAGCCAGAGAGCGGTCGCTGCTAGCAGGCACTTGCACAAGGTTCTCATCGTGTACGCGCCTCGATCTTCTGGCTCTGTTCGGTCATCGATCGCCGCGTCACCACCCAGTCTGCTCGACCGAGCATGTGATCGTAGATCGCGACGAGCGAGATCATCGCCTTGAAGAGTGTGAAGAAGAAGACGAGCAGCGCGTAGGCGACCCAGCGCGAGTAATGGTGACGCGAAAACGCGTTCTTGGCCGCAACCGCAGTTTGGTAGGGGCCGCTCGCGAACGTGACGATCGCGGTCATCCAGAGATACCAATGGGAGGTGAGTTCGATACGGCCGTAGAGCAGCAGCAGACTCAGCAGGATCGGATAGATCTGCAGTGCGAGCACCGGATAGAGCTCGCGGTAGAGGAGCAGGTAGGTCCAGTAGACCTTCTGCAAGAACCCCAGGTGTCTCGATTTCCAGAAAGCCCGTCTGGAATTTGAGGCTCACCTCGAGCCAGCCCTGCGCCCAGCGCTGACGCTGATACCAGAACGAGGGAAGGTCCGTCGGGTGCGAGTTCCGTTGAAATGATGCTTCGGTCGTTGAGGATGCGATGGCCCGCGAGCAGCGCGCGAGACGTCGCGTCGATGTCCTCGGTCAGCATCGTCGCGTCGAAGCGGATCTCGCGCAGCACGTCGGTTCGCCAGTAACCATTGGAGCCGCCGAAGATGCCCGTGTCGACGAATAGCGAGCGCGCCGCATGACAGACGCCGTACGTGCACTCGAATTCGACGGCGATCATCTTCGTGAGGATGTTCGTCTCGCTGTTGCGGACCACGTTGCGCCCCTGAACGACGTCGTAGCCGCGCTCGAACCAACGCCAGGCGCGCTGGAAGCAATCCGGTTGCGGGTGGTGGTCGGCGTCTAGGATGCCGACGATTTCGCCCGTCACGAGGGCGAGCGCCGCGTTGATGTTTTCGGCCTTCGACTCGCTGGTCTCGACGTGAAGCAGTCGAAGAGATTCGTGTCGCGCTTCGAGCTGTTCGAGTTCGTCTTCGATGGGCAGTCGGACCGGGCGGTTGTAGGCGAGGATCAGTTCAAAGCCCGCTTCGGGTCGTTGGATGTTGTCGAGGATCTCGGTGAGCGTCTCGATGATGATTTCTTGCTCGTTGGGCAGGTACGCGGCCACGATGAACGAACAGCGCGGCAGCGGGCGCGTCGGCTCTTGGGCGTGGGCGCCGCTTACGCCGAGGGCGTCCTTGAACTTTCGCTTCAAGCGCTCGGATGAACTGGCCGGCTGGTCAGCGCTTCCCGCGTAGCGTCGAAACAGTGCCGCCGTCGACTCGTAACAGATCATCAACGCGGTGATCAGATAGGCGGTCGCGACGAAGACGTGGAGCCAGAACAGCGAGGCCCCGCCCACACGCAAGTAGTAGTAGAGAATTGCGGGAACGCCGATGACGACGACGTGCGTGAAGATGATCTTGTCCCAGCCGATTTTCCGATTCACTGGACCCCTACCGTGCAGCGTTGCCCGCCCGGCGACTCGGGCTCGACCGGGTTTACGTCTCGGTCGTAGGGTTGCCGCTTCGATTCAAATCGGCTGATGGGTCGCTTCACTTGACGCTGCGAAGGCGTCTCGTACCGCGATTAGCGGGCACATCTGACCCATGTGGGTATTTCACACCAATGCGCGCCACTCCGCGGAGCCCTCTCAGTCCGGCGGTGCACCTTTTGGGGGCCCGCCCGGCGGCCTTGCGGGCGCCGGAGCGCAGCGCTGTTCGGCGGGCTCGGCGACCGCGAGGTCGAGAAGAGGATCCGCCTCAAGCTGGTTTCGGAGGCTCCGAAAGGGAGAGCTGGGGCTATGCGCCCCACGGGAGAGCGCGATCGCCATGGCGGGACGAATCTTCGAGCGCAAGCGGCGTCAGATGCCGTGCACGCTGACGCTGGACGGCCGAAACCACGGCGGGCTCATCCTAGACCTATCTCCGGGAGGGCTCTACATCCAGGGCAGCACCAAGATCAAGCCCGGTGACCAGATCGAGATTCAAATGACGATCCCAGGCATCGAGGGTCGGCATCAACTCCAGGTCGAGGTCGTGCGCAAGGTGGTGGTTCCCGTGCAGCTCCTCAAGGTCGCGCGGGGCGGGGTCGGTGTGCGGATCATCAACGCTCCGGAGGCCTACTATCAATTCATGGATGAACTCGGCGTCACGGCAGACGCCGGCACGTCGAAAATCGAGCAACTGGAGAATCGGCGCGCTAGATCTGCGGCGGCAGCCCCGCTCGCAGAGGCCAAATCGGAACCCGATTCCGAACCGAAAGCCGAAGCTGAACCGGAAGCCAAAGCAGAAACGCCCGCTTTGCAGCCGAAATTTTCGGTTCGCATCAAGCAGTCCCAGGGGCCGCGCTCCCGCACGGTTAGCGTCGAGGCCGATTCCGAAGACGACGCCCGACGCCAGGCGCTCCATGCCGCGGGCGCGGGCTGGATCGTGCTCGGCGTCGAGCGCGCCAGCACCGATTAGTCGAGTGCACCGGCGCCGATTAGTCGAGTGCACCGGCGCCGATTAGTCGATCGCCACGGTCTCGCCAGCGGTGCGGGGGTTGCCGGCTCCGGCTCGTCCCTTCCACTGACCGCCCACCCCGATCCGATGCCTGCGCGCTGAATCCAACGTCATCCCCAGGTAGAGCAGGGCTGCCGCGGGCAGAACCAAGCCGAACAGGACCGGCCGTCGATAGCGCAGCGCGCTGGGCCGGAAGGTCCACGCCATTGCGAACCATGCGGATCCCGCCAGCAACGTCGCCCAGACGTTGCCGTGGGCGGGAAAGGTCAGCGCGACGAGGGGGTGGGGCGAGAGGAAGACGAGTGCCATGCCGACGACGCTGATCGCGAGCAGCCATACCGAGTGTCGGAGTTGCGTGTAGGCGCTTCGCGCGACCATCGCCCAGATCTCGCCGAGGCCCGAATACGGGCGCACGCTGTGCTCGGTGTCGCTCAGACCGACCCAGACTCGGCCGACCGATTTGAGGGCGGCGCCGAGCGCGCAGTCATCGATGATCTCTCCGCGGATCGACTCGATTCCCGCCCGCTCGCCTCAGGGATTCTGCCTTTACGAGCATGCACCCGCCGGCCGCGCACCTGCGACGCGTGAGTGCGGGTCGTTGATGCGCGGAAAGGGATAGAGCATCTGAAAGAAAGTAGACGAATGCGGGGATCAGGAGCTTTTCCCAGCGCGTCTTGCAATGCAGCATGACCATCAGCGATACGAGGTCGAGCCCCCCGGCTTCGGCCTGGTAGACCATCGCGCGCAGATTGCCCGGGCCGTGTTCGACGTCGGCGTCCGTCAGATGGTAATAGGGTGACTCGGGCCATTGTGTCTCGGCGGCCTCGATACCCGTGTGCAGCGCCCACATCTTGCCCACCCAACCGCCCGGCATGTCCTCGGTCGTCACGACCCGAAGCGTTGAAGCGGCGGGATGATCGTGCGCGAGCCGACGTGCGACGTCGCCAGTACCGTCCTCGCTGCGGTCGTCTACCAGAACGATCTGGAATTCGCCGGGATAATCCTGGGCGAGCAGTGACTTCAGCGTCCGCTCGACGACGTCGGCTTCGTTCCGCGCGGGGACCACCGCCACGACCGCGGGCCATTTTGCGAGCGCATCGTTGGCGGGCGCTTGCGCGCAAAGCCGCTGGTCACCCTGCCAGAACCGCCCGTTGAAAAAAACCAGATAGATCCAGGCCGCGAGAGATCCCGCGCCGAGCCAGTTGAGAGGCGAGTCGAAAGGCAAGTCGGATCAACCCTGTTTGAGCGCGCTCATCCTATAGCCGATTCGGCTACCAGCGCTCGGGCATGGGGCGTTACTTTCGCTTCAGCTCGGTCTCGTGTTCCGCGATGAAGGCTCGGACCTCGGCGCCATCCCGAGAACGATGTCCCACTCGTCGGCGTAGAACGTGATCGGAAAGCGCCGGATGCCATACAGCGAAACGGCGCCCTTCTGGCTCACCTGCAGGCGTGTTTCCTGCGACCTTCTCGCCTTGAGACCTTCGTTCTCCGCGCGCAGTCGCTCGAGTTCCGCTTGCATTTCTTCGTTGGTTTCAGACATGGCACTCTCCTCACGGTCTCCCATCCCGAATGCTCGTCGATCTCGGGCCCCGCGTCGAGGTCTGGTGCGAGAATCGCAACGCTCGTCTTCTACTCGCAAGAATCGCAATTTGGGTACTGGTGTCGTGAAAGATTGAGCGCGAGTCGCTTTCAGCTTCCGCCGAGGCGTTTGAAGACGTCGTCGGGCGAGGCCGAGGATGCGATATCGATCGCGTCGGCGGAGCCCGCGATCTCGTCCATGATGGTCTTACACGCGACCGCAGTGTCACTGACGCCTCGCGCGTCGAGTTCCTTGGGCATCAGCTTCTCGAAGACCGCTCGAAGTTGCGGGATCGTCAACTTGTGCGCGTCCAATCCCGCCTCTTTCAGTGCAATGCGAAGCGTGCCGCGGGCCGCGAGGCGGTCCATCTCGGTGGTTCTCTCGAGCTTCTCGGCGGCGAGGTCGAAGAGGTCGGTTGCCATCGCTATCCGTCCATCGGCGTAGGAAAAATTACGGCTCGTCGGGTGATCCAGTCCGAGTAGAAGCGCGGTGGGAAGAACGCGAGCCAGAGCACCGCAACGGACGCGATTTCACTGCTGCCGAGCAGCAGATTCGAGATTAGCGAGGCCGTCTGAGTGGCGCTGACGTCGTTGGCGAAGGACAAGTCGGCGAGGCATGCGAGGGTTTGAAAGCAGCCAAAGAGAGCCAGGAGCAGATAGCGATTGGCGACGACGGGCTCACAGAGCCCGAGCCGGGCGCGCTTTTGGGCACCCTGTCGGGAAAGCATCGCCTCCCAGCACAGCCACGCGCACGGTAACGTATAACCCGCCCACTGGACCAGGAACCACGGATTGTCGAATGAGTAGATCGTGCGCCCGTCGAGGGCACCCAGCACGGTGCCAAGTACCAGCAGGAACGACAAGCTCACGACCAACACGCCCGCCCAGGCGTCCTCCGGGCGAAACACGCGGCGAATGAAGAATAGAAAGGGGAAAACGCCCAGGACGTAGATCCCTTCGAGAATCCACTCGGTCGTGGCGGTCCAGGGATCGAGCCCCAAGAGGCTCGGCAGGTTGTAGCCCAGGTAGTAGGCGCCGGAGAGCCCGAAATAGAAGCCGAGCAACAGCTCCGGCCGCTCGCCGGTTCGCCGATTCAGGCGCAGCAACTGCAGGCTCACGATCAGGTAAAAAGCGCCAGCGATGACCGAAGTGATATAGGCGTGTTCTTCCATTGTGATCTGCGTCCTCTCCTCAGCTTCCGCCTAGGCGTTTGAAGATCTCGTCTGGCGAGTTCGATGTGCCCAATTCGGTTTTGCTCGCGACGCGTTCGATTGCGTCCACCGCGGTCTTGCAGATTGCGGCCGCGTCTGCGACTCCGCGCGCGTCGAGTTCCTTGGGCATGAGTTTTTCGAAGACCGCTCGAAATTGCGGGATCGTCAGCTTGTGCGCGTCCAATCCAGCCTCCTTCAGTGCAATGCGAAGCGTGCCGCGAGCCGATCCATGTCGGTGCTTCGCTCGAGATTCTCGGCGGCGATGTCGAAGAGCGTGGCTGCCATCGCTATCCGTCCACCGGCGCGGGAAGGATTACGGCTCGTCGGGTGATCCAGTTCGTGTAGAAGGTGGGCGGGAAGAACGCGAGCCAGAGCACCGCAACGGATGCGAATTCGGTGCCTCCGAGCAACGCATCCGAAACCATCGAAATCGACTTACTGACTTGCATGTCGTGGGCCCAATACAGGTCCGCGAGACACGCCAGTACCTGAAACCCTCCGAAGAGTGCGAGAAGCAGGTAGCGATTGACAACTTCCGGGGGGCAGGCCCCGATCCGAGCGCGCTTCCCGGCACTGCGCCGGTAGCGTGTCGCCTCGCAGCACATCCAGAGGCAGGGCGTCGTGTACCCGCCCACTCGAGTCAGGAACACGGTCATCGAGTGAAATCCGAGAGTCCATCGTGCACGCTGCAGTCTGCATCACAATGCCCAGCAAACAGAAGGAGCGTGCATAGCGATCGAGCACACGGCCGTCGCCCACGCGGACTCATCGGGCGAAACGCGGAGCGAATGAAGAAAGAGATAGGGAGGATTCACCGACGACGTAGACCCACTCGATCGCGAGCGATCGGCGCGAGTGCATCGATTCCGATGAGATGCTCGGCGCGTTGTAGAGCGAGGTAGCACTGAGGCCCGTACACGCGAAGTAGACCCCGAGCTAGAGTTCGGGGCGCTCGCCGGTACTCGGCGGCTCAGTCGAGTCAGGCGCATCGCCGCGATCAGGTAGAAGTACCTGCGGCTGCAATCGAATGAGGTAGGCGCTCTGTTCCATTCCGCTGTCTCTCGAATCCTGCAGCTGGGTTCATCGCGCCCGCGCCGCTCAGAGTCAATCGGAGATCGCGCCCGAAGCCTTGAGGGCTTCGCGTCGATCGAGAACCGCTTTATTCCGTTGGTTTTTGGATGCCGCTGTGGGTCCAGCGGTTGAGCAGCGGCGCGAGCGCGAACAAGCTGGCCGCCGAGACGATCGCCGCGATCGCAATCTTCCCGAAGACGTCGCCGTAGATCGCGACGGTTTCGATCGGAGGCGGAATTCCGTTGGATCCGCCCGCGTCGTGCTCGACACCGGTGAAACGGCGATGGTGCCGCCAGATAGCCAGAAAAGGCCATGGCCAGAAACCAGGCGCCCATCACGGTACTCACAATTCGCTTGGGCGAGAGCATCGTGACCATCGACAATCCAACGGGCGACAAGCAGAGTTCGCCCGTGGTCTGGAGCAGATAGCCGATCAACAGCCAGGACATCGCGACCATTCCGCGCGAATCCGCGGTGTGGGTGCCGTACCAGAACGCGCCGAATCCGAGCCCCAGCTGAAGCAACCCCAGTGCGAATTTGACGGGCGTGCGTGGTTCCCAGCCCCTCGGGCCGAGAAAGGCCCAGAGCCCGGTCAAGGCGAGCCCGAATACGAGAATGAAGATCGGGTTTGCGGCCTGGAAGATCGTGGTCTTGATTTCGGAACCCCCAACGCCCATCCCCACGTCTGCTTCGCCGACCAGCCATTCCACCTCGGCGTTGCCGCTGGCACGTGCCGCGTCGACGTCGCCGAGCACGATCAGCCGATCACCGAGCCGGTGGCCCAGTTGCTCCTGGTTGAGTTCGATCGTGATCGTGGATCCGATCTCCGAGGCCTCGATGGTGCGGTCCTCGAATACGCGATCGACATTGCGGTCCGTGAAATTATTCACGGAACTGCCCGCCTGCTCGAAGAAGGACCAGAAGAGCATCGAGTAGAACATCAGGATCAAGATGACGAACAGGCGCTGGCGCTCGATGGTCTGTGAGCGAAGCGCCACGGCGACGAGTGAAATCATCGCCGCGCCTCCGAAGAGGAACAGCAGCCAGCCGGCGATCTGATTGCGCTGTACGAGCAATGCGAATATGGGGATCGCGATCACGACACCCAGATAGACCGCGTAGTCAGTGCGCAGGGCCCCGGCGACTTTTCGCTTGAGAGCGCCGAGATCGGGTGGCGCGCCCGCTTCGGGGGGTAAGCCTCCCCGGGCCAGCGCGACGCATGCGATGATGCCGCTGGCGACCAGCGCGACCGCCACGGGTGCATTCATCGTCAAGAGTTGCAGTTTGCTAAGGCCCGGCATGAACAAGAGTGCGATCGACGTGCCCAGTGCGCCCGAGAGGATCAGAATCTGCGTCAGTCGGATCGGGGCGACGAAGACCGCAAGGCCCACGAGCATCCCGAACGTCGCGAGGCCGAAGCCGTAGTGCCAGCCGTAGGTCTCGCCGATGGAGCCGCAGATCAACGGCGACATCGCGGCGCCAAGGTTGATCCCCATGTAGAAGATCGTGAAGCCGCCGTCGCGTCGCGGGCTCCCATCCGAATAGAGGGTGCCGACCATCGTGGAGATGTTGGGCTTGAAAAAACCGTTGCCGCAGATCAACAACGCGAGCGCAGTAAAGAACGCCGTCTCGTTCTGGATTCCCATCAGCAGATGGCCCGCGGCCATCAACAGGCCACCGATGATGACCGCACGCCGCCTGCCGAGGAGTCGGTCGGCGAGAATGCCGCCGATGAACGGCGTCGCGTATACCAGCCCCATGTAGGTGCCGTAGACCGCGTATGCCTCGGCGTCCCCATAACCCAGGAACCCCTTGATCATGTAGAGAACCAGCAGCGCGCGCATCCCGTAATAGGAAAAGCGCTCCCACATCTCCGCAAAGAAGAGCGTGAACAGGCCGGTCGGATGCCCGAAGAGAGTCGCAGACGCGGGCGGCGGGCTCGTGGCGGTCATTGGCCTCCGTGAAGCGGGGGATGCCACCTTGTGCTCGTTCGGACTGCGCGAGCGATGAGTAGCACCCGCGGTTGGGATTTCGCACATCGGATCCGTCTTCTTCCCGATTTCCGGATCCAGGGTGTAAGATGAAGTCGGAAATCGGGATCTGCGAGCAGGGGGGTGGGCACGGCCGCACTCGACGCCGCAGTGCCCGCGGCGTCGCACACTTGGTGGGAGGGATCGGCATGGAGATGGACCTTCGGGCTTTCGGTCAGGCAATCGCCCACATCGATTTGGGAAGCGGCGAGATGGAGATCCGACCCGCGCCCGCCGACTGGGTGAAGAAGTACATCGGCGCCCGCGGGCTGGGCGTCCGCTACGCGTTGGAGGCCGGCCCCGAGGTGGACGCCCTCTCGCCCGCCAACCGGCTGTGCTTCATGAACGGGCCGCTCACAGGATCGGAGGTGAGCATGAGCGGCCGCTGGGCCTGCGTGACGAAGTCCCCGCTGACCGGGACCGTCACGGACAGTCACCAGGGTGGATGGACCGGCGCGCGGTTGCGCTGGGCCGGACTCGACGGCCTCGTCTTCGAGGGGCGTGCGGATCGCCCGGTCTACGCCTTCATCGAAGACGGCGAGGTCTCGCTGCGCGACGCGTCCGAAATCTGGGGCAAGGGCATCCACGAGACGGTCGCGTTCTTCAACGAGCGCTACGGGAAAAAGAACCTGTCGGTTTGCGCCATTGGGCAGGCCGGCGAAAATCTGGTGCGCTTCGCCACGTGGGGGAACGAGGACGATCGCGCGTTCGGTCGCGGCGGCACCGGAGCGATCGGGGGCAGCAAGAACCTCAAGGCGATCGTGATCCGCGCAGCGCGGCGCAAGAGCCGCGTGGGCGACCCGGAAGGCTGGCAGGCTGCGCGCCGCGGCGCCCTTGATGCCATCCGCGACGAGAAGAACATCACCAGCCCGCGCAAGGGTGGGCTCTCGGTGTACGGGACGAACGTGCTGATGAACATCGCCAATCAGATCGGGGCGCTCCCCACGCGCAACAGCCAGCTCACTTCCTTCGGCGAGAAGGCGGAGATGATCAGTGGCGAGTACGTGCAGCAGAACATCCTGGTGGACGACCCCACCTGCCACGCCTGCCCGGTGGCGTGCAAGAAGGAGGTGGAGATCACGGAGGGCCCCTACGCGGGGCTGCGTATGGAGAGCGTCGAGTACGAGCCCGCCTGGGCGCTCGGCGCCAACTGCGACAACGCGGACATCGCCTCTGTCGCCAAGATGATCGACCAGTGCAACGACCTCGGCATGGACCCGATCGAGCTGGGCAATGCCTTCTCGATGTTCATGGAGGCCACCGAGCGGGGCTTTGCAGACGGGGCGGGCCTGGACTGGGGTGACACCGATGCGATGGTGGCGTTGACGGAGTCCATCGCGCTTCGCCGTGGCGACGGCGAACTACTGGCCGAGGGGCCGGCGCTGGCAGCGGCACGGCTGGGCCACGAAGAGATCGCGATGGCGGTCAAGGGACAGGCGCTACCTGCCTACGATCCGCGCGGACTCAAGGGCATGGGCCTGGGCTACGCGACGAGCAACCGCGGCGCCTGCCATCTGCGCGCCTACGTGGCGGCCGCCGAGCTGGGTGTGGTGCCCATCGAGGTGGACCCGCTCGAGTGGAAGGGCAAGGGCGCGTTGGTCAAGGCCTTCCAAGACCTCCACGCGTTCTCGGACAGCCTGGATCTGTGCAAATTCAGTGCTTTCGCCGAGGGCGCGGAGGAATATGCGGCCCAGTACGCCAGTGCCATGGGGGAGGAATTCAGCGCGGAGGACGTGAACGCCGCCGGCGAGCGAATCTACAATCTGGAGCGTTACTACAACAACCTGGCGGGTTTTCGCGAGGGCTCGGACACGCTGCCCGAGCGCTTCCTGAAGGAGCCGTCGACGCTCGCGGGCTCCAAGGGCCACGTCTCCGAGCTGGCGCCCATGCTGGATGAGTACTACGCCGCCCGCGGCTGGGAGAACGGCGTCGTGCCGGAGGCCAAACTGCGTGCGCTCGGCATTCTCTGAAGCGCGATGCAGGTGAGCTTCTTCGCATCGCTGCGGCAGATCGTCGGGGGGCGGGACTTCGACGTATCCCTGCCCGCCGATGCCACGGTGCGCGACCTGGCCGACGAGCTGGCGCGGCGCTGGCCCGCGCTGCGCGAGCACCTCTTTACCGATGAGGGCGCGCTTGCCCGGCGCGCGGCCATCTACGTGGACGGGCGCAACGTGCGTTGGCTCCCCGCCGCCGAGGCCACGCAGCTCTCCGAGAACCAACGCATCGCGCTGATCCCACCCGCGGCGGGGGGCTAGGAGCGCGATCCCAGAATGGGATTGGGCGACGCGGCAAAAGCTTTGGCCGAAGGCCGACGCGCAGCTAGGAGCGCGATCCCAGAATGGGATTGGGCGACGCGGCAGAGGGAAGTCGACGATGGCCGGCGATTCGTGATTGACTACGGGGTCCTCGCCGGGCGATCATGCTCATTTGGCGGGGTAGGGATGAGCCGCCTCTGAGGCGTTTCCGCCCTGCGCAATTCGCTGGCGCTGCGTAAGTCGGCGAACGGGTGACCGCCGTGCGAACTTGGAGGAAGTAGTGTCGACCTTTCTCGTGTTGACGGTGAGCGGCCCCGATCGGCCAGGCCTGGTCGAGGCCCTCTCACAGGCGGTTGCGAACCACCGGGGCAGCTGGTTGGAGAGCCGGATGGCGCGACTCGCGGGCCACTTTGCGGGAGTTCTGCGCGTGAGCGTTCCCGAGGCACAGGTGGACGCGCTCACTCGGGCGCTCCAATCCCTGGAACTCGAGAGCCTGCAGGTCAGCGTGGCGCGCAGCGAACTGGAACCTCCCCCCTCGGACGCGCGAGCGCTCCGGCTCGAAATTCTCGGCAGCGATCGACCCGGGATCGTGCACGATATTTCGCAGGCCCTCGCGGATCGGGGCATCAACGTCGATGAGCTGCGCACGGAGATCATGAGTGCGCCGATGTCTGGCGAACTGCTCTTTCTCGCCAACGCAGAACTTCAGATTCCCGTAGACCTCGACCTCGATCTGTTGCGCAAGGATCTCGAGGCGCTGGCCCACGAGCTCATGGTCGACGTCGATCTCGACGAGACCCTCTGAGTCGGGTGCGGCGATCGTGGGAAGTGACGGCGTGGACTTTTCACGCCACTGGACGCTCGATCCCGAAATCACCTTCCTGAATCACGGTTCGTTCGGCGCCTGTCCGTCACCGGTACTCGACGCGCAGCGTCGGTTTCGCGAGCAGATGGAGCGAGAGCCAGTTCGCTTCCTGACCCGAGAGGCGCCGTTGCTGCTTGGGGAGGCCCGCGAGGCCCTGGGGCAATTCATCGGCGCCTCGCCCGAAGACCTGGCTTTCGTCCCGAATGCCACCACGGGCCTGAACGCGGTGTTGCGGTCGCTGTCCCTAGCTGCGGGTGACGAGCTGCTCGTCACCGATCACGAATACAATGCATCGCGCAATGCGCTCGAATACGTCGCCGCGCGTCACGGCGCGCGCGTCGTGGTGATCCCGATCCCATTTCCGATTGCAGGTGCCGATCCAATCGTCGAGGCCGTGCTGCGCGGTGTGACGGCGAAGACGCGCCTCGCCCTGCTCGACCACGTGACGAGCCATACAGCCCTCGTGCTGCCGATCGGAGAATTGATCGGCAAACTCGAGGCGCGCGGTGTACCGGTATTGGTCGATGGCGCCCATGCGCCCGGCATGCTCGATCTCGACATCGACGCATTGGCACCGTCGTATTACACGGGAAACTGTCATAAGTGGATCTGCGCACCGAAAGGCGCAGGCTTCCTCTGGGTGCGCGAAGATCGACGCGAGGGCGTGCGGCCGGCGGTCATCAGCCACGGCGCCAATGCGCCGGTACCGAGGTCCGAGCGCTTTCGCGCGGAGTTCGACTGGATGGGCACGACCGACCCCAGCGCAGCGCTGGCGGTGCCCTGCGCCATCCGCTTCCTCGATGCCTTGCTCCCCGGCGGATGGGGCGAGATTCGTGCGCGCAATCACGCGCTCGCACTGCAGGGCCGGCGCCTGCTGGTCGACGCATTGGAGGTCGAGGTGCCGTGCCCGGACGAGATGATCGGAAGCATGGCCGCGATCCCACTGCCGGCCTCGAGCCGCTTTCCGATACCCGAATGCGCTCATGCCTTCGGGTTGAATCCGCTGCACGATGCGCTCTTTCGAGAACGGCGGATCGAAGTTCCCCTGCTGCTCGACCCGGTCGGCAAAACGCGCCTGGTTCGCGTGTCCGCCCAGCTCTACAACACCCGAGACGACTACGAGAGACTCGCGGCGGCACTCTTGGCCCTGTTGTGATCGCTTTGCCACTCGAGTAGGGCGGGTAGCACGACCAGAGTGCATACGATGGTCAAGATCATTCCGATGCTGAGGACGATTCCCAGGCTCGCCATCCCGCGATGCGACGAAAATGCGAGCGTGCCGAAACTCACCGCTGTCGTCAGCGCGCTGTAGAAGACCGCACGAGCGGTGGTCGTCGCGAGCAGCTCTTGGTCGCTGTTCGTGATGTGCTTGGAGCGGTGGACGAGGTGGATGCCACTGTTCGCGCCGATTCCGATCAGCAGCGGGATGACGATCACGTTCGCGAAGTTGAACGGCAGGCCCAGCAGCACCATGGTCGTGGTGGTGAGGAGCGAACTCAAGATCAGCGGCGCGAGAACGAGCAGAACATCGGAAAATCGCCGCCAGAGCAGCCAGAGCAACGCCGCAATCGCGATCAGCGCGGAAAGGAGCGCTTGCCGAAAAGACGATTTCGTGGCGTTGGCGAATCCGACGAGGTTGATCGCAACTCCAGCCGCTTCGGGTGCGACTTCTTGTACGTCGGCTACGAATCGCGAGAAGGCCATCTCGTCGATCAACGATTCGCGCGGATAGGCCTGAACCCGAGCGCTTCCGTCTGCCGCAACCATCCTTTCGACGAGCGGCGCCGGAAGATCCGCCAGCGTGATCTCCCCCGGCTCGAGTGCATTTCGAAGGCGCTTCATCTGGTCCTCGAAGCCCGACAACAAGACCACCTCTAGACTCGCAAGCGCGGCCTCGGCGTTTCCGTTGGTCTCGACGTTCTCGAGGAAACGCGCCAATTCGGCGTGCAGCACCTGCATGCTCTCGAGCAGTGGCGATTCGCCGCGCACGGCTCCGGTTCGATCGAGATAGGCGTACAATGCCCTCAGCGCGTCGATTTGTTCTTCGACGGGTTTCGGATCAGACGCCTTCGATGACGCGGTGGCCGGGGGAAAGAAGTATCCGATGTCCGCGAGGATTCCCCGTTTTTCGTCCTGCTCGGTCGGAACGTAGTCGGCGAGCGTCACGGTGTGCGCCACGCTCTCGAAAGCGTCCAATTGGTCGGCGAGCCGCTGTGCAGATTCGAGATCCGGGGCGACTGCGTTGATGAACCACGGAGACGCCATCCCCGCCTGGCTCAGCAGGTCGTTGAAGGCCTGCACGGACTCGGTACCCGGATCGCGCATGTTGACGACGTTTTCGTCGAAGCGCGCATTCGGCAGCAAGGCGAGGGCACCGATGAAGGCAAGCGCCGCTATGCGGCGCACCCAGGTGCCGTAGCGATCGAGGTGCGTCCACCAGCGATCCCGGAAGCGCAGTGTGCCCGATGCCCTTTCGCGTTCCGAAGGAGCCAACCAGGTGAACAGCAGCGCGGGCATCAGTGTGAGGGTGATGAAGAGGATGATGAACATCCCGACTCCCGCTATCAGTCCGAGTTCCGCGACTCCCCGGTAGTCGGTCGGAATGAAGACGAAGAATCCGATCGCAGTCGTCACCGTGCACAGCACGAGCGAACTCCCCACGCTCCGCACCGCACCTTCCTGAGCCTGGAGGTTGTTCTTCCCGGTTCGGAGCAGGTCCTCGTAGCTCATTCCCAGGTGGATCGCGAAATCGACTCCCAGGCCGATGAACAACACCGCGAAGGTCACCGACACGAGGTTCAAGTGGCCGACTGAAAATGCCGCGAAAGCCAGCGTCCAGATCAAACCCGACAGCAGCGCGATGACGGCCGCGAAGACGAGTTTGATGGAGCGCAGCGCGATTACGAGGATTCCGACCACCAACGCAAAACAGAAGACTCCGGCTCCACCCACATCCCACGCGATGCCGATCATCTCTTCGTAGTTGAGGGCCGGGTTGCCGGTGATGCGAACCGAAACGCCGTGTTCGGACGTGTAGCCGAGGTCGTCAGCCAGCTGGTGGATGATCTCCATGGGGTGCGCCGCCGCAAATACGCTCGAGAAGTCGAGCACCGGATGGGCGACGATGACGCGCCGGTTCTTCACCTCGAGATTGGAACCCTGCACCAGCATTTCTTCCCAGGAGATCGCTAGGGGGTATTCGCTGTAGACCTCGACCGTGGCATGGCTGATCTGGTCGAGCACCTTCGTCCATTGGCTGATCTCGTGGGGCTCATCGCCGACCGTGTCGAGCCCTCGCTGTACGAGCGCAGTGAGGTTGGCGATGCTGGAATCGCGCTCGAGTTCGGCCAGCAAGGGTTGAACCCGGGCCATCTGGTCGGCGAATTCTTCGAGTTCCACGACACTTCGGTAGAGCAGGCCCGCGCGCTCGAAGAAACTCCCGCTGCCCGGAATGTAAGCGTCGCTGAAGGCATCGGGCCGCGATCGGAGTTCTGTCGCCAAAGCGTCCGCGGCGTCGCGCGCGAGCTCGGGTGTCTCGCCTTCGACGACGATCAGGAGCGCGTGCTCGAGGTTCGGAAACAGAGCCGCGAAGGCTTCGTGATTTCTTCGCGAGGCGAGATCTTCGGCGACCAATCGAACGTTGTCCGAATTGATGCCGAGGTGGGTTGCCGCGTAGAAGGCCAGGCCCAGCGTTAGCAGGCCGGTTGCACTGACAACCGTGCCCGGCCGGCGCGAAATCGCGTGGACCCAGCCCGTCAATGCGTTCGTGAGCAGATCGTTGGAACCAGACACGCGGCGCGAGGGATAGCAAAAGGTTCGGAGTCGCGGCTATGGGATCGGATCACGGAGCTTCCCGCGGGGGAAATGGGAGGGTTGCGCGCCGCTTGCGATTCGGCCGAGAATCACCGCCTGGCTGGCGCATTCCTAGGATTCGCTTGCGGCGAAGGGACCCGTGGGCTCCATCTGGCTGGCGAATCCTTTGGGTTCACTTGCGGCGCCACGCGATCCCATTCTGGGATCGCGCTCCCAGCCGCTCAGGGATGAGCGAGCGAATCTGCGAAGGAGTCACTCTTGGGTGGCGCGGGTCAGGACCTCGAAGAGGCGATCGCAAGTGCGCAAAGCTGGGTCGACGCGAGTGACCGCGTGGTGGTCTTGACCGGTGCGGGAATTTCGACGGATTCCGGGATCCCCGATTTCCGTGGACCCAAGGGGGTGTGGACCCGCAACCCCGCCGCAGAGAAGCTCGCGACCTACGACCACTACGTGGGCGACCCCGAGGTGCGCAAGCTCGCGTGGCAGAGCCGGCTCGAATTCGCAAGTCGACTCGGCGGTCCGAATGAGGGGCACCGCGCGGTCGTCGAACTGGAAAGACGGGGAAAGCTGCACCTGCTGATCACCCAAAACATCGACGGATTGCACATCGACGCGGGATCGACGCCTGAGCGGACGGTTGAAATCCACGGCACGTTCCGCGAAGTCACCTGTCTCGCGTGTGCGGAGCGGAGCCCCATGTCGGACATTCTCGATCGGATTCGCGCGGGCGAAGCGGACCCCGCTTGTCTCAGTTGCGGGGGCATCCTCAAAGCCGCCACGATTTCGTTCGGACAGGGCCTGGTGCCGGAAGACCTCGAGCGTTCTGAAAGAGCTGCTCAGCAATGCGATCTGATGCTGGCGGTCGGCTCCACGCTTTCAGTCTTCCCGATCGCCAACGTCGTCCCACTCGCCAAGGCCGCGGGTGCCCGAGTCGTGATCTTGAACGAACGGCCCACGGAGATGGATTCGCTCGCGAATGCCGTGGTCCGCGGGTCGATCAGCGACATCCTGCCGCGCATGCTCGATCCGCTGGGTTGAGCCTGGGTCGAGCCGTTGGATTGAGCCCGGGTCGAGTCATTGGATCGAGTCGGGTCGA
>PVMK01161945.1_pt1 | contig 20329 bp, 17 predicted proteins | sample 1853481 | NCBI WGS metagenome assembly PVMK01 (sample SAMN08533507, study PRJNA380276) | Marine sediment metagenome, whole genome shotgun sequencing project. | reverse complement strand
AGCGCCCGAGGAGTCGTCTCCTTCTTCCGTGCCTCTGCCGGCACCACCGCCCGGTGTTGACTCACCGGCCGAACCGCCGCTCGAACCGGGCCCCGAACCAGCGCCGCCACCGGCCGCTCGCGAACCCTCCCTCTCGGCGCTCGCGGCTTCCTCGGCCAACCGCTGCATTTCTTCGCTCATCTGCCGGTCGAACTCCCCAAGAGAACCATCGAGCTCGTGGTCGAGCGCGGCCGCCGCTTCGCCGCCGGTTGCCGGCGACCCCGCGGGTGGTTGGCCACCCGCCCCGCCGCCGCCCTCGGCGCCGGCCGATTCTCCGGTTGATGCCCCATTGCCGCCGTCCTCATCACCCCGCTCGCCCTGACCCGCCCCCGATGCCTCTCCAGAACCTTCCGCGCCGCCGGAAACCCCCGAGGCGCAACCCCCGGCGACCGGCGCCGTGGGTGGAGAGCGGGGTTCTCAGGGAGAAGGCGGCGGAGGCGGAGCGGGCGGCGCGGAAGGTTCTGGAGAGGCATCGGGGGCGGGTCAGGGCGAGCGGGGTGATGAGGACGGCGGCGATGGGGCATCAACCGGAGAATCGGCCGGCGCCGAGGGCGGCGGCGTGGCGGGCGGCCAACCACCCGCGGGATCGCCGGTCACCGGCGCCGAAGCGGCGGCGGCGCTCGACCACGAGCTCGATGGGACGCTGAACGATTTCGACCGGCAGATGAGCGAAGAAATGCAGCGGTTGGCCGAGGAAGCCGCGAGCGCCGAGAGGGAGGGTTCGCGAGCGGCCGGTGGCGGCGCTGGTTCAGGGCCCGGTTCGAGCGGAGGTTCGGCCGGCGAGTCAACACCGAGCGGTGGCGCCGGCAGAGGCACGGTAGAAGGAGACGACTCCTCGGGTGCTGCCGGTGGATCGGGCCCGGGGGGGACCGGGGCGGGTCGGGTACCCGACGATATCGGTGACGGTTCGGACGACGACATCGTCGCTCGCCAGCTTCGAGAAGCGGCGACCGCGGAAGAAGACCCCGAGCTGAGGGAAAAGCTGTGGGAGGAGTACCGCAGGTACAGGCATCCCTTGGCGGCTCGAGCAAGGACGGTAGATGATACAGGTCGGCTGCAGCTTCGTGCGCAGACGGCTTGCAGCGACGGTGCTGATGCCGCTCATCGTCGGCGTCGGTTGTGCCTCGCAGTCCACCACCCGGCAATCATCCACCCCGGCCATCCAGGCAGCACAGGAAATCCCGATCGAAGAGGTGCTCGACGTCGGAATCGCGGTCTTCGACCCCGGTCTGCCACCGCAGGGGCAGCCAATGCCCGACGACGTCTTTCCCGAGCTTCGCAAGGCCGAGTCCAGGTTCCAGGCGATTCAGCTGATGGAGACCATGCAGAGCACTGGTCAGTGGGGGGCGGTCCGGGTCCTTCCCGCCGGACACGGCATCACCGACCTCAAGGTCTCCGGCACGATTCTCCTCTCCACCGGAATGAAGCTGGCCCTCGACATTCGAGCGGTCGACGCGCGAGGGAAGGTATGGCTCGACAAACGCTATCGGGCCAATGCCGACGAGCTGGCGTACGCGAACACCGAGATCAATGACCACGACCCCTTCCAGTCGATCTACAACGAGATCTCCAACGATCTTCTCGAGGCGCGGAGGAAGCTCCACACCGGTGAACCCCAGGAGATCCGCCAGGTGTCACGATTGCAGTTCGCAGCCGATCTCGCGCCCGAGCCCTTCTCCGGCTATTTGACGACCGACAAAAAGGGGTTGACCAGGGTCAAGCGGCTGCCCGCCCGTGGGGACCCGATGATGGCGCGGGCCGACAACATCCGCGCCAGCGAGAACCTCTTCATCGACACCCTCGATCAGAACTACGCAGCATTTTTCGTCAGAATGGAAGAGCCCTACTCAAGTTGGCGGGCGTACACCTACGAAGAGGAAAAGGCGTACAAGGCCCTCAAACGTAAGGCGATGACGCAGAAAATCCTTGGTGGTCTGGCGATCCTCGGCGCCGCTCTCGCGGATCCGGGTTCATCGACCGCTGCGGTGGTTCGAGACGCTGCGATCATCGGCGGCATAGCCGCCATCCACGCCGGTATCTCGACCTCGAAGGAAGCCAAGATCCACGCCGAAGGCATCCGCGAGCTTGCCGCCTCGGTGGAGACCGAGCTCCAGCCAATCGTGGTCGAGGTCCACGGCCAGACCCTGCGCCTCTCCGGAACCGCTGAAACGCAGTATGAGGAGTGGCGGCGTCTGATGCGGGAGATCTGGGCCGCCGAGACCATGCTGCCTGTGGATCCCAACCAACCCGGTGCGCCGTCTGCCGCCGCAGAGACCAGCAGCCATTCTGCAGACCAATCGCCGGAGCACGACTGAGCGATGGGCGACGGCAGGCAGAAGCTGAATCCCCCGCCCCGAGTCGCTTCAGCGGGCATCTCCGATCCCGACGCCGGCGCCGGGCGGGGTGGCGGGCCCACCGGCCGCGGCCGACTCACCGGTCGGGCAGCGGTCATCGCTGCCATGGGTCTGGCGCTGGCCGCCGTCTTCATCCTTCTCCCACGCTGGCAGGAGCGGCGTCAGGGCTCGGTCGCCGACGGCGGCGAGGTGCAGGCGGCCACACCGTCGCCCGACATCCCACACCCGACCGCGCCCGCACCGGTGGCGAGCGCCGATCGCGACACCCCGGCGCTGGGCCCCATGCCGATGCCCAGCCCAACCCCTCGCCCGCCCGCTGCTCCCTCCCCGAGCGCGTCTCGCCGACAGCCGTCGACGACCGAACGTCTGTTCGTCGAGGTGATGTCCGAAGGTCTCGCAGCCCTCGAACACCAACAGTGGCAGGTCGCGCGATCCGCCTTCGACCGGGCATCACGGCTCGAACCCGACGCCCCCGAGGTGGCGGACGGTCTCGCCCGCGCCACAGCCGGCCAGCGCCTGGAAACCATCGCCGACGGCATCGGTCGGGCGCGCGAGCTCGAACGTCGCGAGGAATGGCGTGAAGCTGAACGGACCTACTCGGCAGTTCTGGCGATCGACCCCGAGTCCGCCGCGGCGCTCGTGGGGCAGCGGCAGGCCAACGGACGCGCCACCCTGGATGAGAAGATAGAGTTCTACCTCAGCAACCCTGGGCGTCTCTTGACCCCCGAGGTCTTCACAGACGCCGCATCCGCCCTCGAGGCAGCGCGGGAGACCGATCCGGGCGGTCCCCGTCTCGAGTCACAGATTGCCCGCCTTGACGCCCTCCTCGAGCAAGCGTCAACCCCGGTCGCGGTGGTCCTGGAGTCCGACGCGATGACCAACGTCGTGGTCTACCGGGTCGGCCGGATGGGGGCCTTCACGCGTCGCGAGCTCAATCTCAAGCCTGGTGCCTACACCGTGGTCGGAACCCGCGACGGCTACCGCGATGTTCGCCTGCGGCTGGTCGTCGTTCCAGGAACGCCCCCGAACCCGCTCGTGGTGCGGTGCACGGAACGCCTGTGAACATCGTCATCGCGGTCATCATCGGCGCCGAGCGCCATGTCTTTGCAGCTGAAGACCTGCCCCTGAGCGTGGGCGGCGCGGCCTGCCACATTGCACTGCCCGGCCTCTCTGACGATGGCCCCATGGCCTACCTGGGCCACGACCGGGGCGAGGTGTTCATCCAACCCGCGGAGGAAGGCGCGACCCTGGCGCCGGTGAGGTGCAACGGCGTTGTTCTGACCGCGTCGCGGTGGCTTGACGACCGCGACGAAATTGGCGTCGGCCACGAACGTCTGCTGTGCGAGATCACCGGCGACACGGTACAGCTCCGTCTGATCCAACCGGCAACCGGTCCTGCCGAAAAATCCACCGGCACCGCTCCGCCGCCGCCGATCGCGCCCCCGGAGCGGGCCATCACGCCCGCCGAATTCGAGCCCAGGTGGCAGTCGCCACCCCGTCGCTCCCGCTTCAGCATTCGTCCACGCTCGTTGCTGTTGATGGCGGCGATAGCCCTTCTTGCCGCCGGTGCGTGGTTTGTCTTCACCGCGCGCGCGATACGGGTTGAGACCGTCCCGGCTGCCGACTCGCTCGAAATTCGAGGTGGCCGGCTGACGCCCAGGATCGGCGGCAGCTATCTCCTGCGTCCCGGAAGCTACACCGTGGCGGCCGAGCTTGCAGGTTACCGAAACCTCGTCGCCCCCCTCGAAATCGATGCCGGCTCACCATCGGTAGTGATCTTCAACCTCGAGCCCCTCGGCGGCCTGCTGACGATCATCTCGGCTCCCGTTGATGGCGCCGAGATCACCATCGACGGAACCCCGTTCGGCACCACCCCGGCGGCCGACATCGAGCTTGGCGCCGGCGAGCACACGGTGGAGATCACAGCCCCGCTCTATCTGCCGTACCGGAGGACCGTCGTTTTCGAACCCGGCGACCCGCCGCGTGAGCTGGCGGTCGAGCTGGTGGCCAACTGGGCGCCGATCACCGTCGCCACCACCCCCACCGGCGCAACCGTATCCGTGGACGGAATCGTCCTCGGTTCGACGCCCCTCCACGGGCAGGTGGAGGCCGGCGACCGCATCCTCGAGATTCGTCGACAGGGCTTCAAAGTTCTGTCCCGGCGCCTTCGCGTCACGGCCGGCGAAACCGTCGATCTCGGGAGTCTTCAGCTCGTGCCGGAGGACGGCCGTCTCGCGGTCGTATCCGACCCGGCCGGCGCCTCCGTCACCGTCAATGGCGTCTTTCGCGGCGCGGCCCCGCTCGAGCTCGATCTCGCCCCGGGGACCACTTACGAGGTGAGGGTCTCGGCGGCCGGCCGCGCGACCTTCACCACCGACGTCGAGATCTCCTCGGGGCGGCGATCCGAGGTGTGGGCCGAGCTCGAGATGCTGTCGGGCGAGGTCAGAATCACCTCGCTGCCGCCGCGCGCTGAGCTGTTGATCGACGGCGTGCCGTCCGGCGCCACCAACCAGACCCTCGAGCTCGACGCACGCCCGCACGAGATCGAGGTCCGGCTCGAGGGTTACGTCCCATTCCGCACCACCCTCACCCCCGAACCCGGCCTTCCCCAGGCGGTGCATGCGGAGCTCAAGGAGGCGGGTGCCGCTGGTCTGCCTGCGACCATCGAGAGCCCGCAGGGAGTGGAGCTGGTGCTGGTGGGACCCGGACGGTTCACGATGGGCGCCGCCCGCCGAGAGCCAGGCCGTCGCGCCAACGAGGCTCTGCATGAGGTCGAGATCACCCGCGAGTTCTACCTCGCAGTGCGCGAGGTCACGAACAAGGAGTTCCGTGACTTCCGGTCCGGGCACCGCTCCGGATCGGTCGGTAGCTCCAATCTCGAGATCGACCACCACCCGGTCGTCAACGTCACCTGGAATGACGCTGCAAAATACTGCAACTGGCTGTCCGAGCAAGCGGGTCTACCGCCGGTCTATGTCGAACGGCACGGCTCGATGGTCGCCCGAACCCCGTTTCCTCTGGGTTTCCGGCTCCCGACCGAGGCCGAGTGGGCGTGGGCCGCCCGCTATCCGGACTCGGCCGACGCCCGTAAATACGTCTGGGGAGACTCTCTGCCGGTGCCGGCCGGCGCCGGCAACTACGGCGATTCGGCGAGTGCGTCAACGCTCGGCGGCGCCATCCCAGGCTACAGTGACAGCTACGCGGCAACCGCCCCGGCCGGCAGCTTCCGGGCCAACCCGCTCGGGCTCTATAACCTCGGTGGCAACGTGGCGGAGTGGATCAACGACATCTATGCCGTCACACCGTCGCCACGCGGCGAGATCGCACGCGACCCCACCGGACCGTCGGCGGGGGCGTACCATGTCATCAGAGGAGCGGGCTGGATGGACACCAACGTGACCGAACTCAGACTGAGCTACCGCGATCACGGCGACCGGGCCCGGCCCGATCTCGGTTTTCGCATCGCGCGCAGCGCGCAGTAATCGGAGGAGAGCCATGAAACCGATCACGCGAAATTTATTGATCACGGCCCTCGCCATCCTGATCTTCACCGCCGTCGTGACGGCGGGTCGGCTGAGGGCCGACACCGGCGCACCGCCGCAGGAGACTGCGGAGGCGCCGGCATCGGCCACCCAAGAACCTCTGCCTGACTTTCAACCGACGGAACGCCTTCCCGCGGACAGTGCGGTCGCGTTCCCGACCGATATCTGAGGCCGCGATGCGCCGCTCAGACTCGGTGGATTTCTTTTACCAGCTCACCTCGCTGGTAGTGGCCCTGATCATTGTCCATGCGATCTACGTAACCGTGGTCCGACCCCGGGCCGACGCCTTTTGGGCCGAACAGGCGGCCCTGACGGCGGCCGATCCCGACTATGTCCAGCAGCGGTCGGTGTGGGTGATCGTGCGCGACTTCGAGCAGGAGGCATGCTTTGTACTCATGCTGTGGGCGATGGCGATCATGGCGTCAAAGGGTGTGACGATCGCCCGCGAAAGCCGACAGCTCGAGGCCAATCTGGTGCCGGTGGCGGACGGGGTACGCATCCTACCCGAGGACTCGCGGGAGTATGCGCGACAGATCGAGGCCTTGCCGATCAGCGAACGACGGTTGCTGTTGCCACGGGTGGTGTTGGCCGCCCTGCAGCGATTCGGCGCCACCGGCAGCATCCAGGATGCATCCGACACCGCTCGCAGCACCGCCGAGACCGAGTCGGAACGCCTCGACTCCGAGCTCTCGATGGTTCGCTACATCGCCTGGGCCATTCCATCCATCGGTTTTATAGGCACCGTGCGCGGTATCGGCGCAGCCCTCGGCCAGGCCCACCGGGCGGTCGAGGGGGACATCACCGGGGTGACGCGGAACCTCGGCACCGCCTTCAACTCGACCTTTGTCGCCCTCCTGATTTCGATCGTCCTCATGTTTTTGCTTCACCAGCTCCAGCTCCGGCAGGAGCGATTGGTCCTCGACACCGAGGGGTATGTGGACACCCACCTCATCCGCCATCTCCAAGCCGGCGTCGTGCCACCGGAGCCCTCCGGGCGGGGTGCGGCGAGCTGACTGCCGTGGACCTGTCATCACTCGAGTTGGTCGATGCTGGGCTCCAGCTCGTGAGTTCACGGGGACAGCTGTCGCAGCCGAGTCCCGGCGTCGCCATCATCGACGGAGATGATCTCGTGGTGGGTATCGATGCGGAATGTAGTGCGCGTTTAAAACCACGAAGTCTCCACAGCCGATTTTGGCAGGAGCTCAACACCGCCCCGCTCGGTCGTCCATTCCCCAGCCATCTGCGGACGGCCGATCTCGCCCACGCTCATTTACACGCGGTGTGGGACACTGCCGACGGCGGCGCCGAGGAGCTGATGATCGCGGTGCCCGGGGTCTACTCCGACGATCAGCTCGCGCTCCTCCTCGGGATCGCCGCGGAGCTTCAGATCCCGGTGCGCGGCCTGGTCGACGCCGCGGTCGCCGCGGCGGTCGATCGCGAGGTCGCACCGCATTGCCTCCACCTCGATCTCCACCTCCATCGTGCAGTCCTCACCGAGCTCGAGCACGGCGAGGAGATCATCCGCACAGCCGTCCACACCGAACCCCGGGTCGGACTCCTCGAGATCCGGGACACCTGGGCTCGGGTCATCTCCCAGACCTTTGTTCGCGCCACCCGTTTCGACCCGCTCCATCTTGCGGCCACGGAGCAGGTGCTCTATGCCCAGCTCACCGATCTTCTCGAAGCGCTGGCCACGAACGCCTCGACTCAGGCACGCATCGCCTCGGGCGGCCGCCAACACGCGGTCGAGCTCGAACGCACCCGCATCATCGATGCCGCCGTTCCCGCCTACAACATCCTGTCGTCGCTGGTCTCGGATCACACGCATCCGGATGGCGCCACTCTGTTGCTCAGTCACCGCGCCGTCGCATTGCCGGGACTTCTCAATCATCTCTCGGATATCCCTGACCTCACGGTCGTGGCTCTGCATCCTGCGGCCGCCGGCGGCGGCGCCCTGGCCCACGCCGACCGCGTCCGGTCATCGGGCCCCGCCTTGACCCTTGTGACCCGGCTTCCCGGACACGATGCGAGGCCACCGGGGGCGGTCACGGTGGCGGTCACGCCCCCACCAGGCGGTACGCGACACCTGCCCACCCATCTCGTGATGGACGGCGTCGCCCACCGTATCGGGGCCAAAGAGCTGATCCTCGATCCAACCGGGGCGGACGATGACGGAGACCGCGACCGACCCCTAGCGACCGTTCGCCGCCTCGCCGCCCAGGCGATCCTCGACGCCCCGGCCGGAGCCGGCGTCACCGTCAACGGCGAGCCGCGCGAGGGCCGGGTGGTCCTCGCTCCAGGCGACCAGCTTCGCCTCGGCACATCCGACCGCGAGATCCTGGTCGTCACCATGGCGGAGTGAGATATGCGGGCTCGTGATATCACACCGGTCGGGCTGTCCTTCCTGGACGCCATGACCTGCGGCCTCGGGGCTGTGATCCTCCTCTTCATGATCATCAACGCCGCGGTGCGAGACCACACGGTCTCGGTCACCGGCGACCTCCGGGCCGAGGTCGATCGGCTCGAGAGCGAGGTTCTGGAGGGCCACCGCAACTTGGTGGAGCTCCGCAACGCGATCACCGAGACCGATGATGAACGTGCTCTGACCCAGGGGTTGGCCCGGCGAATGATCGAGATGCTGAAGGAGATCCGGGTAGAGCTCGCGACCTTTGAAGAGTCGACCCTCGCCCGCCGCGAGCACATCAACCGGTTGCAGACAGACCTCCGATCATTGGAGGAGGATGCGAACCGGCTCTCGGCCTCGCTGCCGTCTGAGGAAACTCCCGGCGACCGGGTTCGAGGCCACGTCGGTGACGGCGACCGCCAATACCTCACCGGTCTCAAGGTTGGCGGCAGCCGGATCCTGATCCTCGTCGACTCGTCGGCAAGCATGCTCGGCAGCACCATCGTCAACATCATTCGCCGTCGCAACCTGCCCGACCGGGACAAGGTGCGCGCGGCCAAGTGGCGGCAGACGCTGGCCACCGTGGACTGGCTGACGACGCAGATCCCGCGCGACAGCCGCTTTCAGATATTCGCCTTTAACACATCGGCACGACCGGTGGTCCCGGATACCGGCGGCCAGTGGCTCGACGCCTCGGATCGCGAGGTGCTCGACGGCGCGGTGCGGCGGTTGGATGAGATCATCCCCGGCGACGGAACGAGCCTCTTTCACGCGTTGGCTGTGGCCTCCGAACTCAACCCACGACCCGACAACATCATCCTCCTGACCGACGGACTGCCGACTGTCGGCGCCAAGCCGGCACGAGCCTCCACAATCTCCGCCCGCCAGCGCGCAAAGCTCTTCAACCGCGCCATCGACGAGCTGCCATCCGGGATCCCGGTCAACATCATCCTCTTCCCCATGGAGGGCGACCCGCTGGCTGCCAGCGCCTTCTGGAAGCTTGCGATGGCAACCCGCGGCTCGTTTATGAGCATCGCCGAGGACTGGCCATGAGAAGGCCGCGCCGGGAATTCGAGGTCTTCTCGCTGTCCTTCCTCGATGTCATCTGCTGCGGCTTCGGCGCCATCATCCTGCTTCTCGTGCTGACAAAGTTCGGCGAGCCCCAGGCGATCGAGGAGGCCAGCCGTGATCTCGACCGGTTGTTGATCGAGCTCGAGGCCGAGCTTCACGAGATCAGGGGCGAAACCGCGATCCTCGACCGCCGTCTGAAAACCAGGGTGCAACAGCTTTCGCAAGAGAAGACCCAGATCGCCCGCCTGCGCGGCGATTTTTCGAAAATCCGGGGAGAGTACGCCGCCAGCCAGGAGCTGTCCGAGGTTCAGGACATCCTCGAGGGGCGGATGCTGGCCGCCCAGCAGGATCTGACCGACGAGATGCGCCGTCTCCTCGAGGAGAGCCAACGGCGACGCGAGGCCGACACCATGGTCGGCGGTATCCCGGTCGACAGCGAGTACATCATCTTCGTCATCGACACCTCGGGCTCCATGGTCCACTACGCTTGGCCGGCTGTGGTCGAGAAGATGACCCAGGTCCTCGACACCTATCCCCGGGTCAAGGGCTTGCAGATCATGAACGACATGGGCCAGTACATGTACTCCCAGTATGCGGGTAAGTGGATCCCCGACACCCCCGGCCGCCGCAAGGCGATCATCGCGCGTCTGCGCTCGTGGAATGTGTTCTCGAACTCGAGCCCGGTCGAGGGGATCACCCGCGCCATCCGAACATTCGCCAACCCGAGCCACAGGATCTCGATTTACGTTTTCGGCGACGAGTTCTCCGGCGCCTCCATCGACGAGGTCGTTCGCCAGGTAGACCGGCTCAACACCATCGGCAGCGACGGTGAGCGGCGGGTCCGGATCCATGCCATCGGCTTTCCCACCATCTTCTCGGTTCCCGGAGTCGGGGAGCAGACCGGCATCCGTTTCGCCACCCTGATGCGGATCCTGTGCCGCAGAAACGACGGCACGTTCGTAGGCCTCAACTCCACAAGCCCTTAAATCACGCAGAGGAGAAAAGGAGACAACCCCCTTTTCCCCCTCACTCCATCTGCTCCTCTGCCTCCAGTTTCAATGCCCGTGGTTGCGGGTCCTGCATCTTGTTATCTTGTATCTTGTATCTGGGTGTGTGGGTGGGGATACAATTGTAAGAGTGAACGAATCTCAATCCACATCCGAGCCGATCCGGTTGCTGGTGGTCGAGGATGACAAGCCGCTCGCCGAGGGGCTCAGCGGCAACCTCGAGCTGGAGGGCTTTTCGGTCACCTGCGTGGGGACTGGCGAGGCGGGGCTGGTCGAGCTCGCCGCTTCACCCGCTGACTCCGACCTGCTGATCCTCGACATCATGCTCCCGGGGATCGACGGCTTCGAGGTCTGCCGACAGCTGCGCGCCGATGGCAACCAAATCCCCATCCTCTTCCTCACCGCCCGCGGCTCGGATGCCGACCGCATCCTCGGGCTGCAGCTCGGCGCTGACGACTATTTGACCAAACCGTTTCTCGTCGAGGAGCTCGTGCTGCGGGTGCGAGGGATCCTGCGCCGGGCCGAGTGGTCGCAAACCCCCGCCCGCACCGGTCCGGTGATTCAAATCGGCGACAGCGAGGTCGACATGGACACCATGCGTGCGGCCACCGCTGCCGGCTCAGTGGCGCTGACTGAACGCGAGGTCATGCTGGTGCGCTTCTTCTCCGAAAACGAGGGTCGGGTGCTGACCCGGGGCGAGCTCCTCGAACGAGTCTGGGGCTACACCTTCGACACCTCGACGAGAACCCTCGACACCTTCGTTCACCGCCTCAGAAAACACTTCGAGGAAGATCCCCGCCACCCATGCCACTTTCACACCGTGCGTGGCGTGGGCTACCGGTTTACCTCTGAACCAGAGGAATAGAATTCCAAATTCTCAATTTTGAATTCTCAATTCTCAATTGCCGTATCACTGAACGAAGGAGGCCGATGGACGGAAATTGAGAACTGAGAACTGAGAATTAAGAATTCCTTTCGATCCCAAAATCCTTCATTTTCCTCCACAAAGTGACGCGGGATATGCCCAGGCGATCGGCGGTTTCCTGCACCCGCCAGCCGCAGCGTTCGAGGACCTCCCGAATCAGGCGCTCCTCGAGGGCGGCCATCGGACTGGGCGCGCGCAGGAGCTCATCCACCAGCGCCGTCTGGTAGCCGTCAACCGGCAGATCAGCCTCTTCGATGCGGTCCCCCGCACACGTGATCGCCGCCGTCAGCACATGCTCGAGATCCGCGAGACCGCGGTCGTGCGCCATTCGGGTGAGCCGGTCGAGGGCATCTGCCGAGACCTTCTTACCCGGGGCAAGATCTTCGATCCAGGCGCCGATCATTCGCGGCAGATCCGCGGACAGCTCTTTGAGACCCGGCAGCTCCAAAACCTCCAGCGGCGCCTCAAGGTCTTCGGCACGTGACGCACCGACGACGACTCGCCAACCCTCCGGACGTTGGGCTCCAAGCAACGAATCAGCATGATCTCCAAACGCGTATGCCGTTCCCGGCGGCCATGGATTGATGTCGTCCCAGCACCCGATCCACTTGTGAAAGAGCTCCTTGGGCATGCCGGAGTAGCAGTGAATCGCGCGCGCCGTGTCATGGCAGGCCGGATCCTCGCCAACGATCAGCACGTCTGCACGACCCTGTGCGAGGATCTTGACACGAACGCGCAGCGCTTCAGACGCGGCGGATGACCCGGCCATGAAGAAGCCCGGTCTGGGCTCGGTGGGACGAAGGATCTCCACCGCGCCCCGAAAAGTCCCGTTCTCGCCACGCAAGGGAACGACCGTCACGTGGAGCGAGACATCGCGGCCGTCGGCCGTAAGATATACGGTGGAAAAATCCTCGACCCGATCGAGTCCGGCTTCGAGGGCGAAGGTCAGCGGGCAAGCGTTTTCGCAATCGACACCACGCGTGGTCAATCGACACCGCCCGCCCAATGTCTGACCTTCCCCGTATCCCAGCAGTCGCCTCGCGACGAGGTTCGCATGGATCAAGGTGCGTTGATCATCGAGGACGATGACAGCCTCGCCGAGCCGGTCGAGTACCTCGACCCACCCGCCACCCAGCGGATTCCCATCATTTTGTTCCACGCCTGGTTAACAGTCCGAGCGGTGGGATTTATTCGCGGTTAACGCTCGATCTCGAATCCTTCGTCGACCTCGGGCTCGGGCTCGTTGAAGTAGAGGGCCGTGTGGGCGACCGGCAGGAACATGACATGGGTCCTGCCCTTGATGGGAACATCGACCCGGTAGTAGCCCTCCGGAGAGATGGACACCAGCAACCCTGCGGTCCCTTTCGCATCAATCAAAGGACAGTAGAAAGAGACGTTGCCAGGTATTTCCATCGCGGGCTCCTTTTCGTGCCTTCAAGTTTATCACCGCGAGAGGATGCCAGGCACCTCCGGTGAACACGCTCATCCCGGGTCGGGGGGCGGCATTCCTAATTCCTGATTCTAATCGTCATCGTTGGTGCGAGGGGAAATTTCTCCGTACTCCTTGAGCTTGCGCTGGAGGGTGCGGAGGCCGATTTCCAGCAGATCGGCGGCGCGGGCCCGGTGGCCACCGGTGAACTCAACGGTGCGGAGGATGATCTCGCGTTCGATCTCGGCCATCGGGCGTGGGCGCCACTGGGCGGACACCTCGGGCTCAGCCGATTCAGTCGGAGTTCGGTACTCGGCGGGCAGATCCTCGAGAGTGATCTCGTCGGTTCTCGCGAAGAGGACCATGGACTCGAGGAGGTTGCGGAGCTCACGCACGTTCCCGGGCCACGACTGGCGCGAGAGAGCCGACAGGACCGCGGGGTGGACGCCGTGCACGTTGCGGTCGAGCTCGCGGTTGATGAGCTCGAGAAAGTGCTGGACAAACGCCGGGATGTCCTCCCGCCGTTCCCGCAGCGGCGGGATCTCGAGAGTCACAACCTTGAGGCGGTAATAAAGGTCTTGCCGGAAACGGCCGCTCTCCACCCACTCTTCGAGGTTGCGGTTGGTGGCTGCAACGAGACGGAAGTCGACTGCAATCTGTGAGGCGCCGCCCACGCGCATGATGTGGCGTTCCTCCAGCACCCGCAACAGCTTGACCTGGAGATCGGGCGAGAGCTCAGAAATCTCATCCAGGAACAGGGTGCCGCCGGAGGCCCGTTCGATGAGTCCAATGCGCCGCTGGTGGGCGCCGGTAAACGCTCCCTTCTCATGGCCGAAGAGCTCGGACTCGAGGATCTCGCCGGGAATCGCACCGCAGTTGATGGCCACGAACGGGCCCTGTACACGGGGGGAGTTCTGATGCAGCGCGTTGGCGACCAGCTCCTTCCCGGTCCCCGACTCGCCGACGATGAGCACCGTCGAGCGGGTCGGCGCCACTACCCGCAGACGATCGAGCAGCTCCTCCATGCCCTGTGATCGACCGACGATGCCCTCGAAACCGAAGCTCTTCTCCAACCGCTGGTGGAGGCGTCGATTCTCGTCCGACAGGACCCGACGCTCCAACTGCAGCTGCACCCGCTGCCGCAGCTCCTGCATCTTGACCGGTTTGATCATGTAATCGTCGGCCCCCTCGTGCAGGGCCGACACCGCGTCCTCGACATCGGCGTAGGCGGTCACCAGTAGAAACGGCAGCTTCGGATGCTCGGCGCGAACCGCACGCAGAAACTCATAACCGTCCATCCCCGGCATCCTGACATCGGAAACGATCGCATCCACGGGATCACCGTCGCGCAGGCGCTCGAGTGCTTCCTCGGCGGAGGGGAAGGCGTGCAGGGTATAGCCAACGCGCTCCAGGGTGCGCTTCATCGCGTCGCGGGACCCGTCGTCATCGTCCACGAGAAAAATCACTGCCGTCATTTGCTAGTGTGCCCCGCCATAATTGGTGTGTAGTATCGAGGACGCCGAGGCACCTTCCTGCCTGTGCTTCGCGACCGAATCATACTCTATGTATGTTGAGGAAGCGAAGTTCAGGCAGGACGGATGCATCGGCGCCCGAATACCACTTCAATTGTGGCGGGGCATACTGGCTCCAACCGACTCGAGCAACCGGTTTAATCCCGCCTCGTCGAGGACCTCGACACCGAGCTCACGCGCCTTGACCAGCTTGCTGCCCGCCTTTTCCCCCGCCACCAGATAGTCAGTCTTCGACGACACCGAGGCCGACACTTTCGCCCCAAAACCTTCCAGCTCTTCCTTGAGATCGCGGCGGGGCCGGCCCAGGCTGCCGGTAAGGCCAAAGGTCTGACCTTCAAGCGGCGCCTCACCGCTCGTGCCCCCCGGTTGCTGGTGGGGATCGATCCCCCGTTCGACCAGGCGTTTGATCGTACTCTGGTGTCCGGCATCGGCAAACCACCCAACCACCGCGTCGGCGATGATCGGACCGACGCCGTCGATCTCCTCCAACCCCTCCCGCTCCACAGCGGCCAGTTCTTCCAGACTGCCAAATCGCTCAACCAACAACTTCGCTGCCCGTTCCCCGACATGCGGGATCCCGAGCGCGAAAAGGAGCCGGTGAAGAGGTTGTGTTCGGGCTTCGTTGATCTCTCGAAGGAGGTTTGCCGCCGATGTATCGCCCCAACCGGGCAGCTCCGCAACGGCGGTAATATCGAGATCCCACAGTGATGCTTCGTCGGTCACCATGCCGGCCTCGACCAGCTGCGCCAACATGCGATCGCCGAGACCGTCGATCCCCATCGCACCCCGCGAGACGAAGTGGCGAAGACGGGCCGCCACCACCGCCGGACAAATGGCGTTCGGACAGCGCAGCGCGACCTCCTCGGACTCACGCTCGACCGGAGTTTTGCAGACCGGACATTCTGTCGGCGCGATCACCGGCTCGGCGCCCTCCGGACGCTCCGCGGTGACCACGCCTACCACCTTGGGGATCACCTCACCACCCTTTGTTACCCACACCGTGTCGCCAATCCGCACATCGAGACGCGCCACCTCGTCGAAGTTGTGGAGGGTGGCTCGGGACACCGTTGATCCTGAAATCGTGACCGGCTCGAGGATGGCGACCGGGGTCAGCACCCCGGTTCGTCCGACCTGGATCACAATGTCCGTGAGCCTGGTCGTGCGTCCCTCGGGCGGAAACTTGTAGGCCACCGCCCACCGCACAGATCGTGCGGTGGCGCCGAGGGCAGCCCGTTCGGAAGCGCTGTCGACCTTGATGACGATGCCGTCGGTGTCGTAATCGAGGTCGTGCCGCTTCTCCGCCCAGCGCTCAATGTAGGTCTCCACCTCGGAGATCCCCGGGCACAGCTCGAGACCCGGGCTGACCGGGAAGCCGAGACCACCCAGCCATTCGAGCGCCGCCACGTGGCTGTCCTCCTCGTGGCCATCCGCGCGCGCCAACTGGTAGCACCAAACTCCGAGGCGTCTTCGCGACGCCTGCCGCGGATCAAGGAGCCTGATGGCGCCGGCAGCAGCGTTGCGTGGGTTCGCAAACTCCCGCTCCCCAGCATCGCGCCGCTCCCTGTTGAGCTCGTCGAAAACAGATCGGGCGAGGTACACCTCACCCCTGATTTCCACCACCGGTGGCAAACCCTCGACCACCAGCGGCAGCTGGCGAATAGTCCGGGCATTGGCGGTGACGTCGTCACCCACCAACCCATCACCACGGGTCACCGCCCGCTCGAACCTGCCGTCCAAGTAGATGAGAGAAATCGACGCCCCATCGATCTTGAGCTCGGCGGCAAGCCCGTCCGGCTCGTGTCCGAGCTCCCGGCTCACCCGATCGAACCACGTGTCGAGCTCGTCCTTGGAGTAGCTGTTGTCGAGGGAGAGCATGGGGATCGCGTGCTGAACCTGCTCCAGCCCGTCGAGCGGTGCTCCCGCTACCCTCTGGGTCGGCGACGAGGGGCTCTGCAATTCTGGGAATCGTTGCTCGAGCTCAACGAGCTCGCCGTAGAGCTGGTCGTACTCGAAGTCGGAGATTTCCGGATCGGCGAGGATGTAGTAGCGATGGTCATGACGCCGCACCAGCCGCCGCAACTGCTCGACCCGTCGCTGTGCACTCGCTTGGTCAACTCCCATGGTGTACTTGCCTAGCCCGTTCCCATCCAGAAACTCTGGTGGAACTGCGCGGTTCTCGATGCAGAAACGAGCGATTTTTGTGCAAGTTCTAGGAAGACAAGGATTTCCGCGGAGGCGTACCCGAGTACGCCGCACAAGGGAATCCGCAGTCTGACGACGAAATTGCCAAAAAGCGCCGTTTCTGGACGAGAACGGGCTAGTGGAAGCGGCTGAGAGCCACGCATGGCACCGCGAAAAAATCCGCATCCAGAGTGACTCGAAGCCGGCGCTTCTCGGGGATCTGCTCTAAGCGTGCAGTGGGGACAAAGAGGATCATCTTCTGCGGCTCGATCTCGGCCCCGACCGGCTCAAGGCGGCAGCCCTCTTCCTCCAGTCGCTTGACCTCGGAGCACGGGATGGCAAAGGCCGACTCGGCGTCGGCGAGGACTCGCCGGAGACGGAACCACACGCCTTTCGAGTGTTTGCGCTGGCGATACTCCCAGGCAGCCATACGGACGGTTCTTCCTCCGAAGGTTCGAGATCTGTAACCTTGCGCAGCGCCACTTTGACGTCGTCGAGTCGTGCAACCGGCACTCCGATATCGACACCCTGAGAGACCACCACTTGGACCGCCTTCAGTGTCGACAGGAGCCTTGCGCGAAAATCCACCGACCGAGTGTAGCGATCCGGTAAAGGGGCCGCCATTGACATCAACCGCATCACCCCAGTGCACCCCGCCAAGATTGGAGTGGTATTCGGTCGCCGATTCGGTCCGAGGTTTGTGGTGACGACCGGTCACCACCTGAAGGTCCAGCGGAGCTTGACCACCAGTTGATCGTTGATCGGTCTCAGGGTGAAGCTCTTGTCACTGTCGATGGGATGCCGCCAGCTATGGAACCAGACGACAAAAAGATCGTTGCCGGGTTTGATGGTCCAGCGGAAGCGGGTGTTGGCGCCGAGATCACCGGACTCGGAGTCGTACTGAATGAAGCTCGAAAGGATCAAATCCGGGGTGAATGCATAGACCGCCTTGAGCTGCCCGAGGTTGAGAGTGAAATCACCCTCGGGGAGGCGCCCCTCGTCGTTCTCGGCGCTGAGCTCGAGCTGGAGGTGGCCTGCAGGCGTCGTATAGGTGACGAAAGCTTCAGTCTGGGTCAGCGACCCGGTAAAGAAGTCCCCGAACCAGACCTTTGCCCCGATCCGCCATGGGCGGTGGCGGGAGGACTGGGCCTCGACCCGGAACCGGGTGAACGAATAGTCCCCGGCGGGAATCACGACCCCGTCGGCGATCTCGAACTCCTCGTCGAGGTGTTCGAACTGCGGCATGATGTTGGCCTCGAGATGCTCGCCGGATTGGGTCTGCGCGTTAAAGGGCGCGGTAAAGACCCGCCACGACTGGGCCTGTCCGCCGGCGTCCTCGACATAGAGCGGACGCAACTCGAAGAAGAACTGGCGTACCCAGGAGAAGAACCCGCCCTTAGGCCGCGGCTTGTACTCTATGCTCGATGAATACCATCGGGTCCCGGGGCGGGGAAGGAAGCCCAACGCCGGGTCGAGGCCGGCGCCGAACTCTTTAACGATCAGGTTCACGTCCCACAGATCGTTGGGGTAGTCGAGTTTGAATCCCCAGCCGGAACGTTGGCCGTCGGGAAGATCGCCCCGGCTCGCCGCCGCCCAGCCGCCGATCGAGAAATTCTTTTCTTTCTTGCGGCCGAAGGTGGAGGTCCGCCACAGCACGTCGACGCCGCCGAGAGAGTTGTCGCGCTCGCCCTCGGGGTCGCCGTCGGTGGCAATGACGCCCAGCGTCAGGTGCTCGTCGACGTCATAGGTGACCCGTCCGCTGAAGAGATTCGTCCGTTGGGTCAGCTCCGTTTGGTCGGCCGCCACTCCGAGCGCCGCGACCCTCCACTTCCCTGTCCGGCCCAACAGCTTCACGCCGCCGAGGAGGGGCACGATTTCTCCCGCGTAGAGGCCCATCCTGCGGGAGAAGAACGGGATGAAATCGCGACCGAGACCGGACCCAAACTCGAAGATGTCTGAGCCCTCGAGGAAGAACGCCCGTTTTTCTGGAAAGAAGAGAGGAAAGCGGGTGAGGTTGACCTGGCGGGTGTCGATCTCGGTTTCGGCGAAGTCCGGGTTGATGGTGAGGTATCCCGTGAGGTCGCCGGTGAAGTTCCAGGTGAGATCGCCACCGGCCTCTCCCTTGACTGCTTGCTTGCCGCTCTCGAAGTCCTTCTCCGAACGGATGAGGCCGTAGGGCGCCAATGAGAGGCCGAGGCCCTGGCGCAGGGCGCCGACACCGACCAACCGCCCCGCGCGCTGCAGGTCGATGAATTTGGCGTCGAGGGTAATGCCGCTCCACCGCAGCGTCGTCAGGTTTCGCGCGACATAGCGCTGAACATTGAACCCCCAGTTGTCCTGACCCCACCGAAAGCGAAGCGTTTGGGCCGGGATGCGGATCTCGGCGCTCCAACCGTCGGGCGTGCGGCGGGTCGCGGCGTCCCATATTCCGTCCCAATCGGTGGACATGTCCTCGGCCCCGGAAATCAGCCCGTCGAGTCGCGCCGCCGCCGCGTTGATCTCGAAGTAGTAGCCCCGACGCCCATCGGCGATCGGGTCGAGGACCACCGTCACCGTGTCATCGCCCCGCATGTTGCCGTCGCGCTGCATGGTGTGGATGGCGATTCGGGAGGGGTCGGGATCGTGACAGATGAAGCCGATGTAGATCGTCGTTGCATCCACCAACACCCGGACCTCGGTGGTGAATGGGGTGGGATCTCCAGGGTGAGGATCCTGTTGGGTGAGGTCCGGGATCACTCCCGCCTGCCGCCACGCGGGCTCGTCGAGCAGGCCATCGAGGTGGATCTCCTGGTCCGTCGATCCAGTCTCTACCGTGGGGACCGCCGCGGACGCCGGGATCGCCGCCGCGAGGATGGCGACGGCCGCCATCAAAGCTCTATCCATCAACTGACCCATTGATCTCAGCGCCCCCCATCTCCAACTTCTGCAGACTTTGAATACTGTCGCCGCGATGGACGCGAGCCCACTCGCCATTCCTCGCAGAGGGAGACGGTCGCAGCAATATGAGTATATTCGATAACAATTATCTCATCAAAGACCTGGAAATTCAGTTTGGCGCGAGGAGGCGCATCGAATCTATTCATCATGTCTGGATGGTTGACATCGATCTCCCGGAGGTCGATGATATCCATGTGAATCCAACACCCACATACATCGACAAGAGGGGGGCATGATGAAGCATCTCGTGGTCGCTTGTGTTGCTGTTTGTCTCGCGTTGGTCGGCTGTGCACGTCCGGCGGAAGAGACCGTAGTCATCGAGGAGACGACAGTCGTTGAGTGGGAGAGGGTTCTGCCCGGTCTGATGACCGAAACCCAGAAAGCTCAGCAGGAGCTCATTCTGACCGCCACCAATGCGCTGGCCGCCGAGCTGATGGGTGAGCTGACGGCGGCGCTCGACGCAGGTGACGCGAGCGCGGCGATCGCCGTGTGTCGGGAAAAGGCTCCGACGGTAGCGGCCCACGTGACCGAGGTTTACGGCCTCGAGATTGGCCGTACCTCACACCAGCTTCGCAACCCGGCCAACGTGGCGCCTGCTTGGGCAGATGCCTATGTCGCTGATCTTGTTGAGGATCCCACCTACCTGGAGGGACCCAACGGCGAGCTCGGCGCCCTGCTGCCAGTCCGCCTCAGGGCCGAGTGCCAGATGTGCCACGGTTCGGCCGACGAGATCGACGAGGAGATCATGGCAGCGCTCGCCGAATACTACCCCGACGATCAGGCGATCGGCTTTACCGAGGGTGATCTCCGCGGTTGGTTCTGGGTCGAAGCCCCGCCAGGAGAGCCCGAGGTCGAAGCGACCGAGATGTAAAGGCAGATGCCAGATGCCGGATAGCAGATACCAGATA
>PVMK01181570.1_pt1 | contig 20341 bp, 20 predicted proteins | sample 1853481 | NCBI WGS metagenome assembly PVMK01 (sample SAMN08533507, study PRJNA380276) | Marine sediment metagenome, whole genome shotgun sequencing project. | reverse complement strand
CGGAGAAATTTCACCGCCACACGGAAATCGTGTCGCGTCGGCTGGAGGGCGATATCCATCGCTATACCTTCGAGGACCTGGGTCGGCGGTCTCGCCAGTTGGCCAATGCCCTGCAGCGGCTGGGCGTTGAGCCCGGCCAGGTGGTGGGCACCATCGCCTGGAATGGCTACCGGCACATGGAGTTGTATTACGCGCTGCCCGGTATTCAGTCCATGTATCACACCATCAACCCGCGCCTGTCTACAGAGCAGTTGAGCTATGTGATCAATCACGCGGAAGCCCAGTACATTTTTGTGGAGGCGATGTTCCTGCCTATGCTGGAAAACGTGATAGTGGATATTCCGGCGGTGAAGGGCTTTATCGTACTGTGTGATGAGGGCGCCATGCCCGCCACATCGCTACCTAACGTCCATTGCTACGAAACATTGCTGGCGGCCCAGAGTGACGACTACCAGTGGCAGGACTTCGATGAGAACAGCGCCGCCGGTATCTGCTATACCTCGGGTACCACCGGTAACCCCAAGGGGGTCGTGTATTCCCACCGGGCGCTGGTATTGCAGGCCATGAACTCGGCGATCGGGCTGGAGGTGACGGCGCGGGATACCATTTTACCCATCGTCCCCATGTTCCATGTGAATGGCTGGACCATACCGTATATGGCGGCGATGCTGGGAACCACGCTGGTATTACCGGGCAAGGATCTGGACGGAGCCAGTGTGTATCAACTGCTGGATGAAGAACGGGTCACTTTTTCCGCTGGGGTGCCTACCGTGTGGCAGATGTTGTTTGACTACCTGGAGCAATCCGGTCACAAGTTACCCTGGCTGAAAAAAGCCTGCATCGGCGGTTCCGCGGCGTCCCGCTCCATGCTGGAAACCTTTCGCGATGTCTACGATGTGGACCCGCAACACGCCTGGGGTATGACCGAGACTACGTCCATGGGGTCATCACCCAGTACGACTGCCCGGGTGGCGGCGCAGGGTGAAGAGGCGATGATGGATGCGAAAATGACCCAGGGCAGGGCGGTGTTTGGCGCTGAACTGAAGGTCGTTGACGACGCCGGTGAGGAGTTACCTCACGATGGCAAGTCTGCCGGCAATCTCCATATCCGCGGCTGGGCCGTATCCAGCGCCTACCTGAAAGGGGAGAGTAACAAGGAATTCCTGGAGGGCGGCTGGTTCGATACCGGTGATATCGCGCTCATTAACGAGGACGGCTATCTGCAGCTGACCGACCGCGCCAAGGATATGATCAAGTCAGGTGGTGAGTGGATCAGTTCCATCGATCTGGAAAACGCCGCCATTGGCCACCCGGATGTGGCGGCGGCCGCAGTAATTGGCGTGTATCACCCCAAGTGGGATGAACGGCCCCTGCTGATCGTGGTGCTAAAGCCAGGTGCTACCCTGGATAGAGACAGCATCCTCGGGCACCTGGAGGGTAAGGTGGCCAAATGGTGGTTTCCGGATGACATCGTAGCGGTGGCGTCTTTGCCCATGGGTGCGACCGGTAAAGTCCAGAAAAACGAATTGCGCGCGCAGTTTAAAGATTACTCGTTGCCTGGAGCCTGATGTGAAAAACAGTGAAGCCTTGATCCAGCAGGTTCTACAGGAGCGCCCCGAGCCAACCGTGGCGCTCAACCCCCTGACCGGTCTGCACCTTGATGACCTGAAAGATATTTTTTCAAAAACCACTCTGCAGGGCGCGCGTCAGCCCCTGATCCTCGCCAAGCACGCGGCAAACCACACCCGCAAACTGGTTGATATCCTGGCGCGCAGAGCGGACCTGGCGCCGGAAAAGTCGGACTCGCGCTTCAGGGACGATGCCTGGCGGGACAACGGTGGTTATATGCGCTTGATGCAGTCTTACCTGGCCTTGAACGAGTCCCTGCAGGAGTGGGTTGATGACCTGGACCTGGGTGCCGTCGACAGGCTGCGCGCGGATTTTCTGTTGCGCATAATCGGCGATTCTATCTCACCGACCAATACCCTGTTGGGCAACCCCCAGGCCCTGCGTAAGGCGCGCGAAACCCGCGGCGGGAGTTTGTTGCAGGGCATGAAAAATCTGCTCGCGGATGTACGCGACAATCATGGTATTCCCTCCCAGGTAAAAGGCGACAGTTTTATCCTGGGGGAAAATATCGCCACCTCACGCGGCGCCGTTGTCTTCAAGAATGATGTGTTGGAGTTGATCCAATATGCGCCCACTACCGGGCAGGTGCACAGGCGCCCCCTGTTAATGGTGTCGGCGATGATCAACAAGTTTTATGCGCTTGACCTGACGCCGGAGAAAAGTTTTATCAAGTTCTGTGTCGACAACGGATTGCAGGTGTTCGCGGTCAGCTGGGCCAACCCGGGGATGGAACATGCGGATTGGGGTATCGAGAGATATGCCCTGGCGGTAATGGAGGCGATTACCGCCGTGAAATCCATTACCCGCTGTAAAGCCCTGAACCTGTTCTCCCTCTGCTCTGGCGCCATGATGACCTCAGCCATGGCCGCCTGCCTGAAAGCCCGGGGTGATAACTCGATTCACTCCATGACCATCGGTGTCTGCATGCTGGAGATGCAGCAACATGATATGGAGATGAGCGCATTTGCCAATCAGGAAGTCTTTGAGCGGGTGAAGAAACGCTCCAGGAAGGCGGGTGTACTGCGTGGTCACGAGCTGGCCCTGTCCATGTTGTGGCTCAGGCCCCAGGACCTGATCTGGAGTAATGTCGTCAACAATTACCTGCTGGGCAATGAACCGCCGGAATTTGATTTACTGTACTGGAATAACGACTGGACCAATTTGCCCTCTCAACTGCACGCGGATGTGATCGATATGTTTTCGATGGCGTGCTTGTCCACGCCGGGGGAGATGAGCATTGACGGTACGGCGCTGGATTTACAGGCGCTGGACTGCGACAAGTTTTTCCTCGGCGGATTGTCGGATCATATTACGCCCTGGAAAGCCTGCTATCGCGCCGCCGGGGCCTTCGGTGGCGACAAGGAATTTTTGCTGTCCAACAGCGGGCACATGCAAACCATGCTCAATTCTCCAAAGAAGAAAAAGGCCAGCTTCTTTATCAACAAAGCACTGCCCGGTGAGGCGGATACCTGGCTGGAGCAGGCGGAACTGCAACAGGGGTCCTGGTGGTTGTACTGGCGGGACTGGGTACAGTCGCGTTCCCTCGCCAAAAAGAAGGCGCCGCTGCGTCTGGGCAACAAGGCATATCCGGCGGGCGTGGCCGCGCCGGGCGACTATGTCTATCAACAATCTGAGTAAGGGCCAGGAGGTTCTGTGAGTAAGCAAAACGGAAATTGGATTGATATTGGATGGTACACCTTTCGCGGTATGAAAATACGCTATGGCGTGCGGCGCGGTAAAGCGGGTGGCACGCCCCTGGTCATATTCAATGGTGTGGGCCAGAGTATAGAAGTGCTGCAGCCCCTTATTGAGGCATTGGGTGATGTGGAAGTTATTACCTATGATGTACCCGGAACCGGGCTTTCTGATACACCGGCATTACCCTGGCGTTATCGCCGGCACGCCGAGCTGGCGGCTGCTCTGCTGGATCATCTGGGCTATAAAAGTGTGACCGCCATGGGCATCTCCTGGGGCGGTCCGCTGGCACAGCAGTTCACCAGGCAAAATCCCGACCTCGTACAGAAGCTGATTCTTACCGTATCGCCACCGGGAAACCTGATGGTGCCCGGCAAGCCCGGTGTGTATTGGCGTATGGCTCACGTGAAGCGTTTCACCGATCGCAATTATATGCGCAGTATCGCCAGCCATATATACGGTGGCACCATTCGCACGGATGACTCATCACTGGATGCACACATAGAGAGGTTGCTGCCACCCGGTCGGCGCGGCTATCTCTACCAGGCCCTGACCATGTGGGGCTGGACCAGCCTCGCCTGGCTGTGGCGGCTCAAGCAGCCTACACTCATTATCCAGGGGGAGGATGACCCGATGGTGCCGAACCTGAATGCGCACATAATGGCCTGCCTGATTCCCGACTCACAGCTGGAATTTGTCGACTGCGGGCATATGTTAATACTGACCCGTGTGCCGGAAGTGTCCAGGTTGGTGAAGAGCTTTATGGTGGCCTGACTATGACTGCAACTAACCCGACATTTAATACCTCTGAACTGGCTGCCTATCTGGAGCGGCACATAGCCGGTTTTCGTGGCCCGATAACTCTTGAGAAATTCGACCAGGGGCAATCGAACCCGACATTTCTGCTCACCGGGCAAAGCGGCCGCTATGTACTGCGGCGCAAGCCACCGGGTGAGTTGCTGGCTTCGGCCCATGCGGTCGATCGTGAATACCGGGTGCTTGTGGCGCTCGCAGATACCGATGTCCCGGTCCCGCAGGCTTTACACCTGTGTGAAGACGACAGCGTCATCGGCTCCATGTTCTATGTGATGAGTTTTGAGGACGGCCGGATATTCTGGGATCCGGCATTGCCGGAGGTGGAACGTGAGCAGCGTCGCCCAATTCTCGAAGCGCAGGTACGGGTGCTGGCGGCAATGCACAATGTGGATGTTGCGTCCGTCGGTTTGTCTGATTACGGCCCGGCGGCAAACTATTACGAGCGGCAGATCAGGCGCTGGACGAAGCAATACCAGGCGGCGGCAATCGGGCAGATCCCGGCGATGGAGACCCTGATGCAGTGGCTGCCGGCGAATATTCCGGCAAGCGGCGACGACATCAGCCTTATTCACGGCGACTATCGCCTGGACAATATGATTTATCACCCCAGCGAGCCCCGCGTACTGGGGGTACTGGATTGGGAGTTGTCGACCCTGGGCCACCCCCTGGCCGATCTGGCCTATCTTTGTGTGTGTATGCGCCTGCCTGAAGTGGGCCCCCTGAAGGGGCTACACGGTGTGGATCGGGGGCAACTGGGGCTGCCGAGTGAGGAGGAGCTTGTAGCACTTTATTGTCAATTGCGTGGTATCGACGCCATCGATAACTGGCAGTTCTACCTGGCCTTCAGCTACTTTCGGCTTGCATCTATCTGCCAGGGCGTATTCAAACGCGCCCAGGCCGGTAACGCCTCCGATAGCAAGGCGATCTCCCGGGGCAATGTGGCGCCGGAACTGGCCGAAATGGCCATCAAACTACTTGAGGAAGGAAAATCGTTATGAACGACAATTTATTTGATCTGTCCGGCAAAGTGGCGCTGGTAACCGGCGCCAGTCGCGGCATCGGTGAAGAAATCGCCCGGGTACTGGCTCGCAATGGCGCCCATGTGATTGTGTCCAGTCGCAAGCTCGAGGGCTGCCAGGCGGTGGCAGACAGTATTGTCGAGGCCGGTGGCAGCGCGTCGGCCTTTCCCTGCCATGTGGGCAGTATGGAGGATATCAGCGCGCTGTTTGCACATATACGCGAGAGTCACGGTGTGCTCGATGTACTGGTGAACAATGCCGCCACCAACCCCTACTATGGCCACATCCTCGACACCGACATCGGCTCGTTTCAAAAGACAGTCGATGTAAACGTGCGTGGCTATTTCTTTATGTCCATCGAGGCGGGTAAGTTGATGCGCGATAACGGCGGTGGCGCCATTGTTAATACGGCATCGGTGGCCGGTATCCAACCCAGCCCGGGGCAGGGTATTTACGCGGTAAGCAAGGCGGCGGTGATCAATATGACACGCGCCTTTGCGGGTGAGTGTGGTGAGCACAATATCCGGGTAAACGCCCTGCTGCCAGGGCTTACCCAGACCAAATTCGCCGGCGCCCTGTTCGACAATCCGGAGTTTTACGACGAGGCGGTGCGGGCCATTCCCCTGAAGCGCCATGCCAGTCCCGCAGAGATGGCCGGCGTGGTATTGATGCTGGTGTCCGGCGCGGGCAGCTACATCAACGGGGAGTGCATAACCGTGGACGGCGGTCTTACCGCTACCCGGCTGTAAGTGCCAAAACAAACAAACGAAACTGATGAGGAAAATGAAATGAGCCTGGTAGAGAAAATACATCACTATGCCGCCATGATGAAATCTGATTTTGAGGGGTCGCTGGACCTGCTGTCAGATGACGTGGTCTGGATCAACCTGTTACCGGAGCATGTGCCTTTTGGCGGCACGTATACGGGCAAGGCGGAAGTCGTCGGCTACTTCACGCAGATGGCGGCGGCCTTCGAAATCGGCGACTACCTTTGGGATACCTTCGACTATATCGAGTCCGGCAACACCCTGGTGATGGTCGGGTTCGAGAAAGATGGCGTGGCCATCCCCACCGGTAAGGTATTCGATCTGCACTTCGTGTGGGTGGTGAAGTTCAACGATGAAGGAAAGATCTGCTACCTGCGGGAGCACAACGACACCGCGGCTATCGGCGATGCGTTCAAGTCATGAAGGCGCACCTGGAGAGAATCGTGTTTAAATCAAAAATATTTGCACCGTTATTATTGACGGTTTTCGCTGCGGGCGCGGCACAGGCGGCCAGCCCCGGGGAAAACATCGTGTTCGATGCGGAGTTTGTACAACTGCGCGCCCAGCACGGTGAAGAATGGGCGGCGGAAGACAAGATGCTGCGCGCCAAGCTGGCCGAGATGCGTAAAAAACACGGCCAGCCTCCCAATATCGTCCATATCATGTGGGATGACCACAGCCTGGGGGAAGTGGGAATACGCCAGATGAATAAAGTGCTGGGCTACGATACCCCCCGCATTAACCAGATGGCGGATGAAGGCATCAGCTTTACCCGCATGTATACCGAGCCCTCCTGTACCCCGACCCGCACCGCCGCCCTGACCGGGCGCATTGCCGCCCGGGCCGGCATGCACAAGGTGGGATTTCCACCCGATGGCATGGGCCTGAACAAGGACGAGGTGACCATCGCTGAAATCCTGACGAAAGTGGGTTACAAAACGGCCTTTGTCGGCAAGGCTCACCAGGGCGATATCGAACAGGCCTACATGACAAACCAGGGTTTTGATTACGCCAATTTTTCCATGTACAACCAGTTCCCCTTCATGATGTGGCATGAATTCATGGGCCCCAGTGGCGCGGTCCAGGGTCTGTTTAAATCGCAGTGGGACAGGAAATACACGCTCGATGAAAACTTCCGTCCGCTGGGTTACGTGAACCAGCTGGAGGGCCGCAAAGGTGAAAACCCCCGGGTGTTTAGCGGTACCACTATAGGCGACTACAAGAAACTGCTGCGCACGCATCAGCAGATTGTGATCGACTATCTTGGCGAGGCTGCCAAGAGTGACAAGCCATTCTACCTGGCTTACTGGCCCCACGTTTACGACGCCGTGCGCAAGCCGGAAGACCTGACTACCAGTGCCAGCACCTGGTTTGCCCAGAGTGTGGTGGAGCTGGACCGTGATATCGGCCAGATCATGGACACGCTACAGGAGCTGGGGCTGTCGGAGAACACCCTGGTTATCGCCATGGCAGACAATGGCCCCATGCATGAACTGGCGCCATTGGGGCCACACGAGTCCATTCTTCGCGGCGGCAAGGGCGATTACCTGGAAGGGGGTATCCGGGTGCCCGCATTCGCCTGGTGGCCCGGTGTGATCGATGAAGACCAGGTGGTGGGTGACATGATCAGCGTGCACGATCTGTTTACCACCTTTATCAGCCTGGCCGGTGGCCTGGACAAAGTTCCCACGGACCGGGTGATCGACGGTGTGGACCAGACCGCCCTGTTGCTCAATGGTGACGGGCACTCCCGGCGCGACTACCTGCACATTTATACCGGGGACATTCTGGCGGCGTCTATCAAACAGCAGTTCAAGCGCACCTGGATTGGCGACAAGCCCGGCTTGATGGGGGATAGCTTCACCGACCTGTATAAAGACCCGCGGGAACAGCACCTGAAGATGGCGCCTTACCTCTGGGCCTGGGCCGCCTTTGATCATATGCGCGAGCGCCATTTGAATATGATCCAGCAATACCCCAATCGCAAGCAGACTCATGGGGTGCCTTATGAGGGTATCGTGGATTTGCCTGCGGAGGCCAAAGCCCTGGCGGCAAGAGTGCCGACCACTTATTGAGCGTTGAGCCTGGCCTTGATGTAGATCAGAACCGATGGTCGTGGTCGGTGTAGAATTATCTCACAGACGAATGGTACTTAATTAAGCTCATTTGCTACAGGTTAACATGTAGCAGCCCTCTCTGAGGGCGACCGGACCTGAGCCAGAGTGGCCTGTCGCGGCCAAAGGCCGCTGCTACAGATGCCCATAGCAAGCGCAAAGAGCTTAACTAAGTGCCATTCATCTCACAGACTAACTGTGGCCTTGCAATGTGTTACCACCGGAGAGAATCATGGACTTTTCATACAGCGAAAAAACCGAACAGCTGCGCGCTCAACTGCGCAACTTCATGGAAGACCACATTGTGCCGCGCATCGGCCAGTGGAGTGAGGAGATCCACGGCGGCACCTTTCCTGTCTCCTTTATGGAAGACCTGAAAAACCTCGCCAAAGCCGAGGGCCTGTGGAACCTGTTCCTGCCCCATTTGCGCGATGGCGAACCGGGCACCCAGCTCACCAACCTGGAATACGCGCCCCTGGCAGAGATCATGGGCAGGATTCCCTGGTCTTCCGAGGTGTTCAATTGTAACGCCCCGGATACCGGCAATATGGAAGTGCTGCACATGTTCGGCTCCGAGGCACAGAAGGGGCAGTGGCTGACGCCGTTGCTCAATGGCGACATCCGCTCCGCCTTCGCCATGACGGAGCCGGATGTGGCCTCATCGGATGCCACCAATATCCAGACCTCTATTACGCGGGACGGGGATGATTATGTCATCAACGGTCGCAAGTGGTTTATCACCAATGCCCACCATCCCAATTGCCGGATATTCATTGTGATGGGCAAGACGGACTTCGAAGCGGATACCCACCGGCAGCAGTCCATGGTCCTGGTACCCATGGACACCCCGGGGGTGGAGCTGGTGCGCAATATTACCACTATCAATCATCACTCACCTGAGGGTCACTCGGAAGTATTGTTCCGCGATGTGCGGGTGCCCGCCAGTAACCTGATCGCCAACGAGGGCGACGGCTTTATGATTGCCCAGGCACGCCTCGGTCCCGGTCGTATTCACCACTGCATGCGCGCCATCGGCATGTCTGAAGTCTGCCTGGAGCTGATGGTCGCCCGCTCCCAGGAGCGCAAGACTTTCGGCAAGTACCTGTACCAGCACGGCAGCATCTCCGAGTGGATCGCCCGCTCTCGCATCGAGATCGAGCAGGCGCGCCTGTTGGTACTGAAGGCGGCATCGATGATCGACCAGGTGGGTGCCAAGGGCGCGCGCAAGGAAATCTCCATGATCAAGGTCGTTGCGCCGACTCTGTTGACCACCATAGCCGATCGCGCCATGCAGGTATTCGGTGCCATGGGTGTCAGCCCGGATACGCCACTGGCGGATTTTTATACCGGGGGACGCGTACTGCGCTTTGCCGATGGCCCGGACGAGGTGCACCTACAGACTATCGCCAGGCTGGAGCTCAAGGAGAGTCAGGACAACCTGCTGAATATCGCAAAATACTTAACGCCACCAGACCGTTGAGGGGTGCCAGGTCGGCACCTGATGGTGGAATGATGGGCGTGGGCGCATTGGCGTTAATAGAGTAGGCGATACATCGCCGACGAGCCGAAGTCAGAGCTTCTTCAACTCGGCCGCGAGATTATTGCGGAAGTCATCCTCGGCATCCGCCGCAAGGGAAATGTAGAACCCACAGAGAGATTGCTTACGGAGTTCGTCAAGGGGTATGACATGATGAGCCCAGTCCCGGAAGGCAATCTGGTGGTTGCGGATCATCTGCTCTACCAGCAGTTCACTGTCGATTTCGCCCCGCAGCCGACCTTCTTTCCTGGCGTCGCGACACAGCTTGCCGGCGTACTTTCTCAGTGGCGCCCGCTTGAAGCCGTAGTCGCTGTGCTCATCTGATTCATTTTCCAGGCGCTCGCTGGCCAGTGCCGCAGCCCGGTAATAGCCCTCGTCGTGAGCAATCATTTGCGTGAATGTGCTCATCATCAGTGCCGGCAGTTGCTCCGTGGGGCAGGGGAGTTTGCTCTCCAGAGAAGCCTCGAAATCCGCGAAGGCGCCCATTACCAGGGCTTTCAACACTTCCGCCTTGTTGCCGATCAGGTTGTAAATCGTGGGCACGGTGATACCCGACACCTCCGCCAGGCAGCGCAGGTTCAGGGCGTCGTAGCCGCCTTCCGCCAGCATTTTGCGCGCCTGTTCCAGTATGCGCTCACGGCGCTTTTCCATGTTCAGGGTTCGGGTGTCGGACATACTATATAAGATCTTGTGTTTAAAATTATAACGATGTTAAAATCATAACAATGTTAAAGCAGTTAACGCAAGTTTCAATGACATCCCCTGAGGCCATCCCAGGATGAGCAGGTGGCCCCTCGCAGGTCTGGTATTCGCACTGACCGCTTCGCTATTGTATTACGGTATGGCAAGGGGGGATGATGGCGCGCCGCTACAATCCGCACAGTCACTGCGGGATGCGCCCACATCGGTCAAGGTTGTTACCGCCTACACTGCCGACGAGGCGCCGAGATTTCCAGGTCGGGTGGAGGCAGGTGACAGCGCCATGCTGGCCTTCCGCGTTGCCGGTCAGCTGCGTGAACTCAAGGTGCTCATGGGGGATCGGGTGAACAAGGGTGCGGTACTGGCGGAGCTGGATCCCACGGATTACCGGCTGAATCTCGAGGCGAGACAGGCCGAGTTCGACCTGGCGCAGCTGGAAGCGGAGCGGGCAACCGCCTTGTATACGCAAAAACTGATTAGTGAGGACCAATACGACACTGCCCAGACCGCGCTGGCAACCAACGAAGCGAGACTAGAACAGGCGCGGGACCAGCTGTCATTTTGCAAACTTACCGCGCCTTTTTCCGGCGCGATAGCCTTTACCTACGCCATGCCCTCGGAAATAGTGGCGCCACAACAGCCTGTATTGAATCTACAGGACACATCGACACTGGATATCCGCTTCAATCTGCCCCCGCGCTTTCAGCGCTTGCTGGAAGGGGAGGACAGGGCGGTGTTTACCGTGATGTTTGAATTAATGCCCGGTGTCCATCTCGATGCCCGATACAAGGAAGTGGGCATGCAACCGGATCCGGATACCAATAGCTATCCTGTGACCCTGCTGGTCAACTCGCCGGATGATTTTTCCGCCAGGCCGGGAATGCCGGTGACTGTTCGCCTGCACCACCCGAGCCTGTCGGGCGGCCGCTGGGTTGTACCCGCAGAGGCGCTGTTTGACCGCTCCGGTGAGGTGGCCCATGTCTGGCGCATTGAAACGTCGAGCATGACGGTACAAAAAGTGGCGGTTGAACTGGACGCCGGTACGGGGTGTTGCGAGCGGGCTTGAATCCCGGGACCAGATTGTTGCTGCAGGTGTTGGTCGCTTGCAGGAAGGCAGCGTGTGCGGCCCTGGGTGCGCGAGCGTGTAAGTGAACACGGGTCCACTGCGCCTTATTTGCGGCACCGTCCTCATGGGACTTTCCAGCGTATTTTTGTTGGCGGCGTGCGAGCAGGACAGAGTGTCGCCCCAGCCCCGACTTACTGTCGAGGTCTATGAGGTAGGCCGGGCCATCGTAAAGCGGGAGAGATCGTTTAACGGCCGGGTGGTTCCCGCCGATCTTACCCGTGTCTCCTTCCGTATTCCCGGTAAAATCGACCACCTGGCCGTGCAGGCGGGGCAGCGAGTGGGTCAGGGCCAGATCCTCGCGCAAATCGAAGATTCCATCCAGAGCCAGGTATTGGTTTCTGCCAGAGCCCGGTACCAGTTGAGTCGACGGCAGCTGGAGCGCGCAGAAAATCTGCATAAGCGGGATGCGCTCACGTCTGCCCAGCGAGACCAGCTGCAGGCGGGTTTTCGCCTGGCCGAGGCCAATCTCAAGCTGGCGGAAGCCGGGCTGTCCTACACACTGGTGAAGGCGCCGTTCGACGGCACCGTGGCGCAAGTGAACAAAGAACTCTATGAAGCGGTGGCGGCGGGGGAGACGGTTGTCACGGTCTACCGCAATGATCGGACCGACGTACTGATCAATATCCCGGATATCCTGCCCGCGAAGAGTCACCAGGCCAGAGATATCAGGACTCTACAGGTGAGGGCGGTTTTCTCCGGCGAGCCGGATGTATACACCATGCGTTACCTGAAGGGTTCCGCTGCGCGCAGCCCGAAAACCCAGGCGTTTCAATTCTGGATCACCATGGCGACGCCCAAAATCACTTTTCCTCCCGGCCTGCCTGTTACCATCACCACCGATTTGCAGGAAGCGGGTTTCAGTACCGAGACCGGCCTTGTCCTGCCGTTGACAGCGCTGGAGGCGGCAGCGCAGGAAGAGGCTTTCCGGGTCTGGCGGTATGAAGACGGTATCGTAAATCCTCAACCTGTGGAGGTGGGTCGCATAACCCAGCAGGGGGCATTGATCAGGAGCGGCCTGCAAGCGGGTGACCTCATCGTCACCAGCGGTTTGTCACGCCTCAGTGCCGGCCAGGCCGTCGATATCCAATTACAGAACCAGGGGCAGTAATTCGCCATGAATGTTGCCGAGTATTCGATACAACACCGCACCGTCAGCTGGATGGTGCTCGTTCTCCTGTTGGTAGGAGGCGCCCTGTCGTTTCTCGACCTGGGCCGCCTGGAAGATCCGCCCTTCATACGCAAGGACGCGATGATCGTCAGTGCTTATCCCGGCGCCACCGCGGAAGAGGTGGAGCTCGAGCTCACCCATGCTCTGGAAAACGCTATTCGCCAGATGGCGGAGGTTCACACCATCCGCTCCACTTCCAAGCCCGGCCTGTCCCAGATCGTGGTGGAAATGGACAAGGAGATGAAGCCGCACAAAATAGAGCAGGTGTGGGACAAGCTGCGGCGGAAGATCGCCGACGTGGAACCCCAGCTGCCCCAGGGCGCCACCGTGCCACGGGTATACGATGACTATGGCGATGTGTACGGCATCACCCTGATGGTCACCGGTGAGAATTATGAATTCGCCGAGCTGAAACAATACGTCGAGGCTTGCAGCGGGAGCTGGAACTGGTGCAGGGGGTTGGCAAGGTCTCCCTGTTTGGCGAGCAGCAGGAACAGATTTTTGTGGAGATCTCCCTGAAAAAACTCGCGGCCCTGGACCTGGACATGCACCGGTGGTCGGATTCCTGAACCAGCAGAACTCGGTGCTGGATGCCGGCGGGTAACCGTTAACGGGGAGATGATGTACCTGAGGCTGGGTGGCCTGGATATGGAAATCGACCCGGTGATTCACGGCAGGGACAGCGGCCAGTTGATACGGCTGTCCGACGTGGCGACTATCCGCCGCGGGTATCAGGAAATTCCGCAGCACCTGATCAGGATGAACGGCAAGCCGGCGATCGCCCTGGGTATTTCCTTTGCAGACGAGGTGAACGTGGTCGAGGTCGGTCAGCGTATCGACGACCGGCTGGCGCAACAGGAGCAGTTTCGCCCCGCCGGCATTTCTGTGGAGAATTTGTACAACCAGCCCAACGAGGTGAAAAAGTCCGTCAAAGGTTTTCTGCTTAACCTCGGCACCTCCCTTTTGATCGTCATCGGGGCGCTGCTGCTGACCATGGGCTGGCGCAGCGGCCTTGTCGTGGGCGCTACCTTGCTGCTGACCATGCTCGGCACCTTTATTCTGATGAAAATTGGCGGCTGGCAGCTGCACCGCCTGTCCCTGGGTGCGTTGATTATCGCTCTGGGTATGCTGGTTGATAACGCCATCGTCGTGGTGGAGGGTGCCATGGTGGGGGTGACCCGCGGTGTCAGTAAACGGCAGGCGTTACGCGATCGTCAAGCAGACCAGGTGGCCTCTGCTCGCCTCCACCCTTATCGCCATCCTGGCGTTCACACCCTTTGGCCTTTCGGATTCGGACACCGGCAAATCATGAAGGCCATGTTCTGGGTGTTGACCTATTCGCTGTTTTTAAGCTGGATCCTGGCGATTTCCCTCACGCCTTTCCTGGTGGACATCCTGATGCGCGATGTGGATGCCACCGGCGCAACCGGCGAGGATCCCTATCGGGCCTGGCCTACCGCAGCTATCGAGAAAGTCCTCGATACGCGCTGAACTTTCGCAAGAGTGTTATCGTGATCATGGTGCTGCTGCTGGGGCTCTCACTCTACGGCATGGGGCATGTCAAGAAAGCGTTTTTTACCGCCTCCAACACGCCGATGTTTTACATGGATATCTGGTTGCCTTACGGCACCGATATTCGTACCACGCTCGCCACTGTGGAGGAGGTTGAAGCCTTCATCCGGCAAAACGAGGCGGTGGAGTTTGTGTCGTCCACGGTGGGCCGGGGCGCCCCACGCTTCTTCATGACTTACCTGCCCGAGCAGAGTTTTGAAAACTTTGGCCAGCTCCAGGTCCGCGCGAACAACCTGCAGGCGATGCGCGAATTCATGCCGCAACTGGATGCCCAAATGTACGTGCGCTTCCCGCAGGTTCTACACCAGATGAGGGAGATGGTATTCGGACCGCCCACCCGCTCAGAGATCGAGGCGCGCTTTCGGGGCCCGGACCCGGATGTACTGCGCGACCTGGGAAATCAGGCGGCTGCCATTATCCGCTCCGACTACGCTGCCCGCAGCGTGTATGTCAATTGGCAGGAGCGCGGCAAGGAGCTTGTTCCTATGGTCAATGAATCTGAAGCGCGGCGCCTCGGTATCAGCAATGAGGAAATAGCCAGCAGCCTGAAAATCGCCTTCGGGGGCTTGCCCGTGGGTGTCTATCGCGATGGCACACGCAAATTGCCCATCCTGGTGCGCCTGCCGGAGCAGGAGCGGGTGGCGCGCAGTCTGGAGGCGATGCGCGAATATATGCCGCAACTGGATGCCCAAATGTACCTGCGCTTCCCGCAGGTTCTGCACCAGATGAGGGAGATGGTGTTCGGGCCGCCCACCCGCTCAGAGATCGAGGCGCGCTTTCGGGGCCCGGACCCGGATGTACTGCGCGACCTGGGAAATCAGGCGGCTGCCATTATCCGCTCTGACGCCGCTGCCCGCAGTGTGTATATCAATTGGCAGGAGCGCGGCAAGGAGCTTGTTCCCATGGTCAATGAATCTGAAGCGCGGCGCCTCGGTATCAGCAATGAGGAGATAGCGATCAGCCTGAAAATGGCTTTTGGCGGCTTGCCCGTGGGGGGCTATCGCGATGGCATACGCAAACTGCCCATCCTTGTGCGCCTGCCGGAGCGGGAGCGGGTGGATTTCGACCGCATCGAAACCTGCGCCTGTGGAGCCCGTCGCTGCAAACCTATGTGCCTATTCAGCAGGTTGTCAGTCGTGTGGACATGCGCTGGAGCGACACGCTGATTCGTCGCAAGGACCGACAGCGCACCCTCACCGTGATGTCCAGCTATGACAAATTCAGCGGCCAGCCGGTAGAACAGTTGTTCCAGCGCATCAGGCCGGGGTAGAGGCCATACCCCTGCCGGCTGGCTACAGCCTCGACTGGGGCGGTGAATTCGAGAACTCGCAGCGCTCGCTGAAGGGCGCTTTCGGCGGCTTGCCCCTGGCGCTGTTGGTAATGTTCGCACTCACGGTTTTGTTGTTCAACTCCCTGCGCAGGTCCCTGGTGATCTGGCTGACCGTACCGCTGTCCATGATTGGCGTATCGATCGGCCTGCTGTCCATGAACCTGCCGCTGACCTTTCCGGCCATCCTGGCATGCTGGCGCTGATCAGGCATGATCCTGAAAAACGGCATCGTCCTGATCGACCAGGTCATGGTTGAGCTCGATGCCGGGAAGGATACCTATAATGCGGTTCGCGACAGCGCGATCAGCCGCATGCGTCCCGTTTCCATGGCCGCTGCAACCACTGTGCTGGGTATGATACCGCTGGTGAGTGACCCATTTTTTGCCTCCCTGGCCGTCACCTTTATTTTTGGTCTGAGCTTTGCCACGGTCCTGACGCTGGTCTTTGTGCCGGTGTTATACCTGTCCCTGGCGAAATAGTGCTCCGATAGTGATTCTGCATGCAAATCAACACCTACCGGATCTTCTGTCCCAGTGTGCTCAGTATTATGATTTCGACTGTTTCCGCTCGGCCCGCAGCCGCCGTTTCCTGGTCATGCGGCGCCGGGCGTAATAGGACAGCGCATCCCGGGCCAGCGCTTTATCTTCCGGCGATAACTTATCGCAGCCCCTGTATTGTTTGTAGAGATAAAGCAGGTCTACTCTTCTGACATGTCCGCTCAGCCCTTCCTCGAGGTGGGCCAGGTCGCGCACAATACCGCGGCGCAACATGAAGCTCGGCGGGTGATGTCCGCTGGGGCAATCGAAAAAGAACAGCTGGGAATCGCTGCCAGCCCCTCTTACCAGTATATTCCTGGGCTTCAGGTCCTTGTGATAAAAACCCCTGGCGTGTAACTCGCGTGCAGCCATGGCGACCTGTGCCAGGATGCGCCGCGCACCGGTCACGCCGTGTTTGTACAGCTCGTCTCTGCGGATTAGTTCCTCGAGGTCAATCGCATTGGTGACCTCGGCGGTAACGAGCATCGCCCGCCGCAGGAGGCCGGCCCGGTACTCGTGACCCCTGGCTACGACCTCCGGGGTGCGCAGGCCAATGGAAGCAAAGAACTCGAGATTGCGCACTTCTCGCCGGTAGCGACTGATACGCAGCCAGTCTTTGATCCTGCTGCCTCTGCCGGCAAAAGTCTTGACGTAATAGTTGCGTTGCAGCGACAGGATGGCCACGCCGCTGCGGCGGTCCCGGGTGAGCTGCTGCATGGGTTCCTGCAGCAGGCGCTGCATGGATTTGAAAATCTCTCGGTTATCTTGAGGGACTGATGGCCAGTCTACGTGCCAGTAGCTGTGGCAGGAAAATGTGCCCGAGAAGGGCCTCATCCGTATTTCAAATTAACGCGTCACGCCGCCCAGCGGCCAGTTAAAGGAGATACTGGCGAACCAGATTTCGTTGGTCTTATAGTCACCCTGCAGGTCGAATATTGGCGCCGCTTTATTACTATCGATGTCTGCGTCGCCATAGTCTGCATAGACCACGCTGCCGCTGATGCGCATGCCGCTCTCTCGCAGATAGTCGAAGCCCGCCGCATAGCGGTACTGTTCATCGATCGGCATGTCGGCGGTACGATCCTTGGCGTCCACCGGATCGGTGTCGTAGGCCATTCCGGCCCGGAGCGTCCAGTGGCGGTCCAGGCGGTAATCAGCGCCCACAGCGTAATGGTAGGTATCTTGCCAGTTACGGGGCAGGCTTGCGCCGCCCGTATTGGTTGAGATGAAGACGTCCTTTAACTCACTCCAGTTGTCCCAGCCCCAGGTGGCGTGAAGGCTCCATTGTTGATTGAGGTCGTGGCTCAATCCCACCCGGGCAATGGCGGCCATGGTCAGGTTGGTTTCCACACCGACCTGGCCCAGCAAGTCAGCGGATATATCGCCATCGTACTTGAAATCGAATTTTGAGGTCGCGCGACCACCCAGTCGGGTGTGATCGCTGAACTCATACAGAAAGCTCAATGATCCAGCAACCTGAACATCGTCGCCATCCAGGTTAACCTGGCCGTCGGGGCCCTGCAGCGGGCTGTTCTCATTAGGTACCGCTATATCCATATCCAGCTTAGAGTACATGACCGGTACCGCCGCCCCGACCGATAGCTTGTCGGTCACGCGATAGCTGACTGCGGGCACCGCGCCGATGACAATAATGGACACGTCCTGTACCTGGTAACGCCCTGCCCAGTCGTCATCGTAATCGAGCGCCGAGCCCGTCAGGGCCACACCGGAAATACCGACAACCCACCTGTCATTCAACGGGTGAGCATAAAAGACACTGCCACCTGGCGCCGGACCGGCGGCATTACCTCCGTCCCCGTTGCCATTGGCGATGCCGCTTCGCTCTACATCGAATTCGATGTTAGGTGCGATTACACTGGCGGAAACCAGGATTTCGGAGCGCTTCAGTTTGCTCATGGCCGCGTGGTTAAAGAACGCATCGGTGGCGTCGCCGTTGCCCGCTTCCTCGCCTGCACCGGCACGGCCCTGGGTGGGCTGCCCGTACTCGGTTATCCACAGGCCACCAGCCAGGACCTGGTTGGCGCCCAGCAGGGCCAGCGCGATTGCGCTTCGCTTAAGCAGGGTTTTCATGGACATCATTCCTTTGAAGCATCTTTTATGGCGGGGTTATCGAGTGGAAGGCCACTTGGCCATGCTACCGACTTACTGCAACCCTATGTTACACAAGGATTAATAAATGGCCACAGGGTATTCCGGTGGTATTCACACCGCTACCGCGTAGCGGTAGTGGAAGGTAGCATCAGGCACAGGCCCTCCCCCTCGATATTTACCTGCAACAGTGAAATACTGTTAAGCAATGCGTATTCTTGCCCCCCTTTTGGCGTTGCTCCTGCCCGCCGGCGTATCGAGCGCTACTTTTGAGTTGCCGCCGCCGGAATTTGATCTTGTCGGCGCGATTCAGGTGGTGCGGGCACTGCCCGAAGACACGCTGCTCGATGTCGCGCGGCGTTATGATATAGGCCAGGAAGAGATCGTGCGTGCCAACCCCGACGTCGATCGCTGGCTGCCCGGGGCTGTAGCGAAGATCATCGTTCCGTCACGCCGTATTTTGCCGTCTGTACCCCGCGAGGGCCTGGTGTTGAACCTGCCCGAGATGCGCCTGTACTACTACCCCGAACCGGAGCCCGGCCAATCCGCTGAGGTGCAGACCTATCCCGTCAGTATCGGGCGCATGGACTGGGCCACTCCCCTGGGAGAGACGAAACTGGTCGCCAAGAAGAAAGACCCGGCCTGGTATCCGCCGGAATCGATCCGCCTCGAGCATGCGGCGGACGGCGACCCGCTACCCAGAGTTGTACCCGCCGGCCCGGATAATCCGCTGGGGCGCTACGCCCTGCGGCTGGGTATCCCCGGCTATTTAATTCACGGCACGAACAAGGTCTTTGGTGTTGGTATGCGGGTTTCGCACGGCTGTGTCCGCATGTTGCCGGAGGATATTGAAAAGTTGTTTCCGCAGGTGCCAGTCGGCACACCGGTGCGCATTATCAACCAGTCCGCCAAGGCCGGCTGGTATGGGGGTGAACTGTACTTGGAGATTCACCCGCCGCTGGAAGAGGACCAGGCCGGGCGGGACGCGCTGGTGGAAACGGTGATGCTGGTCATAGATGAGGCGCTGTTCAGACGACCGGGCAAAGTGAATAAGCGGGCGATCGAACAGGCGATCGCCCGGCAAACCGGGATGCCGGTGGTAATTTCCGACCAGAGCGAACGGCTATTTGTACATTGATTTCTTGAACATACGATCCAGCTTTTCATTGGTGTCATTGGCTGTATCGCGGGCCTCTTCGGCTGCTGTTCTTGCCGCCGCGGCATCCTTCTTGGCACTCGCCGCATCCGCCGCCGCCTGGTTGGCGGTTGCATTTGTTTTCTGCACCTCAGCCCAGAGGGCATCGAGGTCTGAAGTGGTCGCACAACCGGCCAGGCCTGTAATCGCCACCATTACCAGTCCTGTTGTCGTGGTTTTGAGTAGTTTGCGCATAGCGTTGTTCTCCCTTGCTGAAATACAGGGCATCGCCTTCGACCCCCTTCTCCCGGTCATTCTGTGAGATTAGAGCCATGATCACAAGGGAATATTTCTCCGGCTTTCCGCGAGCCAGAGGTTCCCCCGGCCAGGAACTCGCCTAGCGTATACTCACCCGCGTTCCGACCCTGACCCACCCGGCCAGTTCTTCCACCTGTTCATTGGTCACGGCGATACAGCCGTCGGTCCAGTTAACATTGTGGTGAATTTCCAGGCTTCCCGCGCCAATTCCGTGTATGCCCAGATGGCCACCGAGGCTCGTGTTCTGGGGTGGTGTATCCCCCTTGCGCCATGCTTCGCTCACCGCGTGGTATTCCTCGGAGCTTATAGCGCCATTCTTTAATCCGCGCCGCGCACGTTCCATATTGGGGTAATTGATCGACAGAAACAGGTGGAAATGATTGCTGGTCCTGATACCGTCGATTTTGAATTCACCCAGCGGGGTCTTTTCATCCCCCACGCGCTTTTCCCGCGTCGGGCCATTACTGCCTATGGCGATATTCTCGTAGCTGAGCAGGGTGCTTTCATCCTCCATCACGGACAGGGTCAGAGTCCTGGTATCGATAAGGAGCCAGACATCTAAAGACTGCGCAATCGCTTTGCTAGCGGGCGCGAGACCAGCCATTGCGAAAAGACCGGCTAGCACAATGGCATACAGGAATATGGCAGACCGCTTAACGGATGTCAGTTTGACTTTAACCATGCCAAAGCCCGCCCGGCGCTGTGGTTTGTGGCGGGAAGTAGCCCCGTGAAGGGTTTAGCTGTTGGTCAGCATCCACTTGCGCAGGCGGT